>OBBP01000009.1_pt1 | contig 43598 bp, 37 predicted proteins | sample 1495851 | NCBI WGS metagenome assembly OBBP01 (sample SAMN01915230, study PRJEB22387) | human oral metagenome | isolation source: saliva | host: Homo sapiens | place: USA
GAGAATTTACGCCATTAAAAAATATATCTTTTGATATTAAAAAAGGTGAATTTTTTGGAATAGTGGGTAAAAATGGTTCAGGTAAGAGTACTCTATTGAAGTCTATAGCTCAAATCTATTCTCCGACGGAGGGTTCAGTACGAGTAAATGGATCTCTTGTCCCGTTTATCGAGCTGGGTGTTGGTTTTAATCCAGAATTAACAGGTAGAGAAAATGTATTTTTAAATGGAGCTTTACTGGGATTTAGCCATAAAGAGATGGAATTGATGTATGATGATATTGTTGAATTCTCTGAGTTGGCAGATTTTATGGAAGAGAAGCTTAAGAATTACTCATCAGGGATGCAGGTTAGGTTAGCTTTCTCTGTAGCCATTAAAGCTCGTGGCGATATTTTAATGCTTGACGAAGTGCTAGCTGTAGGGGACGCGGCTTTTCAGCAGAAGTGTTTTGATTATTTTGAAAAAGTTAAACGTAGTAATCAGACTGTGGTTTTTGTGACGCATGATATGAATGCTGTACGCAGATTTTGCTCGAGAGCCATGTATATAGAAAATGGAACGATAAAACATATTGGATCACCTCAGGAAATTGCCGATATATATACGGAGGTTAATATGGATGCGGTTACTAGTGCAGAGGAAGAATCTCATGACGATTCAGTTAGTGTGTCTGTTGATATACCTAGTAAAAAGAATTTTACGCAAGAAGACTCGATTGATATTGGTGTAACTGTAGACGGTATTGCTGAAGATGTTTTTGTGAATATATCCTTTGTATACGGAGGGTTTGTATTTGCTGATCGCAACTGTAGAGATACTCCCAGTGACTTCATACAAAACAATAGGAGGATTAATTTCAATCAGAGTTTGGATGGCTTTAATCCTGGCAAATATGATATTCATATGTCATTACACCGTAGGGCTGATGATGGCATAATTAAACATTTGCCACGAGCATTTTCGTTTATTATTACAGGTAAGGATGATTTTCGTGATGGTCCAATGAGAATAATGGGAAAGTGGAGTGTAAAGAAGAGGGGATAAAGTCAGATGAAAAATAAGATTATAAAGAGTACAAAATTTGTTATTAGAGCAGCATTACATCCGTCGTACGGCAGTGAACAAGTAAAGTTGTTTCGCGACCGTAGATCTATTAATAAGAAACGATATGAAGATTATATTAAATGGTTTGATAAGCATAAAGTTACCGATGAGCAACTTAAGTTACAAAGAAAATATTCCAAGGAATTTAAGCAACGTCCATTGATTAGTATTTTATTACCGACATATAATACAAATCCAGTATATCTGCGTAGCTGTATTGACTCTGTCTTATCTCAGAGTTATGACAACTGGGAGTTGTGTATTTCTGATGATAATTCTACTAGTGATCAAACAAAGAGTGTTATAAATGAATACGTAGAAAAGTATAATAATATTAAGGCTACATTTCGTAAAGAAAATGGTCATATATCAAAGTCATCTAATACAGCTCTTTCGATGGCGAAGGGTGACTATATATCATTACTTGATCATGATGACATTTTACCTCCCAATGCCTTGTTTGAAGTGGTTGACGTTATAAATAAAAATCCTGACGTAGATCTTATTTATACGGATGAAGACAAGATCGATAGTGATGGTATTCATATAGAACCATTTTTTAAACCTGACTGGAGTCCTGATTTTATGAATTCATGCAACATGGTAACGCATTTTGCTACCATAAAAGCAGGTGTAATTAGAAGTGTTAATGGATTTACCGTCGGAACACATGGCGCGCAAGATTGGGATTTATTTTTGAAGATTTCTGCTAAAACTAATAACATTTATCATATTCCGAAAATTTTATATCATTGGCGTAAATCTGAAACATCTACTGCTATGAATGCTGATAGTAAACCATATGCTTATATAAATCAAAAGAATGTCCTTCGTAGTAGTGTGAGGCAAAGAGGAGAAAATGCTTATATAGATTCTCATGTTGCGTTAGGATTTTGGCGTAAAAAATATGTAATCCCGACAAATCCGTTGGTGTCAATTATCATACCAACCAAGGATAATTTTAGATATATAAAAAAATGCATAGATTCAATTATTGAAAATACTTCGTATCCATATTTTGAAATAATAATTGTAGATACGGGATCTACGGATTCTCGAGTAAATGATTTTTATGAAAAATTGATAGATAATAATGGCAATGTGCATGTTATTAAATACAAGAAGAAATTCAATTTTTCAGATGCATGTAACTACGGTGTAAATAATTCTAGTGGAGAATATCTACTATTCCTCAATAATGACACGGAGGTTATTACTCACGACTGGATCCAGTCATTGCTTGAGCATGCTCAGCGTCCAGAAATAGGAATGGTTGGACCTAAGCTTATATTTGAGGATAAGACAATACAGCATGCTGGAATAGTCTTATCTGAAAGAGATATCGCATTCCATCCGTTTTACGGTCAGGATGAGCGTACAGATATATTTACATATATTTATACCGCCAATATTCGTAATGTATCGGCAGTAACTGGTGCTTGTTGTATGATTAATCGTGATAAGTTCAACAAGGTGGGCGGGTTTGATAATAAACTTCGTATAACGTATAACGATGTAGATCTTAACCTTAAATTACGCAAAGAAGGCTATTATAATGTCTACACTCCATACGCTGAGTTATTCCATTATGAGTCTAAGAGTGTTGGTCGCATAAACACGAGTGAGAGAGATACTAGCGAACTAGAGAGTGCCCAAAAAGAGATGCGTAAGAGATGGGGTGAATACTTGAAGAGGGATCCATTCTATAATGATAATTTTGAGCAATTTGGTCCGGGTTATAGGTTGCCCGAATAACGTTAACTATTAATTATAAATAACCGCGGCAGTACAACTTACTATCGCGGTTATTTATATTATTTACGATGTAAAGATATACGAGCTATTATACTTAGTATATTCCTGATGATGTAGATATGTGGCTAGCCCATGATTGTTGACCGTCGCCCCATCCATGTACTTCGACGGTATTATTGGTTGTACCTCTGTATTTGACATAATAGATAGTGTCTTTTCCTCTTCCTTGCAAATCGGCTACTACTATGTCATTTGACCCTATTACATAGCCAGATTCTGGGTAATTACTTGCGGTGTGACGTACCCAGTTTTTTAATGAAGAATCCCACACGTGAAATTCGATAAGACCGCTCGTAGTATTGTCGTATTTAACATATATGAATTCATCTTTTTTATCTCCATCAAGATCTGCCGCAATAACTCTTCCTGTGTTCATACTAGCTGAAGGGTGGCTTGTTGCTGTGTGTCTAAACCAACTAGTTCCATTATTATTCCAACCATGCACTTCAATCATGCCAGAATTAGTCTGCTCATAATTAATCAGATAATATTCGTCATTACCATCGCCATCAGTATCTGCTGTTATAACTTCAGAAAATAGCGGATCAATAGGTCCGGCAGATGTTGCAGTGTGAGCTAGCCAACGCAATCCATCTTGAGTCCACGTATGAAACTCTACTCTACCACTTGCAGTTCCATTATAGTCAACCTTTGTTAATACGGTATTTTTGCTATTAACCTTCCTTGATATGACCTTGCTGTACTGCTGATTAAAGGTATATGAGTTTGTCGCTGTATGCTGAGACCATGCCTGTAAGTTACTATTGGCCCACGTGTGCATTTCGGCACATTTACTGCCAGTATTATTAGGGACGGATATAGTTAAGGTGTCATTATTTCCATTTATCCTAGTTGGTATAATTCTAGCGCCAGTTTCTACGTTAGGTATATTCTGTCCGTTTTTACAAGAGAATGAACTGCTTGATCTAGTACCTCCAAACCAGTCTGTAAAGTAATTATAAAAGTTACGATTACCATAGGCGCTACACCCATCACCTACGCCATACCCAGATGACATAGCAGCGGCGTTTGGTTGATATGGTGTATAACTATAAAGAGCGGCGGTTGTCCAATTCTGAATATTTACATTAGATCCTCCGCAAGCAGCATTTGGACTCCATTGAACGAAATTTACGCCTGTTGTATATGGTGAAAACCAATTAGGATTACGTGTTATTATGTAGTGAAAGTGTTTCGCTGCCCATTCTAGCTGGTTTTCTAGACCAAAATATTTACTATCACACGCGGCGGTGTCTGGGCATCCATAGCCAGTTGCGCTTTTGAATTGCCCACGAGTTGGCCACGTGTCAGTAACTAGGGCTTGCTCTTTTTGGAGCAAAACTATTAAAAGCTGTGGGTTTACATGATATTTTTGAGAGATATCAAAGATTAATTGAGCAGCGCTTCTTCCATCTTTTGTTTTATAATCACGGAGACAGGTGTATGGAGAACTATGCCACCCTTTCGATGCGGCATACTGAGCGCGAGTTATATCAGGTCTTCCAAACTCACTGGCTGGTTTGGTACCATTTGTATCACATTGGGGAACTTTACTATTTAAAAATGACTGAATTTGGTCTGCACTCATGGACCCGTAATTTGTCGCTACGGCATCATCCATAATATTGCCTGGGTCAAAATCATTTAATACTGCAGATGCTGGCGTAGAAGATAATATCGTTCCTAAGCACATTGACGTAAGTATGCCTAATTTTAATATTAATTTCTTCATATAGTTATTTCTCCTTCAGTATCTCCAGTCACGTTGTTGTCTTCATAATGAATATTTATTGTCCATTTTCCAGGTGATAATTGAGACAATGGAATGTTAAATCCTTTACAACTAGATGTACTTGGCCCAGCCTGCAGCTCTACGCTATTGGAGTACGTTTGTCCGCTAGTATTATGCATTGATAACGTACATCTTCCACTTGATGATATAGTTTGGATCAAACTACGGATATAAAGAGTGTTTGAATCTTTATCGACTGTTGTAGTTGTTATACTTACTCCAACTGTTGGTTTTTTACCGTTGGATGATGGAGTCGGTTCTGGCGAAGGATCGCTTCCTTGTAGTGTTTTAGATTTTTGACCTGATGACTCTTTTTCTGGCTTATTGGATGTATCATTTAATGATCTTTTTTTTATGTCTTGACCAGCTGTTTTTTGTTCCTCGGTGACCGCGTTAAATTGATTCTGGATGAAAGGCCAGAACTTAAATTTATAGGAAATTAAGCCATAGCCTGTTATAGACAATAGTATAACAGCTATCAGAATCAATACTTTATTTTTTTTATTTTGTTTTTTCTGTATTTTCATAATTGTTACCCAATCAACACTACTATAGCAGATATAGATAAAACGGTAAAGCTTTAAAAAGTTCTTTTATAGAATAAAATATCTCCATTATGTACAGTGACTTTATCGATTAGTTCATAGCAAGGTAGCTGTAGTGGCGTCGTAGATAACACACGAGTAACATATTTTCCCATATGATTACTACAACTTAATTTTGCAATAAATACGTCCGGCTGACTAAGTACGAGATCTTTATCTATGGTATCAGATAGAAGTATATGTGCATACCTGTTATAAATTGTCTTATCTTTTGATACTTTTGACCAGAAATCTTTATCAGGGTAAGTATTGACTCCCGTAATTGATTTTCTATTTGCCATTTGAGGAAAATTTTCTAGCACGCTTGTGCCAGACAGTCCCCATATATCGTCACTAGACGAGGTAGAGATAATCTTTTTGGTTATAATATTATCGTTATACCCGCTTCCTAGACCTCTATATAACGGCTGTATAGTTATTGTTGACATTATACATAAAGAAGAGAGCACTAACAGTCCGAGTTTTTCCTTTTTTATAAATATAAGGGCTAGTCCACCAGAAAGACTTATTGCGGCTAGTAATAATAAGCGAAGATCCCCGGCAAAGTTACGATTGAACTTTACGACATACACGATGGTGCAGACATAAATGATAATCACTATTGTTGAATATAGATATGGTAAATAGCGATATTGTGATGAAAATTTTATAGTATTGGCAAGCGTGTATATTAATGAAAAGATTCCTATAAAACCTAATCCAAGCTGCAATCTTGTTATCGGTACAAGATGCATCATGAAAGGTTTTGCTATTGAAGAGAATCCTGGAATAAATAAATGAGATATGAATATTAAGCAGGAAACAAAAATAGCAACTCCAACCCAATCTATAGTTTTATTTTTACGCCATTTGCTATATAAAATAAACAGTATAGGAATAATAAATGCAAAAGGCGTAATGATAAATGCAGACATTTCACTTTGATTAATGGATCCTTTACTTGGATTTATCGATGAAATGGATGCGTCATCCATAAGTCGGTATTGACTATAGCCAGTGAGACCGATTAGATCAGCCTGCGATGGAGCTCCCGAATGTACGAATCGTGCCCCGGGATAATCTGTACCAGAAATGGCTTGTACAGCATCTATTCTGGTGATTAAAAATATACCAACTATGCCGATCGCCGCTAGAGTAGATCCTACTATGAAAGCTGCATTTACATATAGTATTTTTCGCAATTTTTTGGGTGTTTTTCTCCAAGTATTTATATAATAACCAATCGCCACTAGAAATACAGTGATGACAACAGGTATCTGAAAGGCTGGGTACAATAGTAGGGCGAAGCTTACCATTGAATAGGTTAATAAAAGTGATAGTGTGAGATTCGATATTATATCACCATGTTTATATCTCTTTAAAAAAGGCAAAGATTTATTTTCTATTAATTTCATTATTAATAGCAGTATGATAATTCCCCAGACGATACTCATTATGGTAATGGTTTGATACCACCAGAATATAAAAGGAGTGAAAGAGCCTATGATAGCGATAGATCCTGACAGCGCGTATTTATTGGGAAGAAATTTTAACGATAGAAAGTATATACTTAATAGCAATGATGCTAATAATAGCCACCATTTAAAGGCAAAAGCAAACTCGAAAGGAACTATTAAAAAGGCAAGATTTTGAGGTCGGAATACTGTTGACCATTCTTTGTATGGTGCATCAGATACAAGGCTCATATTCTTGCCAGAATTGCCAAAGTTCTTGTTTATTAGTGGATATCCAGCTTCTTTTTGTGCAATTGTGAATTGTGTAACGACCAGCCACTCGTCGCTGCGAATAGGTCGAGCTTCGCCTGATATGAGATTAGATGATTTGCCATTAAGGAAAGAGTCATAATATAAGCCAAATGAAGATCCGGATATCTTAAATCCTGTCGCAAAAATTAGACAAAAGATAATAGTAGACGGGAAAATCCATTTTTTATACGAATCGTCTTTTAATTTTGTAAAAATAGAACGTAGAACTTGCATAACATTTATTAGTATACAGTAAAAATAGCAAGTATAAATATTGTGTTTTTTGAGAACAAGTCTAAAAAACGAAAAATAAAAAATGAGTGATGTGCTATAATTGTTAAAGATAGTAAGAATGTAAGGAGGCTACGTAATGATAAACATCGCATCACCCGTTATAGAGGAAGAGGAGCGTCGGGCGGTAAATGAAGTTATAGAGTCAGGTATGCTGGCTCAGGGCCCAAAAGTCGCTGAGCTTGAAGAAAGTTGGGCTAAATATTGTGGAGTGAAACATGCTTTAGCTGTGAATAGCGGCACGGCTGCTATCCACTGTGCTTTATATGCAGCAGGAGTTGGTGAAGGTGATGAAGTTATCACTACGCCATACAGCTTTATTGCTACGATCAACCCTATACTAATGTTGGGTGCTCGACCAGTTCTTGTAGATATAGATGAGGAAACATTTAATATCGATGTTTCAAAAATAGAAGCAGCTATTACGGACAAGACTAAGGCTATAATTCCAGTTGATTTGTATGGTCAACCTTGCGATTGGAAGGAATTGCGAGAAATTGCAGATAAGCACGAACTAAAAATTATTGAAGATGCATGTCAGGCAATTGGCGCAGAATATGACGGCGTGAAAACTGGTGCCTTGGGTGATTTTGGATGTTTTTCACTGTATGCTACAAAGAATATTATGTGTGGTGAAGGTGGCGTTGTTACCACTAATAGTGATGATGCTGCGGCTGCTATTCGCTCATTCAGGCAGCACGGAATGACTTCATCTTACGAGTACGCTGATTTAGGATATAACTATCGTATGTCAGACTTGCACGGTGCTATAGCCGTTGAGCAATTAAAGAAAGTAGAAGACTTTACGAATAGGCGACAACATAATGCTAATATGTTAAATGAGGCGTTGGCTGGAATTGAAAAGATAGTCTTACCGAAGATTGCAAGTAACAGAAATCACGTATATCACCAATATACTATTTTACTAGATAAGAGCATACGAAGAGATGATTTTATAGCTAAATTAAGAGAAAAAGGAGTTGGTGCTGGAGTTTATTATCCAAAACCGTTGCACGTATATCCACATATTTCAAAACTTGGATATAAAGCGGGAGATTTTCCTGTTGCCGAAGATTTGGCTGCAAGAGTTGTGTCTTTACCTGTCCATCCAAAAGTTACAGATGCTGATATTGAAGTAATTGCTAGCGCAATTAAGGAAGCTGTAAATGACTAATAATAAAGAAGGTAAAATAAGGGTTGCTGTTATTGGTACTGGAAATATGGGGCGCAATCATGTGCGCAATTATTTCATGCTTCCAGAATCTGAGCTAGTGGCAATAGCAGACGTTAATCCAGCCGCAAAATCGTTAGCTGACGAATACAAAACAAAATTCTTTACTGATTACAAGGAAATGCTTGAGAAAGTTCATCCAGATGCTGTGTCTGTGGTTGTGCCTACTCCATTTCATCTTGAAGTTGCAACTGAGGTGATGTCTCGAGGTATTAATTGTATGCTTGAAAAACCAATTGCATCTTCGGTGGAAGAGGCTGATAAACTAATTGCTTGTGCTGAGGAAAATGGAGTTACGTTTACAGTTGGTCATATAGAGAGGTTTAATCCAGTAATTAAGAAGCTGAAACAGATGATCGATGACAATGCTATAGGCGATATAACCTCGGTAGTATGTAAGCGTGTTGGTGGTTTTCCTGCTGTTGAGCCAAAAACGGATGTAATTATTGACCTTGCAGTTCATGACGTTGATATAGTTAATTATCTATTAGGACAAAAACCTAAAGCTATTCATAGCCACGGATCGCGTACTCGTCATAGTAAAAAAATTGATTCAGCAGAAATATTAATGGATTATGGTAGAGCATCAGGATTTATTCAGGCTAATTGGCTGACTCCAGTAAAAATTCGTACCATTGCACTGACTGGATCGTTAGGTTATCTAGAGGCTAATTATATAACACAGGAGCTTACATATTATAAACATAATATGAAAGAGATTCAGAAAGATGGATTTACTGAATTTGTTTTGCAGGTTGGTGATCCAGAAAAGCGTGTAATAAAAGTTGATTTTGAAGAGCCTTTAGCTGCTGAATTGAAAGCTTTTATGGCTAAATCTATGGGCAGGACGGCATCAATTGTTGATCCGGTAGATGCGCGCGAAGCGTTAAAAATATCATTAGAGGCTGTTGCGCCTTTTGACGTTAAATAGGAGGATAATATGAAAAGAATTTTAGTAACAGGCGCTGGTGGATCGCCTTCTGCAAACTTTATTCGATCTCTTAGGGCTGCAGATGAAGAATATTACATTGTTGGCACAGATGCTGATAAATATTATTTACAGCGTGCTGAAGTTGATGTTAAATATCTAGCACCGTTGGCAAACGACCCAAAGTACATTGATTTTTTGAATTACATTATAGAGAAGGAAAATATTGAGTTTGTACACGCTCAAAACGATGTTGAGGTTGGGTTTTTGAGCGAGAATCGAGAGAAAATTAAAGCCAAAACATTCTTTCCAGCCAAAGAAACCGTTAAGATCCTTCAAGATAAGTTTGAGTCGTTTAAACTATGGGAGAAGGCCGGTATTAAAGTTCCTAAGACTAAACTAATTGAAGGTAAAGATACTGATTTAGATGCTCTATTAGAGGAGATGGGTGGATCTATGTGGATTCGCGCAATATCAGGAGCTGGTGGTCGTGGATCTCTTCCAGTTCACGATGTTAAGACTGCTAAGAACTGGTTAGATTTCCAAGAGAAAAACGGCTCTTGGTCTGGTAATTTTACAGTATCAGAATTGCTTGAACCAGAGACGGTTACTTGGATGTCGTTATGGAAAGATGGCGAGTTAGTTGTTGCCCAGGGACGCAAGCGCTTATATTGGGAGTTGTCAAAAATTTCTCCATCAGGCGTCACCGGCGCTACCGGAACGGGATTAACTTATTCGGATGCTGAACTTGATGATATTGCCCGTAGGGCTGTGTTGGCTGTTGATAGTAGACCAGATGGTCTATTTGGTGTGGATATGGCTTACGACAAAAATGGTGTACCAAATCCAACAGAAATTAATATTGGCCGATTCTTTACAACTCACGAATTCTTTACACAAGCGGGTCTTAATATGCCTGAAATGTTTGTTAAGCTTGGCTATGGTGAAGAGATTCCCGCGATTGATAATAACACCAATCCTCTACCGGATGGTCTAGTATGGATTCGAGGAATGGATTTCCGACCAGTTTTGTCGGATATGGGAGTTGTAGAGGAGAGTGTTGCTCAGCGTGATCGTATCCTTAAGGAAATATCATAGGTGAAAATTCTCGTTACTGGCGCATCTGGTTTTGTTGGCAGGCGTTTTTTGGAAATGGCGCCTGCCAGCTGGGAGATAATTTGTTTAGGCAGATCCAATATTGATTATGATGATGTTAAGTGGGTTGAATGCGACTTGTCTAGTAAGGAGAGCTCAAAGATAGCTGCTGATGTATTGGCTGATAAAGAATTCGACGTTATAGTCCATTTGGCGGCTTTTGTACCAAAAAAAACTATCGAAGACAGTTTAGAGAAGTGTAAAGAAGGCAATATAGATGGGACTATTAATCTTCTAACATATTTCGGCAAAAAGGCAAAAAAGATTATTATCGGCAGCACTGTAGAAGCTTATGATAAAACAAAAATTAGTGGCCCAATTACGGAAGATAATGTTGTGTCTGGTAGTTCATATTATAGTTCCACTAAGATAGCTAGCGAAGTAATTACTCAATCATTTGCGCAAAAAAATAACAAAGAGCTTACCATTCTGCGATTTTCAATAATGTATGGCGGATATGACCCAATTGCTAGGGCTATCCCTAACTTTATTAGGGCGGCTAAGTCTGGAGATAATCTGACTATCAATGGTCCACTAGTTCTTCGCGATTATGTGCATATTGACGATGTAGCTAGTAGTATTATATGTGCAGTTAATTCAGCGGGTGCTGGAGTGATCAATATTGGGACGGGTAGGGGAGTCTCTATTAAAGAAACAGCGGAGTCAATTATTAAAAGTATGCGATCGAGTAGCTGTATAAATATTATGTCCGATAGCGGTGGTTGCGATATAGTTATTGATATATCAAAGGCAGAGAGTCTACTTGATTATCATCCTAAAGTGTTCTTTCCAGATAAAATTAAGGATATGGGCGACCTCTATGAAAATTGCAAATAGAAATATATTTATAGATTTTGACGGTACTTTGGTCGATATTGCTCCTCGTCATTATAGAGTATATAAGAAGTGTGTCGAAAAAATGGGTGGAACACCTCTTGATCAGAAGAAATATTGGGAATTGAAACGTGATAATATTTCCTGGAATGAATTATTGCCGATGAGTGGGCTTGAGGTAAATAATAGGGATGATTATCTCAAATTATTTATTGATCGCATAGAATCATTGGAGGAGTTGTATAGAGATGAGCTTTTTGTAGATAGTTTGTCTGCGCTAAAAAAGCTATCCTCGAATGACAATAAGCTATATCTACTTAGTTTAAGGCGAAATTCAGACGCTCTAGATAAGCAGATTGAAAAGTTGGGAATTGGGTGCTTTTTTGAGAAAATTTTATCAGGACATAGTGACACAAAAGAAGGCACATTATTAAAAAAGGCAGATATAATTAAGCAAACAATAGATAATCCCGGAGACTCTATTATTATTGGAGATACTGAAGCTGATGTTGCTGCGGCTCAGCAGCTCAATGCGACCAGTATTGCTCTTTTGAGTGGAATTCGTAGTAAGGAGTTCTTGAAATCAATGGAGCCAGACTATTTAGTTGACGGTATTGGTGACGTAGCTAACATTAATTTTTAATCTGGTAACCTATTTCTTAAAGTTATTATTTTCATTGGATACGTCGATTGTAAGAGCCGTCAACGTTAGCTGTATTCCTAGTATAAACGGTAGTACAGCTAACATTACGCTGCCTGCGGTCGGTGATTGGTGGGCGAATAACTTAACATATAACAAAAATATAGCCAATAATAGCGATATTATTAAGAAGAACATACCCGTGAATAGGAATAGTGCTACAGGATGAAAACCATATAATACATATTTGTAATAAATCCTGCGCCAGAATCCTTTCCATACGGCCTTTAGATTTCTCCAGGCTGTCGGGATTAGTTTGATGGTTGATTTTTCGTCGCCGTAATGTGCTGGTACAGCATGGTCAATGACTTTAGCGTTAGCTATCGATAGAGCAGTCAGCATGCTAGTTTCGTAATCATAACGTTTTTCTACTATAGAAAAATCGACTTTTTCGATTATTTCACGACGCAGCCAACCGCACCCGTTAGTGATGTCTGTAATAGAATAATACCCAGTAGAAAATTTGGTAAGTAGAGATATGAATATATTTCCAAATTGGCGATATTTTGGCATAGTTTTGAAGGCTTCTCGATGGAAAAACCTACTTGCTTTTACGTAGTCTGCTGATTGATCTATGAAGTTATCTAACATTGCCTTTAGATATGATGAATCAAACTGATCATCTCCTGCGACTATACCGATAGCTGTTGCTTTAGTATTTTTTATCGCATGATCATATCCAGTGATAAGAGCTCCTCCGACACCTTGATTTACCTTATTATCAACAACAATAAGCTTACCGTATTGTTTTTTTAGTTTGTTCAAAACTCCAATAGTGTTGTCGGTGCTAGCGTCATTGACGGCTATAATATGATCTATGTATTCTGGTATTTTCTTTATTGTTTGAGTGATCATTTTCTCTTCGTTATAGCAAGGTATAACGACTGCGGTCTCTAGTTTTCTGTACATATAATCAATTATACTACAATCGTATATGCATTATGAACGAATATGATATTCTTAATAAAGATAATATGAAAAATGGTATATTTTTAAAAATCTTTTTATTTCTTGTTGTAGGCGGTATTACACTGCTAATAGACGCGTCAATATCGTATATTTTATATCACAGTATACATTTGCCGGCTTTTTTGGCTAGTGGTATCGGCTTTTTGTCGGGATTTGTTTTTAACTTTCCTGTGAATCGTAAGAAAGTTTTTAATCATAGTCAATATGATAGATTCTCTTTAAGGTCGCAAATTATTCTCTATGCATTACTTAGTATTTTCAATATGGTGGCAACTTCAGTAATTATTGCTACGTTAGTAAACTCTAACGTACTGGATATCCAATGGGCGAAAGTTGTAGTTACTGCAGTATTTGCAATTTGGAACTTTCTGGTTTTTAATTTATTTATTTTCTCAAAGAACAACGACAAAAATGTGGAAATAAAAAATGGCTTATTCTAACTAGGGATGATTTAACTAAGAATACTATATATAATACCCTAGGGTATGACAGAGCTGTGGTTGTGAATGTGGACGGATTGTCTACGAACGATGCAGTTAGTACGTGTAAGAGCTTATAGATATTTGCCGTATCCAGATTTTTTTAATGGTTCGGCAAGTATTTCTAACTGCTCCTTGGAAATCCAACCGTTTTGAAAGGCGGTCACTTCGGGTGATCCGACTATTTGTCCAGTCCTTGTTTGGATTACACGTACAAAATCTTCGGCATCGGTTAAGCTATTTATCGTGCCAGTATCAAGCCATACGTCACCGTTGTCTAAAGTCTGCACTTTGAGTTTTTTGCGATGTAGATATTCAGCGTTTACGGATGTTATCTCCAGTTCTCCTCGGTCGGATGGCTTTACATTTTTAGCAATATCTATTACATCGTTATCATAAAAATATAGACCTACCACTGCAAAATTGGATTTTGGATGCACTGGTTTTTCCTCGATGGAAACAGCTTGATTATTCTCGTTAAATTCAACCACTCCATAGCGTTCAGGATCAAGCACTTTATATGCAAATACAATGCCGCCGTCAGGGTCTGTGCACTCTTGTAGTGAATTATCAAGGGCGGCTCCGTAGAATATGTTGTCGCCAAGTATTAGCGCCACTTTATCATTGCCGATAAAGTTTTCACCAATAATAAAAGCTTGCGCTAGACCGTCTGGTGTAGGTTGAACAGCATATTCTAAATTTATACCCCACTGCGAGCCATCACCAAGAAGTTTCTTGAAGCCATTTTGATCGTCTGGAGTAGTGATTATTAAAATATCACGAATTCCTGCTTGCATTAACGTGGTTAGCGGATAGTAAATCATTGGCTTGTCGTAAATAGGCATCAACTGTTTACTTATGGCTTTTGTAATCGGCCATAGACGCGTACCTGATCCACCCGCTAAAATTATTCCCTTCATCATATTCTCCTTTGTGTTGTATGATTATATATCTATGATTCGACAGTATCAAGGTTAAACGGTTTTGAGACTAATGGAGGTTGTATTTTTTAGGCGTTGTTTGAGATGTATTGCCTTAGGTCTTCCTCCCAGTTACGGCTTTGAAATCCTGTAGAGTGTAGTTTATCTAGACTCATATCGCTATTGAGTGGTCGTGGCGCAACTCCAGGCTTGTTGGCAAAATATTCTGTGGTAGTTGTATTAGAAACGATTAAGTCTTTATGATTAGATAATTCAAATATTTTTCTAGTAATGTCTGCCCAAGAAGCGAGTGGTCCGTCATTCGTTGCATTGTAAGTTCCGAATGGAGCTTTAGTTGACAATAAATGATCTATAATACGCACTAGCTCACTGGTGAACGTTAAGCGACCTATTTGGTCATTAACAACGGTTGGCGAGATGTTTTTTTCCGCCAATCCGAGCATGGTGCGAACAAAATTTTTACCTTCACCAATTACCCATGTGGATCGAAGTAGATAGAAGCGGTCTAATTGTTCGACCAATAGGTCTCCTGCGGCCTTACTCTGACCATAGACACTAAGCGGGCTAAGTGGCTCGTCCTCTGTGTGGGGTTTTTGGGTTCCATCGAATACATAATCACTGGAAATGTGAACCATTGTCATATCATATTTTCGGCATACTCGAGTAAGGTTAGACACTGCAGACGCATTAACTTTCCAAGACGCTACGCGGCCCTCTTCGGTTTCTGCTCCATCGACATTAGTGAAGGCGGCAGCGTTAAGTATGATATCAATGTTGGACCAGTCAAAAGATTCAACTGATTCTAAGTCTGTGATATCAAGAGTGTCAATGTCAGCAGATTTGGCATTAGGGTATTGTCTTTGTAGGGCTAATCCTAGTTGTCCGTTAGCGCCAATAATGAAAATTTTATTATCGTCCATAATTTTATACCTCCATAGGAATTACATTATTTAATAGTGGATGTGCGGCATCTTTTTCGGAAATAATTGCTTGATCCTTATTGATTGGCCAGTTGATTTTTAGCTCTGGATCAAATAAATTAACAAAAGTATACTTAGCATCTGGGAACCAATGAGCATCAACTAGATATGTGTAGGCTATATTATCATCAAGTGTTTGATAGCCGTTAGCTACGCCTTTAGGGACGAAAATTGCCGTACCCGGATTAATCTCGTGCGTAAAAACTCGGCCGAAGCTATCTCCTTTACGGAGGTCACACCAGGCGCCGAAAACACGACCGTTAGCAGTTGATATAAATTTATTCCAAGGCTCAGCATGAAGTCCACGAGTGGCGCCAGTTTTGTCATTGAAGCTGATATTATTTTGTACGATATTGAACGATGGCAAGCCTAAGGCTTCCATTTTTTCTTTTTGATAATTCTCTTTGAACCAACCGCGATTGTCGCCATGTACGGGTAATTTAATAACAAATAACCCTGGAATTGACGATTCAGTGACTGTAAGTTCATTGTAGTTGGTTGGGTCAAACATAATTATTGTCCTTGTTTTGCATAAGCTGCTTCAACGGCGTCTTTTTGGGTGCGCCACCAGTCTTCGTGCTCGCGATACCAGTTAATAGTTTGCATTAGTCCATCGTGCATACCGGTTTTATTATCTGTGTATTGCGGTTGCCATCCTAACTCGCGGCGTAACTTGCTGGAGTCCATTGCGTAGCGCATATCATGACCTGGACGATCGTTAACATGCTCGTACCAATCTTTACCTTTACCCATTAGTTCACAAATCAATTCAATCACCATCTTATTATTAACGTGATCATTATCTGCGCCAATGATGTAGGTTTCTCCTAGAACGCCTTTTTCTAGGATTAAATGAACCGCTGAGTTATGATCATCGACATGAATCCAGTCACGAACTTGCTCGCCGGTACCATAAAGTTTTGGCTTGATATCGCTTAAAATATTGGTAATCTGCCGCGGAATAAACTTTTCAATGTGTTGGTATGGTCCGTAATTGTTAGAGCAGTTTGAAATAGTTGCTTTAATACCAAAACTACGAATCCAGGCACGGACTAGCATGTCGCTGGAAGCTTTAGTGCTAGAGTAGGGACTGGAAGGTTTGTATGGAGTGTCCTCTGTGAAGCGATTTGGATCATCAAGCTCTAGATCACCAAAAACCTCATCAGTTGAGATGTGATGTAATCTCTTATTATGTTTTCGAATAGCCTCTAGAATGGTATATGTACCAATTATATTTGTTTCAACAAATGGCCATGGATTACGTAAAGAATTATCATTGTGACTTTCGGCGGCGAAGTGTACAACTATGTCATTTTCAGCGACTAATTTGTCAATTAATTCGGCGTCACAAATATCGCCTTCTACGAATGTAATTTGGTCAGCTACAGTTTCCAAATTAGCACGATTTCCGGCGTAGGTTAATTTGTCAATAACAGTGACTTCATATTCTGGCTTGTGTTTTACGGTGTAATGCACAAAATTCGAGCCAATGAATCCCGCGCCTCCCGTGACTAGCATCTTTGTCATAAGTATAGTATATCAGGTATAATAGAGAAGTTATAGAGGAGGATATTATGAAAGTTGTAATTGTTAGCGGCTATTTTAATCCATTACACGGTGGACATTTAGATATGATCGAGGCAGCTGCAAAAATGGGTGATTATTTGATTGTGGTTGTAAATAATGACAAGCAGCAATTGCTAAAAAAAGGAAAAATTATCCTTGATGAAGAAAATCGACTTCGCTTAATGCGAGCATTAAAAGGCGTGGATCAGGTGATGCTTTCTATTGATGAGAATCCTCCGGTTACAGAAACCTTAGAAATGATCGCTCGGCAATATCCGGGATGTCAATTGGTGTTTGCAAATGGTGGCGATAGATCGGCACCGGAAGTTGTTCCAGAGCGTGATGTTTGTGAAAAGTACAACATCGAAATGGTCTATGGAGTTGGCGGCTCAAATAAAACAGACTCGTCTACTCGAATTAATCAAGCTACTGGACAGGAAAGCTAACCTTAGCTTTTCCGACCATATTTTTCATATACAGCCAAAGTCTGCTCGGCCATGCGTTGCCATGAAAATGTCTTAACATGTTTCTTGCCTTTTTTAACGAGTTCATTGCGTAATTTGTCATCAGATAAGATGTCGTCAATTGATTTTGCTATATCCTCGACACTGAAAGGGTCAAAATAGTGAGCGGCATCACCGTGGGTTTCTGGTAGGCAAGTGGCTGTGCTCGAAGCGACTGGCGCGCCGTGTAACATTGCCTCTAATCCTGGTAAACCAAATCCTTCACTGAGCGAAGGGAAGCAATAAACTGCCGTATTTTCGTACATCCAGCGCAATTGCTCGTCTGATATAAAGCCGGTAAACACAACATTTTTAATTCCATGCTCATTCACATATGTTTCGTGGCGGGCGTAATTACTGTCTTTTTTACCTGCCAAAGCCAGTGTTAAATCTGGATATTTTTTCTGTAATAAGGCAAACGCGTCAATTAGCCGTCGAAGGTTTTTATGTGGCGTTGGTCTACCGATATACATAATGAATTTTTTACCAATCAACTCGTCAACAGGTTCGTTGCCTTTTGGTAACTCGTCCGCAGACTCCAAAGTTACAGTAATTTTCTCTGGGTTTGCGCCGGTGAATTTAATCAAATCATTTTTTACGAAGTTAGAAATTGTAATAATATGCGAAGATTTTTTTGCGACTTTTTTATTGACCCATTTATAAATTTGCTGCTTAATCCAGAAAATTACAGGATTTTTATCTGGATTCTTAAACCTGACAGTGGTCAAATCTTGCATCGTAGTAACAACTGGGCTGGAATTATACCAAACAGGCTGCTGAACCATCGCAAAATGAACTAAGTCTGGATGGAGACTTTCAAGTTGTTTTTTAAAGCCGATTTGCTCAGCAAAAGTGTATTCTTTATATGGGCAAATAACTTTCTGAAATTTTGGGTTGCTTGGTTGCCAACCATCGAAATCTTTTGGCTTGAGTAGAATAACATAATCGTTTTTATTATCAATTTTCTGCAAATAATGAATCAGCCGTTCGATATACCGACCAGTGCTAGTTCTTAATGTTCGGGCGTCAATTACGATTTTCACGATAATGTTCCTTCCATGATTTATCAACTATATTTTTTATCGCTTTATGGAAAATTGCAGCTGAAAATTCGTTTGCTGTGGCTGAGATTTTTGTTGGTGAAACTTTTTTTCCTGGAAGTTTCTCTAAGGTTTCTAGCAATGAAGAATCTGTTTGCTCAGAAAAGAACCAGCCGTTTTTTTCGGGTTTTATATAATCAAGTGCGCCGCCAGCTTCATACGCAACCACCGGAATACCAGACGCCAACGCTTCAACTGGCGCGATTCCAAAATCTTCGTGTGAACAAAAGATAAACAAATCTGCCTTTTTAATATATTTTTCTCGTGTGTCATTATCGACAAATCCTAAGAAATTAGTATGTTTATCGGCGATATTTTTCAAGTTATCAACGTCAGGACCTTTTCCAATAATATCTAATTGCCAGCCAAGTTTCTGACAAGCTTTAATAGCGATGTCAAGCCGTTTCATTGGTACAATTCGTCCCCAAATCAGGCAGCGAGGTTTTTTTGGGATGGATGTTTGCTTGCGATTTTTAGCAAGTGGCGAAAAGCTCGATACGTCAATTGGCGGAAAAATAACCGTACTTTTTCGCTGGTAAAACTCTTCAATATCAGCCTGAATTCCCGTAGAATTGGCGATAAAAACATCAACTTGCTGAGCGGCGTTAAAATCTCGTTTTTTCAGTGGTCGGACTAGGGTTTTTAAGCCTAGGCGCGCCAGCCATTGCGGACGGAAACTTGGTCGTTTGATATATTCGTTGTAGTGTCGCCAATAAAAATGCGTTGGCGTGTGGCAATAACAAATATGAAGTTGATCTGGTCTGGATTTGCGGACGAATTTTGCCTCGCCATTTCCCGAACTGGAGATGATAATGTCAAATTCGCTAAGATCAAGCTTAGAGAACCACCACTGTCTAAGAAGTGGCAGCAATCGTCGGATTTTTGAAAATGGCCATCGCTGTAAATAGCCAGTAACAACTTTATTATTTAATCTTTCTCGCCATTCATCGCTACAAAAAGAAGTGTAAATTGGCGCATCTGGGTACAATTTGTGAATTTCCAAAACGACTTTTTCGGCTCCGCCGCCGTAAATCCAATCGTGAACTATGGCAATTTTTGGTTTACTCATTAATTATCTTTCTGGAAAATAACCAAGCAGGTTTTTAATAAAATTGTAATGTCCAGCCAGATACTCCAGTTCTGGACGTAATATAAGTCAATTCGTCGACGCTCTTCAAAGCTAATACTGCGCCTGCCAGACACTACTGCAAGTCCAGTTAACCCAGACTTGACCGCTAATAAAACATGTTTTTTGTCGTAGGCGCCTAATTCGTGTGGTACCAGCGCTCGCGGTCCGACTAGGCTGATGTCGCCCTTTACGACGTTGAATAATTGCGGTAATTCATCAAGACTGAAGCGACGAATGAATCGACCAACTGGCGTCACGCGAAAATCATGATCAAGTTTGTCGCCGTTTTTACGGTATTCTTCAATTAACTCAGGCTTACCGACCATTCGAAACACTTCTTCGTCGGTTTTGCCATCAAACTTTGCGTAATGTGAGCGGAATTTGTAGACCTTAAACGGTCGATTATAACGAGTGAGACGTTTCTGTTGTTTGCCGTGCATTAAAATCGGTCCTGCTGGGTCGCTGATTTTTACGGCAATTGCCACCAAAAGCATAATTGGCGAGGCGATAATAATCCCAATTGTCCCGCCTACAACATCCATAATTCGCTTAACAATTCGCCCATAGCCCATTAGCGGCGTCGGATGAGTGTGAATTAGCGGCACGGAGTCGATGATATCAATAGTGTGTTTGGTGGTCATAATTCCATCGAATTCCGGCGCTTGATAAAAATCCAGATAATGTTTCTGGGCAATTTGATAATGTTCGCTAACGTTTTTTGAGTCGGTTTGGATAATAACATCAATTTTATCCATGGTGAGCGCCGATTCTAATGACGAGCGTCGAAGCTTTTTTAATTCAATAGGAATGAACTGGGTTTGCGCAACAATTCCGCTAATCTTAAAGCCGGTCAGCGGATTAGTTTCTATAAAATCAGCCAAAACGTGAGTTAAGTCACAATTGCCAATTAATATAACACGGCGCGCGCCCAAACCGCGCTTTAATAGTTTTAGGCGGACAATATTGGCGGCGCTGCGGAAAATCATTAGTAAGATGAAGCCAATTCCAGTGGCGTAAACCGCGACAAGTTTGGCTGGGAATAGTGGGGTATTAGTAAAGAACGCCACAGAAATCATAATCATAATTCCAGTTATTGACGCCAAAAGTATTTGTCCAAAGTTTCGCAATGGGTGTGTGTAAACCTCTCGGTCGTATAGACCAAAGAAGTAGAACATCACGATCCACAACGGCAGCGTCATAAAAATGGAGGTGATAAAATCCATAGCATTGATGCTGATATGGAATGGTCTAGGATCCAGGGAAATTCGCAAAATATAGGCAATAGTAAATGCGCTTAATAAAGCTATGATATCAAGAACGACCAGAACAATTTTGAAGTAAAAATCAGACTTTTTCCGCATAATCTCTGGGGTAATTATACAAAAATATGCCGATTATAGCAAAACAATGAATCGTATTTATAAAACTGCCAAAAAACCAAAAATGCACAAACATCGCGATGGTTAGAGATAAGATAAATTGAGCTTTAATTTTACGGATGTTTTTTATGGCGAAAAATATAATTATCAACGGGACAATTAGAAGGGCAAATAGCCCGATGATTCCTAAGCCGCTGAGTAATAATATGTAAAAAACGTAGACCGTTTGGTCTGTTGGGACGTTTACGTGAAGATGTTTTTGGATGAAATTACCGAGATTGCCGAGTCCGACGCCGAAGAAGAACGTTCGCGGCGATGACAGCCAAGATTTTATGGCTAAATCACTGGCACTGAGTCTGTCGTTGGCGGAAGCTTCAACGAAACCAGCGGGCTGGAAAGAATTGTTGCTTGGCGGAATGTTTTCGGCGGGTTTTGGTGACGGATTTTTGGTGACGGATTTTTGCGGAATCTTAATTTTCCCGAGAGATAATTGATCAACCATACTGACGAAGGTATTGTGCGCAATGAAAGGTGTATTGGCGTATCTAATGTTGGCTGATGAGAATAATAAGGCGAATCCGAGTAATAATCCAGCGAAGATGATTGGAAGTTTTTTACGAATAAAAGATGCGTCAATTCGTTTTATGAAGGCGATTATAAATAAGGCTGTGATGGCGATAAAAATTGCCAAAAATCCGCCACGTGAAAATGTTAAAGATATGGCGAGAGTTGTGAAAAATAGGCTAAATTTGGCTAAGCGAGATTTTGATTGAAAGAGCGCAAGGAAGAATGCTGGAAGTATAGAATTGGCGAAGAACTGAGGTTCGGCGGCGAATAAATTGATTCGTGGAAATCCAAAAACGTCGGCTTTACAACCAGCGCAAAGCGTACCAAATCCTGTTGATTCAAAAGTGGCGACGATGAGCTGAATGATTGCTAAAATCCCAAAAACCAGCCCGCTCCATAATCCGATTCTGATGAGTTTGTGCTTTTCTGATCTTGACAATTCGCTGTAAATTAAGCCAGCGGATAATCCGACGGCGAGTAAGAATAATAGCGATAGTGAATATAACGCGGTGCGCAGGCGCGCTTCTGCAAAAAATACGCCGACGGTGATGGCGATAAAAATTGCCAAAAATCCGCCGATTAGCCATCGGTTTTTCAACAATTCTTGGCGTTTTTTAAGTAGCAAGGGCAAGGAAAATAATAGTAGGCTTACGGCGACGATTTGATATAATCCTACGCGCAGTGACGGGAAATCCAGAATTGATAAGCCGACGCTGGGATGCAGAGCGAAGCCGCCGCCAAAAATAACAATAGTCAATAGCCAGAATCGAACGTCGTTAATGTATTTTTTTGCCATATTTTAAGTATAGCGTATGGTGTATACTTTAGATATGAAACTGACGAAAAAGCAAAAAATAATGTTGGATTTTATCGATGGGTTTATAAAGGGTAATGGCTATAGTCCGACGCTTCGGGAAATTATGCGCGCCTTGGGCTATAAATCGGTATCGACGGTAGCAAAACACGTTGATAATTTGGTGGCTGCGGGATTTTTAGAGAAGCAGGATGGCGAAGTTAGATCTTTGACGCTGAGCAGTGAGAAAAAAGAAGTTTGGTGGCAGAATTTAGCGAAAGAAATTAAGAAGAGAGAAGCCGAGGACGACGAAAAATCACGCTCGGAAGTGGAAATTTTAAAAAAAGCATTGGAAATTGTCCGTCAGTAACTTTACAACTATTCAAAAACTCGCTATAATACAAGACATATTCCGGCATAGCTCAGTGGTAGAGCGGTTGGCTGTTAACCAATAGGTCGCTGGTTCGAGCCCAGCTGCCGGAGCCAAATCGAATTTTAAGACTTCAACAAGTATAGTTGAGGTCTTTTTTTATTGTTTTTGCGGTTATATATTTCTAATAACGCGGAATAGGTGAGACAATAATAACCATGAATAACACTTATTGCGATGGTATGTGGGTTAGTGAATAAAAAATTACCACCTCATCACGGGGTGGTAATTTTATGTAGCCTCTGGTTAGCGTAGAATGAATAGTCCTGCGGCAACTAATGCTAGGGTGGCGATAACACCTAAGAAGGCATTAAATCCTGTGTTTGCAAGTAGTCCGCTTACAGCATTCTGAGGCTTATTAACTGGGTTATGAGCGGCAGCTGACGGATTTCCAGGCTGTGGCTGCGGCTGTGGTTGCGGCTGTGGCTGTGGCTGCGGCTGTGGCTGAGGCTGCGGTTGAACCGCCCCAGTGATCGCTGATGTGTCGATAGCCATAGTGCCACTAAACGCCATATAGTGAGATCCTCCTAAGGTTCCTATATGACATTCCCAAGAACTATTCAATATAGGGGATGTTCCGCTGGCTGGTAGCGATAATATCTGAATTTTTCCAGCATTTGCATAAGTGCCAGCGACGACTTCCGCTGAGTTGATTATAGGAAGTACGCCTCCTGCTGGACCCTTCAATGGTGAAACAAACAATTTGTCGTTAGGCTTAACAGTAATCCGCTGATCTTCAAGATGTAGGCGAGTTAGAGATGGTAATGATGCAGTTCTAGATATTGAACTCATGTCGGCGATGGCATTTTCTTTTAGGGATAGAGTCTTTAGGGAAGTTAGTCCAGATAGTGGGCTTGGGTCTGTAATCTTGTTTCCGTTAAGGGATAGGGTCTTTAGGGAAGTCAATCCAGCTAGCGGGTTTAGATCTGAGATTGAGTTGTGGTTTAACGACAAGTTCTGAAGATTCTTAGCAGCTTCTATTCCGGTTAGGTCGGTAATGTTTGAGTTGTCCAGGTTAAGATCTGTCAATTTCTCCAACTCTACGTCAGTAATTTTTTGATTGTCCGTACGAGTTGTACCAAGTTTTTCTCCTAGTCTGTCATTAAGCAACTTGCGCAGTTGTGTGTCCTTGACTTCAACCTCTTTGGGTTTTCGCATCTCGTACACGCGGACGTAGTCGACTGACATAGTTGCCGGGAAGCCCTCTCCATTTGCAGCTCCTACTGAGTTGATAGGATCATCCCATGGTGAATCAATGTAATTGCCGCCAATGGCTAAGTTAAGTCGTAAGAAGAAGTCTTGATCAAAGGGTCCATTAGGACTTCCTGTGGAGTTTGAATTCTTAAATTCGGTAATTGTGTGATGCCATTCTCCGTCAATGAAGTATTCAAGTTTTCCTTCAGTCCATTTTACGCCGTACGTGTGCCACTCTGTAGTGTCATTAGTGCCGAACTTACTTGATGGAATAACTCCTTGGCGGTTTCTGTGACTACCAGTTTGACCGGTCGGTGTATTCTTGTCTCGCCAGTGTGCGTCGGATGCAGCGAATTGGCGATTAGAGCCTTTTGTCTCTACGATGTCGATCTCGCCCCAATCAGGCCAACCAGGACCGTACGGAGAGTTATTAGGACTCATCCAAAAACCAGGCCAAGTACTCTTATTCTTTGGCATTTTTATGCGAGCTTCGATGTAGCCATATTTAAAATATGCCTTATTTTTCGTCTGTACGAATCCGGAAGTGAAGTTACCAGTTTTAGTGTTACCGCCAGTACAGGTTGCTCCTGGTTTGTATAGTCCGATTAGATTTAAGCTGCCGCCACTGACATTGATGTTTTCATCTGATCTCGTGTAGCAGTTTCGAACTTGTTGGCCTTCGTCTCCCCATCCGCCATTAAGAGCTGTCCATTTGGTTCCATCTAGCGAATTTCCGTCAAACTCGTCACGCCAAACAGGTTCTGGATTCCAGTTTTCACTATCTGTTGGCGGATATGGACTTCCTATACCTTTGGCGTTGTCCATTGGCAGAGTAAATAATGCCCCACCAACAAGAACACTAACAGTCATTACCGCAGTTACTATTTTAACTTTTGTATTAAAAAAACGTCTTTTTATTAACATTTTTTGTTTTCTCCCAAATATTTTTTATCCATCGCTAGTGTAACAATAAGCGGAATAAAAGTAAAGAATATTATGTAGTTATTTTAACAACAGAGCTGTGAAAACGCTGAATACTGAGGTTTTAAGCTGAAATAAAAAATTGCCATCCCGTAATGAGATGACAATTTTCCTGTAAACGCCTGAGCTAATTAGCGATTAATCGTTAGGCTTATTGACTTTAGAGATTTGATGTTAGAAACTGCTCTTAGGTCGAAGACGGAGTTGTTCTTAAGAGATAAAGTCTTAAGGTTTTTAGCCGCCTCTAAGCCTGTTAAATCGTGAATTTTTTCTGCTTCTGATGCGTTGTCGGCTGCATCCAAGTTAAGGTCTGTCAATTTTTCCAACTCTACGTCAGTAATTTTTTGATCGTCTTTACGATTAGTGCTAAGTACTGCTGACAATTTTTTATTAAGTTGAGTGCGCAAATTGTTATCTGGCACGTTGATTTCCTTAGCTGTTCGCCTTTCGTATACGCGGACATAATCGATTGACATGGTTGCTGGGAATGACTTTGGATATTTAGCTAGGGCGTTGTAGGCGTTTGACCATTTACTGCCTTTACCGTCGATGTAATCACCGCCGATTGCCAAGTTAAGACGCAAGAAGAATGGCTTGTCGAATGGGCCGTAAGGCGCGTTTGCTGCGTTTGGCTGATCGAATCCGTTGACCGTGTGGAACTTTACGCCGTCAATGAAGTATTCAAGTTTTCCTTCAGTCCATTTTACGCCGTAAGTGTGCCATTGAGTGGTGTCTTTAAATCCAGCTGGCAAATCCTTGCCTTGGGCATGTTTTTTATTGTATGTTGAAAGTCCCCAGTGAGCGTCTGCTGCGGCGTAATCTAAGTTAGAACCTTTAGTTTCTACGATGTCAATTTCACCACTGCGAGGCCAACTGCCGTATGTAGGTTTATCAGGACTCATCCAAAAACCAGGCCAGGTGCTCTTGTTGTCTGGCATTTTTATACGAGCCTCAATATATCCGTAAGTCCAAGATTTTTTACCCTTCGTTTCTACGAATCCAGAGGTGAAGTTGCCACTTTTTTCATTTCCTTTGCAACGCGCGCCAGGCTTGTATAGTCCTACTAAGTTTAGACTGCCGTTTTTAACATTCACATTCTCTTCGCTCCTACTATAGCAGCTTTGGACGTTATTAGCGCTCCATCCGCTGCCGTATATATTCCAAGATTCTTTATCTAACGATGTGCCATTAAACTCATCACGCCAAATAGGTTCTGTGTTCCAATGAGTACTATCATTTAATGGATAATCATCGCTGACGACACCCTTAGCTTGTCCAGTCGGCAAGGTAAGTAGTGATCCACCAATGAATAGTCCAGCGGCTATTACTCCAGTTAATATTTTAACTTTTGTATTTAAAAAGCGTTTTCTTATTAACATACACCTCCTTAGATTTAAGTATAAAAATTCATTATAACAATAAGTGCAATAAAAGCAAAAGCGAAATTTGAGAGGTTCTATCGCGCAGATGCGACAAGTCAAATTAATAGAACAGATAGAGTATATAGTTTTTTGTTGTATTTTATACAATTATGCTTGTAAAAATTATTTAGCGATGATATTGTGAATGCGTAAACTAAATTAAAAATACAAACATGTATGGGGGGAAACAAAAATGGGTGTTTCTTATACTAAATTAGCCAGTGTTGTGGCTGTGGCTGCTGTCGTTGGAGCGGTGGTATTCCACTCGCCAGTTAATGCTGCGCCGCCGGCTACATTTACTTGGACAGGCGCAGCTGGTGATCATAAAATGTCAACCGCTGGTAACTGGCAAGAAGGTTCAGTGCCAACAGCAGGTTCTAAGCTGGTGTTTAAGTGTGTTGAGGGTAATGAGGGTGATAAGGAAGAAATTCAGGCCGATTTACCGGCAGCTGTGCCAGGATTAGAAGTTAAAAAGCTGGATAGTCTTCCTGCTAATAAGTCGTGTGTCCGCTATAAGCTTAATTATATGCGATTTACGCCAGACGCTGAATTTACTGGTGACTTTACCAGTATCAATGATAAAGACATACGTAAAATACCGCATATTGAGGTTCACAACTACTCTGGCTTGAAAAACATGAAATCGAATGGATTTGATGGTGAAATTAGTTATTATGCTGGGGGTCTGCAAATAAACCGTCTTGAGATTGCTAATACTGGATATAATTATATAGAGTGTCATAGTACAAATTATAGTACAATAGCTGCAGAAAAAATTGCCGGAGAAAATGCTAATGTGAGGCTAAATGGCGCTAATAATATCTTGATTAAAAATAAAGGTCAATTAGGGATTGATTTTAACGATAAGACAAGTGCCAGTAAAATTACTTTTGAAAATGGTGCAATGATTTCTCGTGCAATAGATTGTGCAGACGACCTCTATTCTCGCCCTGGAACTGGTCCAGACACAACGACTGTTCTGTCTGGTGATATTGTACTTAACGGTGATGTTGAATATAAGCTACCGTCGAATATGACAGTAAAGATCACAGGAAAACTTAGTGGCCCTGGTAAGTTTGTTGCTCATAAAGATAATGAAGGTAATTTGTTGGTTGAGTCTTCAAATAATACCAGCGGCACCCCGAATGGTCGGTACGGTAATGCTCATGAGCCTAAATTAATAAAATTAGACGGCGACAGACCTAATGATATTCTGATTGTAAAAAGAGGTGAAACAGTTTTACTAAATGGTCGTCGTAAAGAGGTGTGGGTTAATGAAGGCGGTGCGTTCAGCGGTGACGTTGCTACGAGCAATTTTTGTGCATTAGGTGTTGTTTCTCCGGGCAACAGCTCACCAGGTAAAATTACTATATCGGAATATTTCGGTATAGGGGGTGGCGGTGTTTATAAGGCGAAAATTCTAAATAAAGATCATTATGATCAGACTTCTGTAGAACAGGCCGTCAATATAAATGGTGGTAGTTTAGACTTAACATACTTAGAGGGTGGTGTCATTAAGAAGGGTGATACCTTTACGATCATTGATAATAAAGGCGCTATCCCTGTTCAAGGAACGTTTAAGGACTTACCAGAAGGTGCGGAGATAACTGCAGGTGGCGTAACCTTCAAGATTAGTTATGTTGGCGGTGACGGTAATGATATTGTACTGACAGCACTGAATGATTCACCAGCTCCAAAATCCTCAAAAGCTCCAAAAGTTCCAAACACAGGTGGTGAAAAATTGGCTGTTAACTTGATTGGCGCTATAGCTGGAGTAGCTTCAGCGGTGGCATTGCTGATTGTAGCAAAGCGAAAAAGCTTTAATAAAAAATAAAATAAACCAAAATTAAAAGCGGGACAGACACGCCGTAAGCAGTTTGGCGCAGGGCGTGTCTGTTTACCGCAGTAAAAACAGACAATGATACAAAGAGAACGAAAAATTAATCGTAGTTTGCAGACGCCATTAAGAGCGAGGGGGCGAGTGACTATACCTCGGCGTGGATTGGCAAGTAATGTTGTCGCTAATACTGTCAGTAATGTGAATACGAAGAACATTGTTGACGTTGTGTGCCCTTCCGCACCAGCCAAGGTGAGGCAGACCCAGCAATCCAAGGTGAGGCCGACCCAGCAATATGCGAAAAAACCAATAAATCATGCACGAATTAATAAAAGATTAGCTCGTTCGGCTCGCCTGTTAGTTATTTGTAAAAAATCAATAGCTAATGGTTGCCGTGATGATAAAAGAAGACACACCAAGCGATATTTACAAAATATTTTAGGTAGCAACTTTTGTAAAAAAGTACCTAGTTTTGCGGCTTCTGCTCTTTTGATAATCTCGATATATTCGTTTGCTGACTCCTGGCTGCTTAATAATCGAATAAAAAACGCTGTAAATGCGACGCCGGTGGCTGCACGTAGTGATAATCTGGATGATCGAAAAAATAGTGAAGGTAAAGACGAAACTAAAGTGTCTGATGATGCTATTGCCAAATATAAGGTTGCTGCAGATTTGCCGCGAGTCATTACCATTGAGAAATTGGGGGTTAAGGCTAGGGTTTTGCAGATGAACGTCAATTCGGATGGCTCAATGCAGTCTCCTATAAATATTTTTGATGCAGGATGGTACACTGGTAGCGTTAAGCCAGGTCAGCCAGGGGCATCTATTATTGTCGGACATGCGTCGGGTACAACTTTGGGTGGAGTTTTTAATAAGCTAGAGACTTTGAATGCCGGTGATACGATTAGTGTCGAGCGTGGCGACGGTAAAATACTGCGCTATCAGGTAGTAAAAAAACAAACAGTTAAATTATCCGATGTGGATATGAATAGTTTTATTCGGCCAGCTGATGGTGTATCTGAGGGTCTGAATTTGATGACATGTGCAGGAGAATGGATAAAAAATTCTCAAACTCGTAATAGCCGAGTAATGATATTCACCAAGCGGATTTAAGTTGTCTGATGTTATAATTTATACATGGAAACATTGCCAGATCACGATAAATTATTAACCGACAGAGCCTTGCGGTGTGCGGCGACGGAGCTAAACGTTGATTCATCTGAATTACGGATCACGCCAGTAAGTGGCGGCTTTTCGCTTAATCGTCGAGCGTTAGTGTCGTCTGGTGATCGAACGATTTTCGTTAAAGAAGTTGATGCTAATTTATTGTCGGATGAGGGCGAACGGGAACTAGGCTGGCTAAAAAAAGATTATGCAGTAACGCGTTTGTTACAGAAAACTTATCCGCAATATGTTGCTGATTGGACTGAATTGGCTGATGATGGTTACGTGTTGATGACGAGCAGTTACGCTTCGTCAGATGGGTGGTTGTGGCAACCTCCGACGGATAACTCTGTCGCGGAACGTTATATTTCGACGGTGATAACCGCGGTTCGCGAGTTGGAAAAAATAAAATTGCCACAGGAGCTAATTGAAGAATTGCAACTACAACCGTTTGCGGCGAGAGAGCTTGGCTTAGATGATGGAATTGATCAGATTATTGCTGACGCTGATATTCGTCGTCGGTTGATTGATAATTATCAAAAACTATTGCCAAATCAGCTGGAGATTAATCAGCGGCGTTGTCAGGCTATAATTGAGCTGTTAGAAAAGCGCGATGAGTTGATTGATATTTCGGCGCGCGCTAAAGAATTTGCCAAGCAGACGGAAGGCTGCTTTAATCATTCGGATGTTCGTAGTGATAATTTGGCATTTAATCCGCAAACTGGCGAGTTGAAGTTGGTTGACTGGAACTGGGCTTCCTATGTCCCCCAGGGATCTGGTGCGACAGAATTTCTGGTTGATATGGCGCGTCATGGTCATGACGTAACGCCGTGGCTAGGTGAGTTGAACGCGGAAATGCTGGCATCATTTGTCGGATTTTTCCTTACACGTAGCCTAAAACCACCACTCAAGCCGGGTGATAATCTTCGTCAAATGCAGGCGCTATCAGCGGCTGTTGCTTATGATTTACTGCAATCTATGTAAAAGAAATCATAAATGTAAATAATACAATGTACTTTCATTGACAGACGCTATATATCGCGTGTATATTCAATATTAAGCACTACATATGGTGTTTTAGAAAATAAATAACGTTTTTTGCAACATGTACCCACTGGAGAGGTTGGGCTAGTTTGCTATTTTTATAAACAAGGAGGGGTAATGTATAAATCAATTAAAAAACGCGATGGTCGAACTGCTAAATTTGATCGGAAAAAAATTGAAAAAGCAATTGAAAAGGCGGGACTGGAAACTGGTGAATTTGACGCCGCTCAAGCAGTTGAATTGACCGACAAGGTTTTGGGAGTTTTAGAAACTCGTAACCAAAAGCGTCTACCAAGCGTTGAAGATATTCAGGACATTGTTGAGGATGCGTTGATTGACTCTAAGTTTAAGAAGACTGCAAAGGCGTACATTATTTACCGCGATCAGCATAAAAAATTGCGCGAAATTACCTCTAATGCACACGTTGATTTGATTGATAAATATCTGGAAAATTTGGACTGGAAAGTTAATGAAAACTCTAATATGGGCTACAGTCTTCAGGGTTTGAATAACTATGTTTCAGCGGAGATTACGAAGACTTACTGGCTGGATAAAATTTATACATCGAAGATTGGACAAGCTCACAAAGAAGGCGACTTGCACATTCACGACCTTAACTTGCTAAGCGTTTATTGTGTTGGTTGGGACTTGACTGACTTATTGCAAGAAGGATTTACTGGCGTGGCTGGTAAGGTTGCCTCTAAGCCAGCTAAGCATTTCCGATCAGCACTTGGTCAAGTTGTAAACTTCTTTTATACATTACAGGGCGAAGCGGCTGGTGCGCAGGCTTTTTCTGATTTTGACACGCTATTAGCGCCGTTTATTCGTGCCGACAAATTGAGCTACGAGGAAGTAAAACAAGCTATTCAAGAGTTCGTCTTTAATGTCAACGTGCCGACTCGTGTTGGTTTCCAGACGCCGTTTACCAACATTACGCTTGACCTTGAATGTCCAAAACACATGGCAGATAATCCAGTGATTATTGGTGGCGAAATGCAGGACACGACTTATGGCGAATATCAAGAAGAAATGAATATGCTAAACAAGGCGCTGCTGGAGGTTCTTTCTGAGGGCGACGCTAATGGTCGCGTGTTTACCTTCCCAATTCCAACGGTTAATATCACCAAGGATTTCAATTGGGACAATCCAGTGATTGAAAGTTTGTGGGAGGCTAGTGCTAAATACGGCATTCCGTACTTCTCGAACTTCATTAATTCCGACATGGATCCAGAAGATGCGCGCTCGATGTGCTGTCGATTGCGTATTGATAATCGTCAATTGGAATATCGTGGCGGCGGCTTGTTCGGCTCAAATCCAATGACTGGTTCGGTTGGTGTGGTAACGATAAACTTGCCACGACTGGCGCTAAAATCTAAGAATGAAAAAGAGTTCTTTAAGGGACTGGCTGAACTTATGGATATGGCAAAGGACAGTTTGGAGACCAAGCGTAAAGTTTTGGAGCGATTGACCGACGCCAATTTGTATCCGTACACCAAGTTTTATTTGCGAAACATTAAACAGCGTTTCAATCAATATTGGAAAAACCATTTTTCAACCATCGGTTTGATCGGCACGAACGAGGCGGCGCTTAATTTACTAGGCGTTGATATTGGCACGGAAAAAGGTAAGGCTTTTGCTGAGAAGACGCTTGATTTTATGCGCGATCGTTTGGTGGAATATCAAAAGGAAACTGGCAATAATTACAACCTTGAGGCAACGCCAGCTGAAGGCACGACGTATCGATTGGCGCAGCTTGATAAAGCCAGCTTCCCAGATCGAGCGCATTTTGCTAATGGAATTGGCGCGGAAGTCAAATGTCCGTTCTATACCAACTCAAGTCATTTGCCGGTTAACTATACGGACGATTTGTTTGAGTTGATGGATCTTCAGGACAATTTGCAAACCAAGTACACGGGCGGCACGGTGATTCACTTCTTCTTAGGTGAGCGCATGGACGATCCGCAAACTTTGAAAAAATTGGTGAAAACGATTTGTGAAAATTACAAATTGCCATACTTCACGTTCAGTCCAAGCTTCTCAATTTGTAAGAATCACGGCTATATTGTTGGTGAGCATCCAGAATGTCCAAAGTGTGGCGAAGCGACTGAAGTTTATTCACGCGTAGTTGGTTTCTTGCGTCCAGTTTCTCAATGGAATAAGGGCAAGCAAGCGGAATTTGAAATGAGGGAGCATTATGACGATGCCGCCGAACACCAGCGACTTAGCGCCGTCGCGGCAGCTTAAAGTGTCAATTGGTGGAATTCAGAAGCTGTCGCTCGTGGATTATCCAGGGCACGTGGCGGCAGCTCTGTTTCTTTCTGGTTGCAATATGCGGTGCGGTTATTGCCATAATCCTGAATTGGTATTACCTGAACGATTGGCGCCGAGTATTCCAGTTGATGAAGTGATGATATTTCTAAAATCGCGAGTTGGTCGGCTGGACGGCGTGGTGATTTCTGGCGGTGAACCAACGGTAAATGAAGATTTGCCGGAGTTATGTCGGATGATTAAGGAACTTGGTTTTGATATTAAATTGGATACCAACGGCACGCATCCAGATATAGTTCGCGGAATGGTCGAAGAAGGGTTGATTGACTTTATTGCGATGGACGTGAAAGGTCCGCTGGAAAAATATGTTGAAATTGCGGCGCGACCGATTGATTTGGAAGCGATCAAGGAGAATGTTCGGTTGATGATTGATTCGGGAATTGATCACGAATTCCGTACGACGATTGTCCGCGAGCAATTGGAAGTTAGCGATTTTGAGAAGATTGGCGAGCTGGTTAAGGGTGCGAAGAGATTTGCCTTGCAACATTTTCGCACTGGCACGACAATTAGTCCAAAGTTTGCGAATTACCACACTTTTACTGACGAAGAATTTAGAGAAGCTCAGAAAATAATGGAAAGGTACGTTGGAGAATGCGTGATTCATTAGAGGTTGAAATTGTGCGCGTCCGTCAGGAAAATCCTGAGGTGAAGACGTTATATTTTGCGCGACCGTTCGACTTTACCGCCGGACAATACATTACGGTTTTTATTGATGGTAGTAGCGTGCGTGAAGGGAAGGCTTATAGTATTTCTTCTACTCCTGACGATGAGCTAATGTCAATTACCGTGAAGAATGTTGGTGGTGAATTTTCTAGCTATTTATGTTCACGGAATGTTGGCGATAAATTACAAATTAGCCACGCTTATGGCGATTTTAATCCGCAAACAGAAAGTCCTTTGGTCGGAATTGCTGCGGGCTGCGGACTTAGTCCAATTTGGAGTGTTATGGCAAGTTCTAGCCAGCCGACGTTTTTATATTTTAGCCAAAAATCGCCAGAATATATGGTTTTTGGAAATGAGCTAGCGGCGTCAAATATTAAAGTGAAGAAGTTCAGTACTCGCCAGCAAGTTGAGGAAAAAGATGGTTGGTTTAACGGTCGATTTAATGTGGAAAAAATTGTTCATGAAACGCCAGAAGATGTGCATTTTTTGGTCTGTGGAAGTTTGCCGTTTGTTAGAGATGTTTGGCAAAAATTATCCGCCGCTGGTGTAAGTGAATTGAAAATTTCAACGGAGACGTTTTTTGAGCAATGATTGGGGTGACGACTACAGCAGAATTATCATCGACAGTAATTGATGGTGATGATTTTGGTGTGTTTTTGTCGCTGAGAGATGGCAATATTAGCGAGGATTTTTCGTCTAGTGTTGGTGAAGAAGTGACTGATGGTGTAGGTCGGTTTGATTTGGTGGCGGTAGCTAGCGGTGAAGCAGAGTTACCTTCTACCGAGAAAGTATCAGCGTCAATTGGTCAAACGGCATGTGCGACATGTGTTGGCTGCCCATTTCTTAGTCAGTGCGTAAAACCTCAGGCGTTAGTCATGAAACAGGAGTCGGAAAGACAGGAGAATGTATCTGATGATATGAATTCTGCGGATGAAGAGGCGATTCCTAATTTGTTGGAAATGACACCAAAACAAAGCTATTTGGATAGACTATTGGCTCCAGATGATTTCGATAGTCTGGATGAAAATGGACGCGGAGAATTGGTGTTGGCGGGATATTCAGAGTCTACCGATTATCAAGAGCCTATTATTAAAAAAGCACCTGAGCCAGTGGTATCAGAGGCGAAGCCCATAGATTTGACAACTAAAACAAATAAGTCAACTGAGAAACTCATACCGCAGGAACGAGAAGATAAAACTTCGACTAACCAGGCGGTTGAAGCTTCGGGCGAGGATGTGGGCATTGAGAAGATAGGGGTGGTCAGCCCTTCGGTGGAGATGAAGCCGCACATTATTGATGCAGTGCATAATGACAGCAAGAAGCCGGCACCAGAGTCCTTAGATGCGCCGGCAAAGACGGAAAATGCGCCGGTATCGGTAGTGATAGATAAGAACACCCAAACCGTTGATGATAATAGCAATTCGCTGGAACATGAAACTGTTTACCCTGGGGCTAGCGAGGATAAGGTTGCCGCTAAGGCTGTAGAGTCTGAGCCGAGCCGAGCAGCAGAAAATGATGAAAGTGCTTTTACGTCAATTTCCGAGCAGCAGCACTTGGCAGCACAATTTGATGCAGTAGGGGCGGATAAATCTGCGATTACGGTACCAATTGACAATTCTGGTACGAAAGCACCAGTATACATTCAATCTAACGAGATTAATATAGATGCGACGCCGGATTATAATAATTCTGTCGAATCGACTGACATTGTTGATAATGAGCAGCTGGTTGATGCCGCAATAGTTGATGAAGCTAAGGTTGATCCTCCAAACGAGGAGATTGACATATTGGCGGCGGATCAAATTTTCACTGATACACAGGTCTTGTCAATTGAGCAACTTGACTATAGTGGTACGGCGATAGAGCGTAGTCATGGTAAGGATAATGATTTTTGGGCTGAAGAAGATGCGGTTTTCTTTATCGAACGGCAGGAGTCCCCAGTAGTAGAGTCGGAAGCGTCTTCTGCTGAAGCAGTGACGATTGCGCTGCCGGTAGAAACGATTACAGTGCGTGAAGAAACTGATGACTCTGAGCCAGTGGAACAAGTAATTATTTCCACCTCACCGATTATTGAGTCAACACTTGATGTTGAGTCGGACGAGGTGGCAACGAAAATTCCAGAGGAATGTCTCGTGCTTCGTGAGGAGTTTGTGAAAATATCGGAAAAAAGCGATTTGCTGCGCAGTGATGATGAAATTGAAAGTGTAATTATGGATGTTAGTGACATAAAATCAGGCATCAACTTGTCCGGAGAGCAAGCAGAACTTAACGATATTCTGGATGATTGTGCCTATAATGGCGAAGAAAGTGTCGCGAATGGTGATGATTTGCTGATGGATACCCATTCATCATCTGGTTTATGGTCAGACGATAGTCCGCTAAATCCAGAAGAGGGGTTGGTGACAATGACTCAATCGGCTGCGGATGACTCATCATTGGTATCGCGGCTGGTTGGTGTGTTGGTGGTGGCGATGTGTGTGGCGCGCGGTCGACAAGCTAGAGCGATTCCGAATAGCTGATGATCTTTGCGTGGTGTAAGCGATAAATAGGGATGCGCGAAATGATAGCGCGAAGATTGGCAGCTGATGAATGGTTAAAGCCTGATATAATGAAACTATGAAAGTGCTCGACAAGCCGAAAATTGATCGTCCCCGCGAGAAGTTGGCACGTTACGGTACGGCGCGGCTGAGCGACTTGGAGCTGTTGATGGCGATTATTGGCAGCGGCAATGCTCGGGCCGATGTTGGTAAAATTGCGCGCGAAGTGCTGAAAATTTTGCGTCAAAAAGGCGGTGATGTTTCGTATGATGATTTACGTAGCGTGGTTGGTTTGGGCGAAGCGAAAATACCGGTGATTCTGGCGAGTTTGGAACTGGCGCGGCGATACTTGCTGGACAGCGACCAGTCAATCATCGACAGCCCAGAAAAGGCGGTCGAGCTACTGGCCGACATTCGCGACAAAAAGCAGGAATATTTTGTCTGCCTGACGCTGGACGGTGCGAATCGTTTGATTGCCAAGCGGGTGGTGACTATCGGTACGTTGACGGCCAGCCTGGTACACCCGCGCGAGGTTTTCGCCGACGCCATCGCCGATCGTGCCGCCAGCATCATCGTGGCACATAATCATCCGAGCGGGAGTTTGGAGGCGAGTCAAGCAGACCGAGAAGTAACGCACCGTTTACGCCAGGCGGGTGAACTGTTAGGAATTAGTTTGGTTGACCATATTATATTGACAAAACATTCGTACAAGTCAATTACATAAAATCACGTATATTTCCCCGTAGGATACATATTGACAAGAAATGTATCCTACGGGTATACTGTTTATAGTATGAGGGTATTTCTGTCGAATCAGGGGAACTTGCGCAATATACAAACCTTTTTGCGGTCTATTGATTGGTCTAAACCTAAAGAGCTGGAAATTGCGACGCACGATAAATGGATAACAGTTCACCCGGCTAACCTTGCCTTGGTGGCTGCTTTGGCCATGCAAGTTGGTAAGAATAAAACGAAAATTATTGGTACAGTTCCAGCTACCGGTATTTATCTTGATAGAATGGGGCTTTATAACTTAGCAAGCACAGTATCGCCATTTACATATCAAGAAAAAGAAGCAGCAGGGCGATTTGTGCCGCTAACTGTCATAAAAACACCCGAAGACCAATCTTATTTTATCGCCGAAATGATACCATTGCTGCACCTGCCGGAAAAGGACGCGATGGTTATCAAATATATTATTGGCGAACTGGTGCGCAATGTTTTAGAGCATGCTAACGCGAAGTGCGGCGCTATCGTTGCCGCGCAATACTATAAAAAAACGAATAAAGTCAGTATCGCCATCTGTGATACCGGTATAGGAATCTGGAAAAGCATGAACGAGACGTGGCATCCAAAAGATGATCTGGAAGCGGTACGGTACAGTCTTACTCCGGGTATAACAGGAACAACTTCGCGAGAGGGTGGTACGAGTGAAAATGCTGGTGCCGGATTGTTTTTTATTAAATCAATTGCCAAGATTACCCGCAGTTATTTTACGATATACAGCGGCAAGGCAGAATATACGCTGCTGAAAAATAGGACCGACCAAAAATCGATTACATTATACGCCGACCCGTTTCGCGACAATAGTAGGCGGACTAATGATTTGGGAGATTTTCACGGCACGCTAGTTGCTGTAGACATCGCGCTGGATAACACACCAGAGTTTAAAGCAATCATGTCTCATATTGGCAGCGTATACGGCGAAGCGATTCGTGAACGAAAGAGAATAAAATACAGGAGGCCAAATTTTATATGATCATCCATTTGCAGCCAGTTGTCGGCTCGTTTGCTGAGAATAAAGAAAAGGCTAAGGAGCTGCGTGTAAACAAAATTATGCCAACCCTAGCTCAGCGAAAAAAAGTCACATTAGATTTCAAAGGCGTTGATGGTGCAACCCAGTCGTTTATTCACGCTCTCATCAGCGATCCAATCCGCAAGTATGGCGACGAAGCCTACGATAAGTTGTACTATAAAAATATCAACGAAGATGTGAAAGAAATCGTATCTACGGTCTACCGATACATGCAAGAAAGCCTAGACGGTGGGAGCGGCGAATAAAATGAACGGCTATAACGACAATATACATCAACAACAAATTGACAAGCTGGCGCAGCTCTTCCCCGAGGCAGTCACTGAGGGTAAAATCGACTGGCAGAAACTCCAGTCGACACTGGGCGAGGCGGTTGATTTGGGTGAGCGCTACGGCCTCGGATGGAAGGGCAAGGGCGACGTCTTCACTACTATCCAGGAGAAGACTGTCCAGACGCTCCATCCCGACCGGGAGAATTCCGTCGATTGGGATACGACGGGTAACATGTTTATCGAGGGCGATAACCTGGCGACGCTGAAGATTTTGCACAAGGCGTATTATGGCAAGGTTAAGATTATCTATATCGACCCGCCCTACAATACTGGTAATGATTTCATTTACAACGACGATTTCAAGCAGACACGCCGTAGCTATGAGACAGAGGCGGGCATCACTGATGATGAGGGTAATGTTGTGCGAGATGACGGCCTGCGCACCAATACCGGCGGGCACAAGCACAGCAACTGGCTGAACATGATGTATCCACGCCTCTTTTTGGCACGCAACCTGCTTCGCCAAGACGGCGTCATCTTCGTCTCGATCGACGACAACGAAGTCCACAACCTCCGCCTGATGATGAACGAGATATTTGGGGAGGAGAATTTTGTAGCTGATTTTATTTGGAGACATCGCAAATCTAGCCAGAACGATACAGACGTTTCTCTGTCTCACAACTACACTTTATGTTATGCTCGACGACGTGATAACTATAAACTTACGCCACTTGATATTGATGAGTCTAAATTTTCTAACCCAGACAATGATCGTCGAGGGGTGTGGGTCGCTGATCCATTTGATGCACCAAATGTTCGAGAAAATCTAACATATCCGATAACGAACCCGGTTACGGGTGAGCAGCACCTCCCTCCAGGAGGGAGGCACTGGCGATTTTCTAGAGAGAAATTCGCCAGTGCCTTGGCGGACAATAGGGTTGTTTGGGGAAAGAATGGCAAGGGTCGTCCTCAGCTAAAACGTTTTCTGTCTGAAGCAAAAGAGAAGGGTAAAAATCCATTTACAATTTGGGATCATGTAGGGACGGCAACCGAAGGAACAAAAGAGCTAATGCGCTTATTCAATAACAAAAAACTTTTTGATACACCAAAGCCCGTGTTGTTCTTGAAAGAAATTTTGAAAATTTCAACAGACAAAGATGACTCTGATGTTTGCTTAGATTTCTTTAGTGGATCAGGGTCGTTTGCTCATGCCGTTGCCGAACTTAACGCTGAAGATGGCGGTAATCGCCGCTGGATTTGCGTGCAGTTACCTGAGCTGACTGACGAGAAGTCGGAGGCTTATAAAGCCGGCTATCGCACCATCGCAGATATTGCTCGTGAGCGTATTCGCCGGGCGGGCACCAAAATCCGCGCCGATCAGGCGGATAAGCTAGCGTCTCGCAATGTCCCGCTTGACTTTGGCTTTCGGGCGTATCGGGTGGGTGATAGTAATTTCAAGCAGTGGAACGAGCTGGTTTCCGACCCGGAGGAGATTCGCCAGCAGGCGCTCGCCAACCTTGACCCGCTGGAGGAGGGTGCGACTGATGACGACCTGCTAACCGAACTCCTGCTCAAGCGCGGCATCTCGCCATTGGCGCAGGTTGAGCGGCATGATAATTTCTGCTTTATTCCGTCCGAAAAGCTCGCCATTTGCCTAGCGCACTCCATGACGGAGGAATTATTTGCGACCATCCTAGCCACCAAACCATCATCCATTATCATCCTCGACCGAGCCTTTGTTGACGACATAAATCTAAAGGTAAACTTACTCCTGCAAGCCGAACGGCAAGGTGTTGAGGTGGAGGTGGTGTGATGAGTACAGGTGTAAGATTTAATAAATTTTGTGATGAAATCAAAATATCGCAACAAGTAGCAGACAATGTCAGCTATAGATATAGACGAATAACGAGGCAGATAAATAAGAGTTTTTGGGGTAGTGACTCGGAGATTAATCACAGCCTACTTGTTGGGTCTTATGGACGCAAAACCGCAATAAATGCAAGTGACGTCGATACACTGTTATGGTTACCCTACTATTATTATCAGAAGTACGATAGCTACCAGGGAAATGGCCAATCAGCACTCATACAAGCTTTAAGAGATTCTGTGAAGAATACATATGCAACATCTCATGTAAAAGGAGATGGTCAGGTTGTGGTTATCGAGTTTGACGATAGAGTACGTTTTGAATTATTGCCGTGCTTTGAGAATGATGACGGTAGCTTTACTTATCCAGATTCTCATAATGGGGGAAGGTGGAAAAATACTAATCCTAGACCAGAGATTGAGGCTATTAGAATTATGGATAATAGAACAAACGGTAATTTGAAAAATCTCTGCAGGATGATGCGATGCTGGAAAAATGAATGGAATGTTCCCATGGGAGGCATTTTAATTGACACATTGTCATATAAGTTTATTGCAAGTTGGCAATATAATACAGAATCTTACTCGTATTATGATTGGATGGTTCGAGATTTTCTTGGGTATTTGAAAAGTCTAGATCCAAATGTTGCTTACTGGCTTGCACCTGGCAGTAATAAACACGTAGATCCAGAAGGAGATTTTAGGTACAAAGCATTACGATGTTATAACATTGCTGTAAAGGCTTGCGAATATGAAGCCGAAGGGTATTATTATTCGGCAACTCAAAAATGGAAAGAAATATTTGGGGTAAGTTTTCGTGGATAAAAAGAATTTAGCAATTGTACGACAGAGCTTTGCGCAGGCTGTGTTTACGCACCAAGTTCAGGAAGCTGCGGCTAATCGTAATCTAGTTTATATGCGTCGAATGAAAATCATTAATGTCGCCATGACTACAGCGGTTCTTGTTCTAATCATCCTTCAAACATCATGTCCTGAATTTCTTTTGTTTAGTATACTTGCGACTTGTTTTAGCGTTGCAGAGATAACTTTTTTAATTGTGCAGTTAACATATAGTTTTGATGACAAAATACTATCCCATAAAGGCGCAGCTCTCGAGTATATGGCATTAAGGGATAAATATGGATTGTTGATTACAGATATTATGAATCAAAAGATTTCAATTGATATGATTTGTGATAAGAGAGATACATTGCAGGCTGAATATCAACAGGTTTCAAATAGGTCACCTATAACCACTAGTAAAGATTTCGATACAGCACAACTACGGCTAAATAAACGAGGTAAGGTGGCAGGAGAACAGTTTACGTGGTCTAATGAAGAAATAGATCGTTTTTTGCCCGAAGAATTGAGGTTGTCAAAATGAAAGTAGATAATGGCCGTAAAATCATTGACAACAAACTATTCCTGAGTGATAAAAGTAGGTTTGATAATAAGTCAGTTGTTCAGGTAAACCAGACAACTGATAAAGCAGTTACTTATTCGAGAGTCTTGAATAACTATGTAGAAAATCCGGGATTTCCGGATTTTGTGGAGGCGATATGATGAGCAGTAGTGAAAATAATGAATATGTAACAAAACTAAGCTCTAGGTTTGAAAAAATAGAGAAGCTCGAATCGACACCTATGGTAATGCGAGATCAAGCGATTCAGTGCCTTAAAACAGTATTAGATGATAGCTCAAATCTTGTACATGAGGACAAAAATATAATCCAGAATGGCATTAAATCCCTCAAAAATATAAAAGAAGAGTCTATGAAGGAGCAATTTAGCGTAATATATTCTCAAATGTGTGTTTTGGCTGTCTCATCTTTAGAGGCAATTCTGAAGGATTATTTTGTGGATAGTTTTAATGATAAAACAGACATCAATATAGAAAATAAGAAACTAAATGAAATAAAAGTAACGATAAGAGATATTATTGATAACGAGCTTAATTTTGACAATAAATTGGGAAGTTTAATACTTGAGCGTGACAAACCTAACTTTCAAGACCTAAAATCTATACTGAGTAATTTTAAAAATTATTTTAATAAAGAAATTAAACTAGAAAACGATCTTCAGAAGAAGTTATGCTTTTATCTTGAGATAAGACACTTATTGGTACATAAGGGCGGTGTGGTCGATAAAAAGTTTATCAATAGTACTAAGGTTTTGGATGCAAATATAAAAAACTACAAAGTAGGTGATACCGTAGAAATCAGATCATCTGATTGGATCGATATGAAGCAAGCGTTTCTAAGTCTGTTGGATATGTTAACAAGAGGAAAAGCCGCCGCGGAGATAGATAATGACGGATTTTTAAAGGGTAGCAGGAAGGGTGCTTGATTGGATTTATGAAACTAAAATTCGACCCTAACCAACAATACCAACTCGATGCCATCAATGCGGTGGTGGATGTATTTGCTGGGCAGCCAGCGGATAGTGACGGTGCGACTCGTCATATGGATCAGGGTGGACAGTTAAGTCTAGAGGCGACGATCGCCAAGGGAAATAGCTTGACGCTAGATATAGTGCAGATAATCAAGAATACGCATAAAATTCAAGAGAAAAATAGTATCGAGAAAAGTGAAACGAAAGAGGGTGGCTTTAGTTTTCCGATGGATTTTCCGCTAGAAATTAGCGAAAAATCTCTGAAGCATGGTATGAACTTTTCCATCGAGATGGAGACTGGCACGGGTAAAACGTATGTGTACTTACGGACGATTCATGAGCTACATCAGTGCTACGGTTGGAAGAAGTTTATCATCGTAGTGCCGAGTGTGGCGATTCGTGAGGGTGTGCTAAAGAATTTGGCGATTACCAGGGAGCACTTCGCCGATCTCTACAACAAGCCAGAGATGGACTACTACGTTTGGGATAGTAAGAAAACCGGTCAGGCTCGTGAGTTTGCCACGAACGATACCTTGCAAATCATGGTAATCACCATTGACAGCTTCGCTAAGGCGCAGAACGTGATAAACAAGCAGAGCGATTATGGTCGGCCACTCGATTTTATCAAGGCTACTCACCCGGTAGTTATTCTCGACGAGCCGCAGAATATGGAGACGGACATACGGCGGAATGCCATTACCAGCCTTAACCCGCTGTGCACGTTGCGCTATAGTGCCACACACAAGCACTTATATAATTTGCTTTATCGGCTGACTCCGGTCGATGCCTATGACAAAGGCTTGGTCAAGAAGATCGAGGTACATAGTGTCCAGAGTGAGGATAATTATAATGATGCGTATATCAATGTATTGTCACTGGAGCGTCAGTCGAAGACTCGCTCATTTGCCAAGATAGAGGTGGATGCGAGTGATGAGTATGGCTTGCAACGCAAGGTCATTAAAGCGTTTCCGGGTGACGATTTGGAGGTAAAAACGGGACGTTCGGTCTATGCCGGCTACTATGTCGAGTCGATCAATCACGGTGATAATTGCG
>OBBP01000011.1_pt1 | contig 39926 bp, 35 predicted proteins | sample 1495851 | NCBI WGS metagenome assembly OBBP01 (sample SAMN01915230, study PRJEB22387) | human oral metagenome | isolation source: saliva | host: Homo sapiens | place: USA
CCAGCAAATCATCGACCAGATACGGATTGCGCACGACCACCCAAATATCGCCCAATACTTCAAACAGCATTCGTGCCGAACGTCCTGTTTTGCGTTGACCGCGCAGGTCTTGCAGGATTTGCCACGCTTCGTTGCCCAACAGTCGGATGACGATTTCGCGGTCGGTATAAGAAGTATAGTTATAGGGAATTTCTCGAATACGCTGAGGGGCAGTAGTCGTGGTCATGGTCGTGTTCCGTTGATGGATGTAATGTTTTTATATTAAAGGCCGTCTGAAAAATGCAATTTCTTCTTGATGGCGTAAAGTGTTAATGTAGTGTAATTTTCGATATTTTTCAACGGAAAAGACAATAAACATTTCAATAGGAATGATTTGCAATTGGGCGATATTGTTTACAATCTTGTCGTGTAAATGGTTTTTAGACGGCCTGAGAGATTTTATCGCTTGAGTTTTTCTGTAAAACCGCTATAATGCGTTTCTTCTATGGCGGGTCTCCCCGCATGGTAATTCGGAACACCGGGTCAGGGGCGGAAGCCAGCAGCCCACTCTGATGAGCCAGTGCCGGGGGTTCGGCTCGCCACCTTATTCAAAAATGCTGGAGATGGTTAAGTCTCCAGCATTTTTCATTGTATAAAGCGTAATAAAAAGGCCGTCTGAAATCTCATTTTCAGACGGCCTTTGAGTTTATGAACCAGCTATTTATGCTTCTTCTGATTTTGTATTGGGCAAAACGCAGTTCAGGATAATCGCCAATACGGCGCACAAACCTACACCGGCGAAGCTCAAAGTACCTACTTTGATAATCATGCCGCCGATACCGGTTGTCAATACGGAGCTGACGATAACCAGATTTTTCGGCTGCATCAAATCGACTTTCGCATCAATCAATGTTTTGATGCCCAAAGAGGCGATTGTACCGAACAGCAGCAACATAATGCCGCCCATAACCGGCATAGGAATCGAAGCCAAAAACGCGTTGAACTTACCGAAAAATGCCATGAAAATCGCAAAAATTGCCGCCCAAGTCATGATAACGGGGTTGCTGTTTTTGGTAATCATCACCGCGCCGGTCACTTCGCCGTAAGTGGTGACAGGAGGACCGCCAATCAAACCGGCTACGCACACGCCCAAGCCGTCGCCGGCAAGGGTTTTGTCTAAGCCAGGGTCTTTGGTGTAGTTTTTGCCGGTCACATTACCAATGGCCATAATGCCGCCGATGTGTTCGATGGCCGGGGCGATGGCAACGGGCAACATAAACAAGGCAGCCTGCCAGTTGACTTGAGGCGTTTCAAAATGAGGGACGGCAAACCAAGGAGCGTTGATGATGGCACTGGTATCGACCAAGCCCATGATCAAAGCCAACACATAGCCGGAAGCCACGCCGATCAGAATCGGAATCAGCTTCATCATTTTGCTGCCGAAGACAGAAACAATGACGGTTACCGCAAAGGTAAAGCCGGAGAGAATCAGCGAGTCGATATAGTCGATGACCTGTTTTCCATCTGCCTGACCCATGGCCATGCTACTGGCTGCAGCGGCCACGGACAAACCGATTACCATAATCACCGGACCGATAACCACGGGCGGCAACAGCTTGTGTACCGCATCCAGACCGCGCCATCTGATCAACGCGGCAAAGACAAAGTACATGAAACCGGCTGCAAACAGACCGAACATGGTAGAAGGCAGGCCCCATTCGCCGATGGAGTAGATAATCGGTGCAATAAAGGCAAAAGAAGAGCCGAGGAAAATCGGCACTTTACGTTTGGTAACCAATTGGAACAACAAGGTGCCCAAGCCTGCACCCAATAACGCCAAAGCCGGGTTCAGTCCCGTCAGAAGCGGCACAAGCACCATGGCACCGAATGCGACAAACAAAATCTGCGCACCGGCTACCGCCGTTTTAAGCTGATTCATAAAAGCTCCGAAGAAAATTCAAACGGCGCAGATTATACTGATTTATCCTAGTCATGAACATTTATTTACAAAAGGCCGTCTGAACAAATGTAACGATGACACCTGTTCAGACGGCCTTGTTCAATAGCGGATGGTTAATAACTTATCAAAATCGATTAGGAAAATTTTCAGCCGCGTGTTTCGCGCCAAACCAAATAATCGCGCAGGGGTGGCATGGGCGGATTGATGCAGTGCGGACAGATACCGGTTGTGTCTTCATCGTCGCTGTCGATATGGTAGTCGTTTGGATCGAAGCGCACCTGCTGCATCACAGCTTGCGCCAATGCTTGTTCCTGTACGACATCAAATTCAAATTTTTCCAAAATCTCATTCAATAGGCAGATTTCGCCGTCGCTGAAAGATTCGCTGTGTTTGACAATGAGGCGTTGATAATCTTCATTGCTGATTTTTTCGTGAAGTAAATCGGTCTGGATAGTCATGATTTTTATTGTTGAAATAAGATGGTTAAGGTGCGGATTATAGCGGATATCGTGTCGGCTGTTTCAAAGGGCGTCTTTAAGTTGACGGGCTTTGGCGAATGTGGGGATAAATCTGTTCAATTCAATATTGACTGCCTGAAAATCGCGGCTATCAAAAAAATCGCCGATACGTATGGTTTTTCCCTGATAATCGAAAGACCATGCACCTTGTACACATTTTTGGATACGTAAAATATTGGGGATATTGTGAATTTTTCGTTTCATACCATTTTGGTATAGGTTTTCGTTTGGCAACCTCTGTTCCCTTCCTTGTGCAATAGGAGCTTTGGGAATATGGTCACGAGAATGCCATTCGGAGATTTCTGACAACGGGAAACTACGCCAACGCCCAATGGAGAACAAGGTATAACCATGAGACAGCGTATGGTTACGGATCTTGATGTTTTCACGTCCGAAAAGTTGCCAGAGAAGGCTGTAAACAAGCGAACCCACTAAATAGAAAGTAAAAAGTAAAGGGATGAGAATGGCTTCTAAATTAGTGAAATAGTGTTCTTCAAGGTAAAACGGCGTGATGCATGTAAGAGCAAAGGAAAACATAAGAAATACCGCGGTAAAACCGATTTCCTGCGAATCATGTACAACACGCGCAGATACGGCAATGCCGTCGGGCATGCGCTCGATTTTATAACGTGAAGATGCTATCAATAGCCTCCTATTTTTTCAGCCTGATACGCTTTTTGCAGCGGCCTAATTTGCGCCAAGCGTGCATGATCGATTTGTTCGGCAATTAAATGGGCTTTGCCTTGCGCGCGGCACTCGGCGGCAATTTTGCCTGCATCTACTTGGTTGGCGGCCTCAAGTAAGGCCAGCCAGTGTTCGCGTTGCGGATAGGGGGCGTCTTCAAGGTTCAGACGGCCTTGTTTGTCGGCCACGCAGACGTTTAAGGCCGTCTGAAAACGTTCGGGGCGGCGGAATGCATCGGTTTTTTTCAAAACCTTCAAAATGGTTTTGCTTTTGAACTGCCCGACTTGATGGAGCATGATGTGCCAACGGCAGACGAGTTCGGCAAGCTCGGCGCAGTGTTTGGGCGCGCGCAGGCGTTGATTGACTTCGCGGACGGGTTCGACGCCGTTGATGTCGTGTTCGTAGTGTTTTGGCAGGATATCGGCCGGTGTTTTTGCCTTGCCCAAGTCGTGTAATAGGGCGGCATAGCGTTCGGCGAGGGACAGATTCATTTCGGCGGCTCGTTGTACAACCATCAGCGTATGAATACCGCTGTCGATTTCGGGATGATAGTCGGCGCGTTGCGGTACGCCGAAAAGGGCATCGACTTCTGGCAGTAAAACTTTGAGTGCACCGCATTCGCGCAAAACTTCAATCATTCGGCGCGGATTTTTCTCCATCAAGCCTTTGGCCAATTCCTGCCAGACGCGTTCGGCAACCAAGGCATCCGCCTCGCCGTTTTCTACCATTTGCCGCATCAGCGACATGGTTTCATCGGCAATTTGAAAACCATAACGCGCGGCAAAACGGGCGATACGCAAAATCCTTACGGGGTCTTCGGCAAAAGCAGGCGAAACGTGGCGCAGGATGCCGGCCGCCAAGTCTTGTTGTCCGCCAAAAGGATCGATGATCGTGCCGTCTGCATCCTGAGCCATGGCATTGATGGTCAGGTCGCGGCGCATCAGGTCTTGTTCCAGCGTAACGTCTTTATCGGTATGAAAGCTGAATCCGGCATAGCCTTTGGCGGTTTTGCGCTCGGTACGGGCGAGGGCGTATTCCTCGTGGCTGTCCGGATGGAGAAAGACGGGGAAATCCTTGCCAACCGGCTGATAACCCTGAGCCAGCATGGTTTGCGCATCTGCACCGACGACTACCCAGTCGCGGTCTTTGACGGGCAGGCCTAAGAGATGGTCGCGGACGGCGCCGCCGACAAGATAGGTTTTGATGGTTTGTGTATTCATATAAAAATCGAACGATATAAAAAGGCCATCTGAAAAGCCGTATTGGGTTTTCAGACGGCCTGAGTCAGAACGCTATTATGACGCTTTAGGCTTGTTGCCGTCGATGATTTTCAAACCGGCGGAGACCAAGCTGCCGATGTCGGCAACGTTGGCAGGCATAATCAGCGTGTTGCTTTCTTTAGCCAAATTGCTGAAGGCGGCAACGTATTGCTCGGCAACTTTCAGGTTAACAGCTTCAGCACCGCCCTCTGAACGAACCGCCTCGGCGATTTTACGGATGGCGTCGGCATTGGCTTCGGCTACCAGGCGCAGGGCTTCGGCTTCACCTTGTGCGCGGTTGATGCGGGCGATTTTTTCACCGTTTGACGCGTTGATGGCGGCTTGCGCTTCACCTTCGGATTGTTGGATTTCTGCTTCGCGCTGACCGCTGGCAAGGTTGATCTGCTCAATTTTACGGCCTTCGGATTCTGCAATGCGGGCGCGTTTTTCACGTTCGGCGGTAATTTGCGCCTGCATGGAGCGCAGAATTTCTTGCGGCGGAACCAAGTCTTTGATTTCGTAACGCAAGACTTTCACACCCCATGCGCCTGCGGCTTCATCCAAAGCAGCAACAACAATGCTGTTGATTTCGTCGCGTTCTTCAAAGGTTTTATCCAATTCCATGCGGCCGATGACAGAGCGCAAAGTTGTCTGCGCAAGCTGGGTAATCGCCATGATGTAGTTGCTGGAACCATATGAAGCGAGTTTAGGATCGGTAACTTGGAAGTAGATGATGCCGTCCACAGTCAGCTGAGTGTTGTCGCGGGTAATACAGACTTGGCTGGGAACATCCAAAGGAACTTCTTTCAGCGAGTGGCGATAGGCGACACGGTCGATAAATGGAATGAGGATGTTCAGGCCTGCAGTCAGCGCTTTGTGAAAACGGCCTAATCGTTCGACCACATAGACTTCCTGCTGCGGTACAACGATAAAGGATTTGAAACCAAAAACAACAACGACGATGAGGATGAGGACGGGGAGGCTGAGCAGAAATTCCATAATGTTTCCTTATGATGATGGTTGGGAGAGTGTGCGGATAATCAGAAGATTACCGTTTTTGGCAGTAATGACTGCGCTTGAGGCCGTCTGGAAAGTATCTTGAGGCCGTTCGGCTTGTGCCTGCCAATGTGTACCGCGGTAGGCGACTTCGTAAATATTGTCATGCAGGTGGCGTAGGATACGGACGTTTTGCCCAATATCCAAATCATCGTTGAGCACTTGGGGAGCCAAACGGTTTTTCAGACGGCCGTGTACCAGCCAGATACCGAGTGCGCTGATGATGGCTGCGGTTAAAACGGCAGCAGAGAAGTGACCGCTTAATCCGTACATGATTCCGGCGGCAGCCAGCGCTACGCTGACCACCAAAAGATAAACCGTTCCGATAAACAATTCGACAATCAGAACAACGGCGGCGGCAACAAACCATATCGTCATGCGGCATATCCTTTTAATAATCTTTTGATAATCCTTATCATAATGGCAATGGCTTAAAATGAAAAGGCTAAGGCTGAAAATTATTTCAGTTATAATAAGTCTATTCAAATAAGGAGCGGCAAACAATGCAGACTTGGCACGAGGCGATTGGTGCGGAAAAAGAAAAGGCGTATTTTCAAACGATTTTGGAGAAGGTGCGCCATGAAAGGCAGGCGGGGATAACCGTTTATCCGCCTGAGCGCGATGTATTCAATGCCTTTCGGACGACTGAATTCGGAAATGTAAAGGTAGTGATTTTGGGGCAAGACCCGTATCACGGCGCAGGTCAGGCGCATGGTTTGGCGTTTTCCGTGCAGCCTGAAATTGCGGTGCCGCCGTCACTGGTCAATATTTATAAAGAGTTGGCGACGGATATTGAGGGCTTTCAGATTCCGCGACACGGCTATTTGCAGCAATGGGCGGAACAGGGCGTGTTGCTGTTGAACACGGTGTTGACTGTCCGTGCCGGTTCGGCGCATTCCCATGCGACCTTCGGTTGGGAGGCGTTTACCGATGAAGTCATCCGACAATTGGATAAGGAACGCGAGCATTTAGTCTTTATGCTGTGGGGCAGCCATGCGCAGAAGAAAGGCGCGTTTATCGACCGCAATCGCCATTTGGTGCTGACCGCGCCGCACCCTTCGCCTTTATCGGCATATCGCGGCTTTTTTGGCTGCAAACATTTTTCGCAGGCAAACGCTTATTTGCAGGCACATGGTTTAGAGCCGATTGATTGGCAGGTTTAAATAAGATGAAAGGCCGTCTGAAAGCAGATTTTCAGACGGCCTTATGCTTTAGTCTCAAATCGAATATTCAATCAGCTCGTTTTGAGAAAAGACATAAACCTGTTTCGGAATCAGCCTCAATTCTTTGCCTTCGGCGATTTGGTAACGCGCGGCATCGCTGCCTGCCAGCGTGATATGCACGTCTTGTTTGTCGTGTTTTACCACAATATGCGTCAATGCGCCGACGGCGTGGATTTTTTCGATTTTGGCGCGGATCATCGGGGTTTCGTTTTCGGCGGCAAGCTGCCATTCGTGCGGACGGATGTAGCCGATAGCGGTTTGTTCCTGCCATTTGTAGTGCGCGTCCAATTTCCACGCGAAGCCGTTGTAATGCCATAAGCCTTTTTCGATGCGTCCTTCAAATGCGTCGGTTTCGCCTAAGAACTCGGTTACGAAGGCGTTTTCAGGTTTGCGGTAAATGGCTTCGGCGCTGCCGGTTTGTTCGATTTTGCCGTGGTTCATGACGACGATTTCATCGGAAACTTCGAGGGCTTCTTCTTGGTCGTGGGTAACAAGGATGCTGGTTACGCCTAGGTTGTGATGGATGTCGCGCAGCCAGGTACGCAATTCTTTGCGCACTTTGGCATCCAGCGCGCCGAAGGGTTCGTCCAAGAGCAGGAGTTTCGGTTCGACCGCAAGGGCGCGGGCGAGGGCGATGCGTTGGCGTTGGCCGCCGGAGAGTTGGTGCGGATAGGATTTGGCGAGGTGGGAGAGCTGCACGAGTTTGAGCAGTTCTTCGACTTTGGCGCGGATTTGTTCTTTGGATGGGCGTTCGGACTTGGGCAATACGGTCAAACCGAAGGCGACGTTGTCAAACACGTTCATGTGGCGGAAGAGGGCGTAGTGTTGGAATACGAAGCCGACTTTGCGCTCGCGCACATGCTTGGCGGTTACGTCTTGGCCGTCAAAGAGAATTTGGCCACCGTCGGCGTTTTCCAGTCCGGCGATAATGCGCAGAAGCGTGGTTTTGCCGCAGCCGGAAGGGCCGAGCAGGGAAACGAGTTTGCCGGTGGGGACGTTGAGGTTGATGTTTTTCAGCGCGTGGAAGTTGCCGAAGTGTTTGTTTAAGTTTTGGATGGTGATGCTCATGCTGCGTTCCTTTCGGCGGCGGCGAGTTTTTTATCTTGTAATTTTGTGATGATGTTCTGCACCGCCAGCGTCGCCAGTGCTAAAAGTGCCAATACGCCGGAGAGGGCGAATGCGCCGGTGAAGTTGTATTCGTTGTAGAAGATTTCGACCAAAAGCGGGATGGTGTTGGTTTCGCCGCGTATGTGTCCCGATACCACGCTGACCGCGCCGAATTCGCCCATCGCGCGGGCGTTGGTGAGGATGATGCCGTAGAGCAGCGCCCATTTGATATTGGGCAAGGTAACACGCCAAAACATCTGCCAGCCGCTGGCACCGAGTATCAAGGCGGCCTGTTCTTCGCTGTCGCCCTGCGCCTGCATTAAAGGAATGATTTCGCGTGCGACAAAGGGGAAGGTAACGAACAGCGTCGCCAAAATAATGCCGGGAATGGCGAAGATAATCTGCATGCCTTGCGCTTCCAGCCAGCCGCCCAATGCCGTGTGCGCGCCGAACAATAAGACGAACATCAAACCGGCCACTACGGGCGATACGGAAAACGGCAAATCGAGCAGGGTGGTCAGCAACTGCTTGCCGCGGAAGTCAAAACGGGTCAGCAGCCACGCCATCGCTACGCCCAATACGGCATTGACGGGGACGACAATCAGCGCGGTAATCAGCGTTAATTTGATGGCAGACCATGCCTCGGGATCGGTCAAGGATTGCAGGTACAAATCCCAACCGCCTTTTAAGGCCTCGTAGAATACGGCAACCAAAGGCACGACCAGCATCAGCAGCAGAAAGCCCAAGGCGGTAGCGGTCAGCAACACGCGCAGCCAACGCGGTTCGCTCAGGCTTGGATTAGTAGAATGGGTTTTCATGTTAGTGAAGTCTCTATTTATTCTTGTATCCGTTTAGGCCGTCTGAAAAATGTTTGCTTAATGTTTCAGACGGCCTGTTGTTTGTTAAACCTTCGCTCCGGCGCGGCGGCTCAAAGTCCATTGCATAATGTTTAAAATCAGCAGGATAACAAACGAAATCATCAGCATAAACAGAGCAACGGCAGACGCGCCCTGAGCATCGTATTGCTCCAGTTTGCCGGTAATAATCAAGGGTAGGATTTCAGACACCATCGGAATATTGCCCGCGATAAAAATGACCGAGCCGTATTCGCCGGTAGAGCGGGCAAACATCATGCCTGCACCGGTCAACAGAGCCGGTGTGATTTCAGGCAAAAGGACGCGGCGGAACGTAGTCCAACGGCTTGCGCCTAAAGTCGCCGCCGCTTCTTCATACTCGCCCGACAATTCTTCCAATACCGGCTGCACGGCGCGGACGATAAAGGGCAGGCTGACAACAATCAGCGCAATCCAAATACCGATGGGTGTAAAGGCGATTTTGATGCCCAAAGGCTCGAAAAAACGGCCTATCCAGCCATTGGGTGCGTACAGGGTTGCCAACGCAATGCCTGTTACCGCCGTCGGCAGCGCAAACGGCAAATCGACCAAAGCGTTTACTAATCCTTTGCCTGGAAATTCATAGCGCACCAATACCCAAGCGACCAATGTGCCGAACACGATATTGGTCAACATCGCATAAAACGACATCCGCAAGCTCAGCCAGACGGCCGCCAAGACATTGGGTTCGGTAATCGTGTTCCAAAATCCGCTCCAGCCGATTTCCGCCGCTTTGGCCGCCATCATCGCAAACGGCAAAACCACCAAAAGCGACAGGCACAAAACCGTCAAACCCAGGCTGAGCTTGAAACCCGGCAATACAGAGGGTGTTTTGAGTAACAACATAATGGCAACCGTCAGAATTTAATACACGCTTACTTTAACAAGGCCGTCTGAAAACTGGAAAGAATGCTTTGTTTGGTATAAAGACGGTTTTGTTATATTGAAAAGATGAAAAGGCCGTCTGAACATCAAGTTTCAGACGGCCTTGCTGGTGTGGTAAATATCAATAGGCAACAGGATCTTGAGATGCAGGCTGGCGTTGCGCCGCGTCATAGTTTTCCTGAGCCGAGCGGACGGCTTTTTCCAAACCGTTTATCCGTTCGAGATAACGGGCGTAGTTACGCTCATTGCCATAACGCACTTTTTTGCCTTCTTCCAAATTTTTCTTGGCAGTATCTAAAGCACGCTTGGCCGCACCGACATCAGCCGGATTGACTGGGACGACAGCTTCTTCCGCCTGCTCGGCTTTGCTTGGGGAAATCGGTGTTGCCGGTGTTGAAACAGGCGCAGAAGTATATACGGACGGTTTGCCGATATTGCTGGCTTTGCAGTTTTTACCGCCGGCCTGGGTATAGACTTTGCGGCCGGCAGAATCGGTACATTCAAAAATAGGTGCGGCGGAAACCGCAGTTGTCAACGCGAGCAGTAATGTGCTGATCCAAAGTTTGTGCATTTTTATTTTTCCTTAAAACCATTTCCACCAAACAAACAAAGCCGCAATCATGATGATGTTGGCGAAGAGGATGGGTTTCCACTGTCTGGGCGCGCGCCGCAATTCGGCTCCAGAGCGCGTGCGGCGGATATAGAAAAATGGGCTGAGCAGCATGGAGGCGGCACATACCAAAATAATCACGGCGTAATAGATTTTGTGCGTTTCCATATCGTTTCTCCGTTTCAGACGGCCTGAAATACTGCCTACAACGCATTTTTGTGTGAAGCGTTGTCTATTTTCATCTTGTATCGGGTATTGGACACATTTGCCATGGCCTCAATCCTGAGGTCTTTGCAAAAATATGCTACAATCGCGTCCGATTATAACATTCTATTTATAAAGGTTTTACGAATAATGATTTCTACCAACGGCATCACCATGCAGTTCGGCGCAAAGCCGCTGTTTGAAAACGTATCCGTCAAATTCGGCGAAGGCAACCGTTACGGCTTGATCGGCGCCAACGGTTCAGGCAAATCCACCTTCATGAAAATCCTCGGCGGCGATTTGGAACAGACTGCCGGCGAAGTAGCGATTGAAAACGGCGTGCGTTTGGGTAAATTGCGCCAAGACCAGTTTGCCTACGAAGACATGCGCGTGTTGGACGTGGTGATGATGGGTCACACCGAAATGTGGGCGGCGATGACCGAACGCGATGCGATTTACGCCAATCCCGAAGCCACCGAAGACGACTACATGAAAGCCGCCGAACTGGAAGCCAAGTTCGCCGAATACGACGGCTACACCGCCGAAGCACGCGCTGCCGAATTGTTGAGCGGCGTGGGCATTTCCGAAGATTTGCACAATGCGACCATGGCAGAAGTTGCCCCGGGCTTCAAACTGCGCGTATTGCTGGCGCAAGCCCTGTTCTCCAAGCCAGACGTATTGCTCTTGGACGAACCGACCAATAACTTGGACATTAATACCATCCGCTGGTTGGAAGGCGTGTTGAACCAATACGACTCCACCATGATTATCATCTCGCACGACCGTCACTTTTTGAACGAAGTCTGCACACACATGGCGGACTTGGACTACAACACCATCACCATCTATCCGGGCAATTACGACGACTATATGCTCGCTTCCGCCCAATCGCGTGAGCGCGCCCTGAAAGACAACGCCAAAGCCAAAGAGAAATTGCAAGAGCTGCAAGAGTTCGTTGCCCGCTTCTCTGCCAACAAATCCAAAGCCCGTCAGGCAACCAGCCGTCTGAAACAGGCAGACAAAATCAAATCGGAGATGGTCGAAGTCAAACCTTCTACCCGTCAAAACCCGTATATCCGTTTTGAAGCCGACGAAAAAGCCAAATTGCACCGTCAGGCTGTGGAAGTTGAAAAACTGGCCAAACGTTTTGAAACCCAGTTGTTTAAAAACTTGAACTTCATCCTTGAAGCAGGCCAACGCCTTGCCATCATCGGCCCGAACGGCGCAGGTAAATCCACCTTGCTGAAACTCTTGGCAGGCGCGTACAACCCCGAATATTCAGACGGCCTGTTGCCGGACGAAGGCACCATCAAATGGGCGGAAAAAGCCAGTGTCGGCTACTATCCGCAAGACCATGAAAACGACTTCGACGTCGATATGGACCTGAGCGAATGGATGCGCCAATGGGGTCAGGAAGGCGATGACGAACAAGTCATCCGCGGCACTTTGGGCCGCTTGCTCTTCGGCAGCAACGATGTCGTGAAAAAAGTGAAGGTTCTCTCCGGTGGTGAAAAAGGCCGTATGCTTTACGGCAAACTGTTGCTTTTGAAACCCAATGTTTTGGTCATGGACGAACCGACCAACCATATGGACATGGAAAGCATCGAATCCTTGAACATGGCGCTGGAAAAATACAACGGCACGCTGATTTTCGTTTCGCACGACCGTCAGTTTGTATCTTCACTGGCTACCCAAATCATTGAATTGGATGGCAAAGGCGGATATGAACACTACTTGGGCGATTACGAAAGCTATCTGGAGAAAAAAGGAGTTTTGTAAGGAAACAATATGAATGCACATCTTAAAAAACTACTACAAAACCTGCTTGCGCTAATCGTGTTGCCTATACTGGGCTGGTACATTACGCTTGGAGACGCTGTAAATGTTGTCGACACTGAACATGCTTCTCGCAAAGGCCGAGCAGTGGCTTGGTTATTTAATGAGTTTGGCGCAACCGGTGTTTGGGGCTTTTTAGGCATAATTTGGATTGCCTGCCTGATTTTAGCCATTCGTTCATACCAAGCATGGCAGAAGAATAAGTCGCAGTAAGTCAAGGTTTCAGGTAGCCTAAATGTAAGTTAACGCGTAGTAGATACCCACATAATTTATCAGATTAGATGACAAAGGTGGACATAAAACGGGCGATTGAGAAAGCTATCTGGAGAAAAGGGCTTAGTTTAAGCTCATATTGATAAGCTATTAAGGTATTGAAATGCTGTCTGAAAATCTTTATGTTTTCAGACGGCATTTTTTTCTTTATCAAACTTAATAATAGATTACTGAACTTTTATGCTAATTTTATGACTAATAGGAGCTTATATCGGAGATTAATTTAAAAATACAATATTTTTGAAGGAATATATCAAATGGTAGACCTTAAAACTGTAGTACCAAACGCTTCCCAATATGGTGCAAAACTTGCCTACACGACTTACGAGGCAGAACAAGGCAAGTTGAAGAACGGTATTTTTGAGAGCCACTCTTCTTCTAAAGAAGCAGAACGCGCAACTGCCCGTGAAGCAAGCGGTCAGGCATATGTTGATTTGCCAACTAATGCATCTGTGTCATTTATTGCACAAGCAGATGCCAATGCTGTAACCATCCGTTATACCGTTCCTGACGGTGAAAGCGGTAAAGTAGAAGTCAAAGTCAATAATACAGTGATCGGTACTTTGGATTTATCTTCCAAATCCAACTGGCAATATTTGGATAACTACAAATATCATCCGGATGACGATATTAAAGTTCATGATACACCCGCGGCAGATAGGCTTGCCCGCTTCCAATTTGACGAAGTCAGTCAATTATTTAAAGATGCCCATATCAATAAAGGAGATACAGTTACCATCACTAATCTCGACAGCACACCCGTAGGCATTGACTTGGTTGATTTGGAAAAAGCACCGGATGCCATTAAACAACCTGAAAATAGTGTCAGCATTACTGATTTCGGCGCAATTGCCAATGACGGCTCGGATGATTACCAGGCATTTATGAAGGCAGTAGAAGCCGCAAAAAATACAGAATATAAAACTGTTTATATCCCCGAAGGCCAATTTGATTTTTCACGACCGATTTCTCTTTATGTTCCTGATGGTATTAAGATTACCGGTGCAGGGCAATGGCACACCAAGTTACATTTTTTGAATACAGAAGCTGCTGAATATGATAAAAACGGTAATTATGTCAAAGGTGGTGGCGGTATTGATTTCGTATCTGGTAGTAACAATATAGATTTGGGTAATCTCTCCATGGATTCAAATCTAAACTCAAGATATGATGAGAAAGCCAATTATAAAGGCATATCCGGTACTTTAGGTACTGGCTCTTCTATTCACGATATCAAAATCGAACATTTTGAAGCTGGCGTATGGATTGGAGATTATTCTCAAAACAAACCTTTAAATTACACTGATGGTTTGACTATTTCTAATGTCACTATTCGCAATAACTTGGCAGATGGTGTTAACTTTGCCCAAGGTACCAGCAATTCCACCGTTATCAATTCCAATATCCGTGGCAATGGTGATGATAACTTAGCGACATGGTCAAGTCATCATGAGAATACTAATGCCCATGTTGCTGAAAACAATCACTTTTTGAATAATACCGTTGAATTAGGCTGGCGTGCGGCCGGTATTGGTATCTTTGGCGGCAAAGGTCATGAAGTAGCCAATAACCTTATCAAAGATAATGCCAATTGGAGTGGCGTACGAGTTAATACTGTATTCAGCGGCCATAATTTTGATCTTAACGATCCAGGTATTAACATTCATAATAATTTATTTGTTAGTAATGGTACTAATACCGATGCTTATGGCCGCATTAAAGGTTCTATCGATTTAGAAGAGGGCCGAGACTATGAAGATAAGATTCATAATATGCCACTAAGAGGAGAACTAAATAATATTAGAATTGAAGGAAACACGATTATTGATAATTTGTCGAAACGAGACATTACAACAATTCGTAATACCATACCTGATGATCTCAATACATCAATAAATGATACTACAGTTTTTATTAATGCAAATGATGCAGTTAGTGGAAATAATACAGTAGCGAGTGATGCAGACCATGTCACAACATCTGTTTATGAAGAAAAACGCTATGTTATTGATAAATCATATATTCATGGTAATACTCCTGGATATGAAACTGTAACTGTAACCAATATTAAAGGTACGCAAGCAGATGATCATATCGATGGTACGAGTGGTATTGACAGAATTGATGGTAAAAATGGTAATAACACTATCTATGCCTGGGGAGGTGATGACATCATTACTATTACAGGAAATGGCAACAATTCTATCAGCGGCGGTGATGGTAATGACCGTATCAGAGGCGGTTTGGGTCATGATATGATTAACGGTGATTCAGGTAATGACATCATTTCCGGTTATGATGGAGACGATCGTCTCAATGGCGGTATGGGTAATGACTCTGTCTATGGGGGAAATGGTAATGATACCTTATGGGGAGAAAGTGGCGATGACTATTTGAATGGCGGTGATGGCGACGACGTTTTGTTCGGCGGACAAGGAACCGATTACTTGGTAGGCGGCAAGGGTGCCGATACTTATGTTTTCAGCCTTGGAGAAGGTAAGGATACGATTGTCGATAATGTGGGCGAACATAATGCGTTGCAATTCGGCCAAAATATCTCTGTTAATGACCTGCACATTGATGTTGCCACCGATGTTCGAGGCAATACTGATTGGAAAATTACCATCAAGGGATCAGAAGGGGACAGCATAACCATCAATGACCAATTCGTTTCCGGTAAAGCTGATGCCGTGATTGATACCTTCCGTTTTGATGAAGGCACATTGAGCCTGCAAGAGTTGATGGGCAGGTTGTCAGATAATGGCAATATCAGTAATTTGTCAGACGTCAATACGCATACTGACCGCATGAGCTACTCGTCTGTCGATACGGCTGATGTTCATGATGACACAGCATCTACCGCCAACGCTGGAATTATCTAATTGACCATATGTTAGGTTAAATAAAGGCCGTCTGAAATCTGGAAAATAGATTTCAGACGGCCTTTTTGTGGCTTATCTTGTTATGGGTAATTGTTTAGAAGGATTTAACTGAATAAACCTTTAAACCACAACACAATCGCGTCCCACATACGGCGCAACCAGCTGCCTTCTTCCACGCCGGTCAGGGCGACGACGTCTTTTTCGGCAATGATTTTGCCGTCTTTCATGACTTTCAGCTTGCCCAATACTTGGCCTTTTTCAATCGGGGCGAGGACAGGCTGAAGTGTTTCTAAGATTGGTTTGACGTTTTTGCCGGTATCGTGGGGGATGGTAATGTAAACATCGTCCAAGAAACCGATGTCTACGGCTTTGGTGCTGCCTTTGTAAACTTTGACTTGGGAAATTACTTCTCCGCCGTTATAAAGTTTGGGCGTATCAAATGCCTGCAACGCCCAGTTGAGCAGTTTGCTGCTTTCACTGGCGCGCGCTTCGGTAGATTCTGCACCGGCAAGGATGGAAACAATACGGCGGTTGTTGCGTTTGCTGGAAGCGGCAAGGTGATAGCCTGCGCCTTCAGAATAGCCGGTTTTCAAACCGTCGATACTGCTGTCGCGATAGAGGAGAAGGTTTCGGTTGGGCTGCTCGATATTATTGTATTTGAAAGATTTGTTTGCAAACAAAGGATAGTATTTCGGATAGTCGTTGATCAGTGCGGCTGCCAAAATGGCCAAGTCGCCAACGGTTGAAACATGGCCGTTAGAAGAAATGCCGGTCGGGTTGTTGAAGTGGGTGTGCTTCATGCCCAAGCGTTTGGCTTCTTCATTCATTTGTTTGACGAATTCGTCGATGGAGCCGTTGCCGATGGCTTCTGCAAGGGTAATGGCGGCATCGTTGGCCGATTGGATGGTTGTCCCCTTAATTAAGGAGCTGACGCTGACAGGCACTTTGGGGTCGAGGAACATACGCGAACCTTCGACTTTCCATGCAGCATTGGAAACGGTCAGCATTTGGCTTGCTTCAAGTGTACCGTTTTCTAATGCTTTAAAGGCAAGGTAGGCAGTCATCATTTGCGTCAACGCGGCAGGTTCGATAGGTGCGTCGGCATTGTTGGATGCCAAGGTTTGCTTGCTGTGCAGGTCGGTAACGATGTAGGCGGTTGCCGCGATTTCCGGCGGCGTTGTCGGGCTGTTGATGCTGTGCAGCAGCGGCTGCGTTTGAGCCTCGCTTTGTACGGCAGGTGCGGATGCAACCGGGTCGGCAGCGAGGGCAGGAGTATTCAGAAGGGCAGCAAAAATTAAGCTAAGTAGCGTTTTTTTCATCATTGTTTGTAAATTTGAATATGAGTGGATACTGTTATGAGGCAAACAGTTTGGCATATTAAATAGATATTAAGCGGACATTATACCGTCTCATTTAGGCTTTGCTAAGATTTTTCTTGCCTTCAGACGGCCTCAGGGGTATGGTTTTAACTTTTTCCTCCGGTCGATTTGACCGAATTGCAATTTATTTCCGAATACTAAAATACCATGAACCATTCCCTTCCTCTTTCTGATTATCTAACCCGTATTTTGACCGCTTCCGTTTATGATGTGGCCGTAGAAACGCCTTTAGATTTGGCGCGCAGTCTGTCAGGCCGTCTGAACAATCAGGTTTTGCTCAAGCGCGAAGATTTGCAGCCTGTGTTTTCGTTCAAAATTCGCGGTGCATACAACAAAATGGCGAAGCTACCTAAAGAAGCCTTGGATTGTGGCGTGATTGCCGCGAGTGCAGGCAACCATGCGCAGGGTGTGGCTTTATCGGCGCAGTATTTGGGTTGCCGCGCCGTCATCGTGATGCCGGAAACAACGCCTAAAATCAAAATTGACGCGGTAAAGAGCAGAGGCGGCGAAGTGGTATTGAAAGGCGTGTCTTACAACGATGCCTATGATTATGCGATGGAGTTGGCAGAAAAGGAAAAACTAACCTATATCGCGCCGTTTGATGATCCGGATGTGATTGCCGGTCAGGGAACTGTCGGCATGGAAATTCTCCGTCAACACCGCAATATCAATGCGATTTTTGTCCCGATTGGTGGCGGCGGTTTGGCAGCAGGCGTAGCGGCGTTTATCAAACAAGTTTGCCCTGAAATTAAAGTGATTGGCGTGCAAACCGATGATTCTTGCTGTATGAAGCAATCGGTCGAGGCTGGGGAAATCGTACATTTGAAAGATGTCGGCCTGTTTTCAGACGGCACGGCGGTCAAGGTTGTCGGTGAGGAAACCTTCCGCCTGTGTAAAGAGCTGTTGGACGAAATTATTACGGTCAATACGGATATGTTGTGCGGCGCGATTAAAGATATTTTTGACGATACGCGCAGCATTACCGAGCCTGCGGGCGCATTGGCACTTGCCGGCCTGAAGGCTTACGTTGCGAAAAACAATATCCAAGGCCAAAACCTGGTTGCCGTTACCAGCGGCGCCAACATGAACTTCCACCGCTTACGCCACGTTTCAGAGCGCAGTGAGCTGGGCGAGGGCAATGAAGGCATTTTCGCCATTACCATTCCCGAAGAAAAGGGCAGCTTCCTGAAGTTTATCAATTTGTTGGGAAGCCGGAACATTACTGAGTTCAACTATCGCTACGGCAGCGATAAAAATGCGCATATTTTTGTCGGCTTGCAAACCGCCGGTGCGCAAGATTTGGCTATCATCAGTGAACAACTGACTGAAGCAGGCTTGCCCAATGTTGATTTGACCAATGATGAAATCGCCAAAATCCATATCCGTTACATGGTCGGCGGCCGTACGGAAAAAGTAGCCAACGAACGTTTGGTCAGCTTTGAATTTCCTGAGCGCCCGGGTGCGTTGTCCCGTTTCTTGAACCATATGCGTGCCGAGTGGAATATTACTTTATTCCATTACCGCAACCATGGCGCAGACTATGGCCGTATTTTGGTCGGTATCGATGTGCCGGAAAGCGACAATGAGGCTTTTGCCGACTTCTTGGATAGCTTGGGTTATGTCTATAAAGAAGAAACCGACAATCCGGCCTATAAACTTTTCTTGGCTTAATCGATAGATAAAAGGCCGTCTGAAATTTTTCAGACGGCCTTGTGTTTTAAGTGTTGAATTATTTTTTACGGAATACCAAGTCCCAAACGCCATGACCCAATCGCTTGCCTCGGGCTTCAAACTTGGTTTCAGGACGATAATCAGGCGTAGGGGAGTAATCGGCAGCCGTGTTTTGCAAAGAGTCGAAACTGCTCAAAACTTCCAGCATTTGCACGGCGTATTCTTCCCAGTCGGTCGCCATATGGACATAGCCGCCGCTTTTGAGTTTGGGCAACAGCTTTTCAACAAATGGCACTTGTACCAAGCGGCGTTTGTTATGGCGTTTTTTGTGCCAAGGGTCAGGGAAGAAAATATGAATGCCGTCTAAAGAACCGTCTTCCAGCATCTTTTCCACGACTTCCACCGCATCATGGCGTATCACGCGGATATTGGAAATGTGTTCTTCCTCAATCAGCTTCAAGATATTGCCGACGCCAGGGCCGTGAACATCAATCGCTAAAAAGTCGGTATCGGGCAGACGTTTGGCGATTTCCACTGTCGCGACGCCCATACCGAAACCGATTTCCAAAACTTTAGGATTGTCCCGTCCAAATGCATGGTTCAAATCCAAAGGAGCTTCTTGGAAATCCACACCAAATTGCGGCCACATCGTATCGATGGCGCGCTGTTGGGCCGCGGTCATATGGCCTTGACGCAAGACGAAACTGCGGATGCTGCGTTTGTGTTCTTCAGGAACAGTATTTTCGGGGGTATTTTCTGGAATATTTTCGGACATGTTGTTTTAAATCAGTGAGAAATCAAATAAAAAGGCCGTCTGAAAGAATCAGACAACCCTGCATATAAATCGGCGTGATTATAGCGAATAAACACTTTTCCTGAAACCTTTTAAAAAGAAGGTTTCAGACGGCTTGATTAAGACAATACCGGTTGCTGTACTTTGTGTTGCACCGCATAAACCGCTGCTTGAACGCGGCTGCTTAGGTTCAACTTGCGCAACAGGTTTTGCACATGCACTTTGACGGTTGACTCTGCTAAGTTCAAATGGCGGGCAATGATTTTGTTGCTGTGTCCGGCGGCAAGATAGCCTAAGATTTCCATTTCGCGCGGGGTCAGCTGCGCCAGCAGGTGGTCGGAGCGTGAAGGAGAAGGGGAAATCAGCGATTGCACCAAGCGGCTGGTCATTTCTGGAGAGAAGACATTGTCGCCATCGACGGCTTTGCGGATGCTTTCCAACAGGAAGTCGGCATTGATGTTTTTCAGCAAAAAGCCTTTTGCGCCCATACGCATACATTCGGTCAAATCATCGCTGTCTTCAGAAACAGTCAGCATGATGACGGTCAGTTGCGGATTGATGCTCAGAATTTGAGCCAGTGCTTCGCGGCCGTTCATAACCGGCATATCCAAGTCCAGCAAAACTACGTCAGGCTTGAGCTGTTCGACCATTTTTACGCCGGCCAGGCCGTCTGAAGCTTCGCCGACGACTTCAAAATCAGGCTGGCGCGAAAGCAAGGCCTTGATACCGCTGCGAAATAGGGTGTGGTCGTCAATAAGGGTAATTTTAATCGTCATGATGCTGTTCTCATTTGTTGCGGCAAAGTCAGCATAACCGCCGTACCTTGCCCAATCTGCGATGTAATGGCCAATTCTGCGTTAATCCGTTGGGCCCGTTCCTGCATAATGCCCAAGCCGACATGTTCGCCTGAAGGCCGGTTTGATAGGTGTTCTTTATTAAAGCCTGCGCCGTCGTCCCGAATCGTCATGACAAAATCGCCGTGGTTGGCAATTTCGACGCTGACATGTTGCGCACGCGCGTGCTTACGGATATTAGACAGGCTTTCCTGCAAGATGAAGATGATCTGCAAATGCTCATCATAGTTCAAAGCCTGCCCATCGTCCTGCCATTTTAAATCAACTGGAATACCGGTTTGTCGTTCAAAACGCGCCAGCAGCGATTCTACCGCTTCAGGAAAATCTTTATTACTGATTTTGGTGCGGAAATTCATCAGAAGCTCGCGGACGTCCTCATAGCATTCCTGCACGCCGTCTTTAATGAAGCTGATGTTTTCTTCAGCCTGCTCGCGTTGGTTTGAAGCAAACGCGCTTTCCAACATTTGCACCTGCAAATTCAAAAAGGTCAGGGCTTGTGCAATGCTGTCATGCAAACCTTGTGCAATCAAGTTGCGTTCCTGCAAGACAGCAAGCAAGCGGCGTTCTTGTTCCATGCGGTTGTTGGCGATGGAAATCCCCAGCTGCCCGCTTAAAGTCTGCAACAATTTTTCGTCTTGCTCATTGGGCATATGGCCATCTGAAAAATACAGGGCTAATACACCGAGCTGTTCGTCTTGGTAAACGATTGGGAATTCTACACGATTTCCCTCTTCGGTTTCACCGACACTTGCCGCCAAGTCAGAGCGTTTGCGTTCTTCATCGGAAAGATATACCGTACCGCCCAAAGCGGAAAACGCCGGCAGAATCTGAGCCAAAAATTCTTCTGCGGCCTGTTGCGGCGTAAAGGTTTGGTGCAGGTTGCGCGTAGTCTGGTAGAGCAGGGTCAAGTCACGGTTTTGCCGGGCCAAGTCTTGGGTTTGTTGGGCAACCTGTCCTTCTAAATCCGTATAAAGCGTTTTCAGACGGCGGCTCATTTGGTTGAAGCCCTTGCTGACTTGGGCGAATTCACGAATTTGGTCTGTATCGATTTGTACCCCGAAACGACCTTCGCTGATGGTTTCTACCCCGTCGCGCAATTTTTCCAGCGGCCGGATGATCCACGAATAATGCCAAACAATCATCAAGCCGGCAGCCACTAAAATCATCAACATCATCGCCATTTGAAAACGGCGCAGCCACAAAGTATTTTGCTCGTTAGCGTTTTCCATCGCTTGTAAAAACAGCTCGATATTGCCGGCAAAACGGTATAGGCCGATTTGGGTCGGCCGTTCGTAATGTTGCAAAGAAGGCTTGATGTTGGATTCCCAATCAATCAACAGCATCGATTGGATCAAATCGTAAGCCAGCGGCATTTGTGACGGAATCAGCGGATGAATGGCATCGCTTTGCGTTACATTGGCCAGCGTACGTTCAAATTCTTTGATTTGGTTGTCAATTTGCGCATTGGGCGTACGGACGCTTGCCATATAAGCCAAACGATACACCTGCATTTTCAAGCTGCCCGCATCTTCAATCGTTTTAGCCGCGCTTTCTAAACGCCAAGAAAGCAGCAGGGTAAAGGCAATCGATAAAAAAGCCGAGCCGACCCATAACACAGTCAGTAGTTTTAAACGCGAGGACAGGCTCAGGCCGTCTGAAGATCCGGAGAATAAACGCATAAAGCACGCAGGAAGACTAATCCGATAATCTTATAAAAATATCATTCTTTCGGCCTATAAACAACCTGTCTAAAATAATTGTATGGTTATGATAAGAAAAAACAGGGGTTTAATGTAAAATCATGTTATGATAAAATTCATCTTAAGTGAATTAAATCACAAAACCAGGTTTCAGACGGCCTGAAGCCTTAAAACTTATTCCATAAATACAACATCTTGAATAACACTTACACACTCTGCTTTGCAAAGGACTACCAAAATGAAAATTTTTGCACTGATATTGGCCGGCGGGCAGGGAAGCCGGATGGGAGGTGTCGATAAAGGGTTGGTGCAGTGGCACAACAAAGCCTTGATAGATCATGTTATCGAAAAAATCCGCCCGCAAGTCAGTCATATCGCCATCAGTGCCAACCGCAATCTCGAATCCTACGCCCAACGCAGCGCGCACGTTTTCTCCGATGCGCGCCAATGGCAGCATTACGGCCCTTTAGCCGCCTTGTGTACCGCCGCCAACGATTTGCAAATTGCTACTGCAGACTGGCTGCTCATCGTCTCCTGCGATATGCCCCGCCTGCCTGAAAACTTGGTTTCCCAGTTTGAGACCATCGCCAAACGCACGCCGTTGTGCAATGCATTTTACGTTGAAACCCCGTCCAGACCGCATTACAGCGTGATGTTCATCCGTCCGCAAATTCTGCAAAGCACCGTGCCATACCTTTATTCAGGAATGCGCAGCATCCGCGGCTGGCTGCAACAACAGCGCGCGCGGGTTGTCCATTTCCCTTATGAGCAGGATTTTATCAGCTACAACACGGAAAACGATTTGGCCCAGCCTTTGTAGTTGGGTCAGTAAGGGGACTAATGTTTAGATAGAGATATGCTAACTTGATGATTATTTAATATCTTTCAATAGGTAATAACTATCTTGTAATTAGTTCCCTTAGAAATTCATCAATCCGTATATTTAAATAAAATATACGTTCTTCGTTAAAATAAACTTTGGCTTTTTCCCTATCGACTGTTTCTTTTAGGTCATTTAGTCTGCCTAAGTCCAAATTTTCGCTGGTATATTTTCTTGTCAACAGTGTACGTAGTAAATCTCCATCTAGCCCTAAATCTTTAATTATCTTTAGCACCTTATCATTGGCATCGTTTTGTTTATACGTGGTGATGTAATCACTTAATGCTAAATTTGGATCAAGCTTGATATCGCCGGATTGCACATCGTGTAAAAACAACTCAGCAAATTTTTGATCTTCTTTAGAAAGCGTAGCAAAAGAGTGGTGTAGCTCCTCAAGTGCAGCAGCTTCTTCTATGCCGCCGATGGTTTTAAGCCATTTTTCAAAACGGGCATTCATATAATTTTGATCAATTTTATCGGTTTCGATTTCGTTGATGTGCGAACGCAAATCAAATGGAACATCATCGCTATCGCCACCATTGCCTGAACTTTCTTTAAACAAATCTTTATAACGAGCCAGCAGTTTATCGTAAGTCTCTTGATCAAAATTGAGTGTGGCAGTGATCACGCTGTCATCTTCCTGTACCACGTCATAGCTTGATTTTTCCCAAGAAAAGCCCAAGAGCCGAGCAGCTTGTAAGTGCTCATTGAGCTGATTGAATAGTTTGACAAACTTTGCGCATGAGGTTGTATCATCAGGATTTTTTGAAAAATCTTCTAATCCTGCCCATTTGAAAATATCGGCAATATCGGCAAAGCAGACATTCATTTTGTCGATAACCTTATCTAAATTATCGACAAACAGCCCCATTGGGCGGTCGCCCGAATAAAGTTTTACGGCTCGCTCAATATTGCGTTGCATCGTATGCGGCTTGCGGTAATAGTGGATTAAACCAAAAGGCTTATCCGTTTTGTCGCATACGCGGTTAGTGCGGGAAAACGCCTGAATTAAGTTGGCGTAATCCAAAATTTTGTCTAGATAGAGCGTATTGAGCCATTTGCTGTCAAAGCCTGTCAGCATCTGATCGACCACAATCAACAAATCCAGCTGCTCGTCGGGCTTGATTCTCTTATACGCATTGATATGCGACAACCTATCCGACAAATCCGTTTTAAATCGGGAATAAGTGGCATAGCCGAAGCTTGTGCCGAACTGGGCGTTGTAATCTTCCAAAATTTCGGCAATCCATTTTTCCTTATCGTTGCCTTGCCCATCGTTAAGAATATTCGGATCGAAAAGGGCGGTCAGTTTCGGCAAGGATTTTTTAGCTTCCTCAGAATTTCCGGCTTCCTCAGCAATTCTGGCTTTCTCAGCAATTCTGGCTTTAATTAGGCGGTAATAATTGACCGCTTCGGGAATAGAGCTGGTGGCAAAAATGGCATGATATTTTTTGCCTTGGCTGAGGCGTTGCCAATTTTCCAGCATGTCGTCAATCACCGCATTCACATGTTCCGGCGTTTGATATTGCACATTGGGTATATAATCTTCAATGCCTTTTTGATATTTGCCGTCTGACGTATATTCTCCCGCCATCGGCACATCATTCATAAATTGATTGTAGATTTTTTTCTTTTGGTCATCGGCAAATACTTCGCTTTCATCTGTTGCTTTGGCTTCTTGCAAAGCGACAGATCTGCGTAAATCGCTGTCTTTAAAGGTGCGGATATGGAAGGGGTGAAAGCCCAGCACATTTTCATCACGAATGCCGTCTGCAATCGAATATCGGTGCAATTCATTACCGAAAACCGTGGCAGTGGTTGAATTTTTCTTAGCGTTTTCTTCTTCAATCGGCGTGCCGGTAAAGCCGAAGAAAATCGCATTGGGGAAGGTGTGCTTAATGGTGAGCAACATATCGCCAAAAGTAGTACGGTGGGCTTCATCAACGATAAACACCAAACGTTTACCACTGATTTGCTCGATATCAGCCTCATTTACCCCTTCTTCCGCCTTGATATTACTCATTTTTTGAATGGAGGTAACGATTAAGCGGTCGCGGTCTTGTTTGCTTTTCAGCTTGGCGAGCAAAATGGCGGTGTTTTCCGTTGCCTGCACATCATCTTTACTATCAGCAAAATTCTGATATTCCTCCAGAGATTGCTTGCCCAGCTCAATACGGTCGAGCAAGAAAATCACCTTATCCGCATCTTTGCGACGGCTGATTAACTGCGCCGATTTAAAACTCGACATCGTTTTGCCCGAGCCTGTGGTATGCCAAATATAGCCGCCGCGCTGATTGCCCGAAGTCCAATCTGTTTTTGCCACCGTGTCGGCAATTTTGTTGACCGCATAATACTGATAGCTGCGCAACACTTTCAGCTGCTCGTCTTTCGCATCGGCAATGGTGTAATCGCCGATAAACTGGTGCGCCATCGGAATCGAGAGGAAATGCGTCACCACCTTGTCCCAATCGTTCATATACACATTATTGAAATCCGCCCAACGGAAGTAAAACGCAGGATTTAATGGACCGCCGGTATTGGCAAAATAGCGGCATTCTTCCGGCGTCATCGCCACAAACACCTGCACCAGACTAAAAATACCCGAAAACGCGCCTACCTTATGGTATCGCTCAATTTGATTGGTCGCTTGGCTGATGGGCACGCCAGAGCGTTTCAGCTCAATATGAAACATCGGCATGCCGTTTATTAACAGCATCAAATCGCCGCGCTGCTTAGGGTATAAATCTGAACGAGGAGTAAATTGGGGCTGCTGGGCAATTTGATAGCGGCTTTTGCCGGCAGAAATTTCCTCACGGTCGAAAATATCCAACGATACTTCCTTGCCGAAATGACGGCTTTCCTCATTTTCCCGCTTGATTGCCACCGTTTTGCCATTGATAAAGCCGTTTAGCGCATAAGGCGTTTTTAATGCCTGTATCTGCTCCAAAATCTGGTTCATTTCCGAGCGAATCAACGGCACATCGAGCTTGTCGATATGTTGGTTGGTTTTATCTAAATGCTCCTGCCAGTTGGCAATCAAATCTTCTTCGGTGGGATAGCGCAACACTTCCTTTTCCCAGCTTTTGGTGGTAAGCAAGGCAATCAGTGCGTTTTCAAAATCAGCTTCTTTATTAAACATTCTTTTTCTCCGTAATGGCGCTACTACAATTTTTCATACGGCCTCAATCATAGGCAGGAACGCCGCCCTACACCAACATTGCCGCCAACAGCCCTTTTTTGAGTTGGTTTAATTTTTCGACCTCTGCGGACTGCAAGGCAATGGTTTCGTCTAATTGGCGGAAAAAATTGCCTATGGTGGATTGTTCTTCAGCAGTTTGAGGAATTAAGATTGCTATGTCTTGTAGACTGCTTGCATTAATTGCTGGGTAACTTGTCCCCGTGCAACGTAATAGAACTTCTTGAACAAATTCTTCTTTCTGCACCAATGTTAATAAAAAATAACCATCATTTTGTGGACGAATTTGAATATATCCAGTTGAAAATACAAAATTTTCATTATTTTTCTCAAATAGATAATTGTTTTTCTGGTAAGGACGGACAGCCTGAAAAAACAAATCCCCATTTTTAGCTAATCTTTGTGCTCTTGAAGGTGCTGTTTCCTTAAATTCTTCTCTATATGAAATTAGTTGAGTACCAACAACAGATTCTAAATCAACATACTGGAAAATTTGGGGGATTTCTGTTTTAGGATTGAATTCTCCAACACTTTCAAAACCTTTCTCCTCCCACTCCCCCTCAAACCCTTTAAAGCGGATTTGCGGTATTTTTTCACCGTTTGCAGGGAACATTTTTGCCAGCATTGCCTTTTTAAGCTGACGGCTTTTTTCCAATACCGCACGGCTCTCGGCAATTTGGCTGTCTAAGCGACGGAAAAACAAACCGAGGTGGGTTTGTTCGGGGAGTGATGGTGCTAAAAATTCAAAACTCCGTAACCCATCTAAAGCCAAGAATTTTTGTGTATTACCTGTATTTTTTCGTGAAACATAGGTTTCAAAAATATTACTTTGTAATAAAGGAAGTAAAAATTCATTTTTTACTTCTAAAAGCTCTTTGATCAACCCTACATTCTTAATTGCGTAACCACCTGCTTTAACCAATACAGGCTTTCCAATAGTTCCTATTAACCCAAGTAAAATATCGCCGCTCTCTACTTTGGATCGTTTGTTAATTTCTTCATAATCTTCTTGGGATATTAATGAAACATTAGAAAAATCCAGACCGTTTTCAGTTAAATTTTTTGATGTAACTAATGGAATCCCTTGATTTTGATATATTGGAGAATCGTGAGTTCCATCTCGCACATCAGAAACCTTCCCCAATATTCTATCTTCCCACGCCCCCGTAAAACCTTTAAACCGCAAACGTGGCTCTTGTTGCTTATTCATTTTGCCCCCTTAGCCTTTCAAAATCGCCTGCCATGCGGCAATGCCCTGCAGATCAAACTCGCTGCCGGTGAGTTCGTCCATCATTTGTGCCAGTGCGGCGGCGCTTTCTTGTTTACGCTCGCTGATGTGCTGATAGGTGTCGGCATATTTGTCGCAAAGTGCGGTCAGTTTTTGGCTGAATTGCGCCAGCATGTTTTCAGGCAGACTGCACATCGCCGCATTGAGCGGAACAAACCATTTTTGGCGGAGCAAATCAAGGGCTTCGGCATCATCCAGGGCTTCAATGGCGGCTTTGGTTTTGCTGTGAAGCTCGGCGGATAGGGTTTTGAGTTCCGCCTTGAGCGTTTTTTCTTCGGCAAGCAGTTTATAGGCAGCCTGCAATTTTGCGCCTAGGCTTTCTTCAGCAAATATGTGTTTGTCGATGGCTTTCGCTAAGTCGGCTTTTTTGGTGATTGCTACGCCGTCGGATTCCAATTCTTGTTGTAAGGCTTTTGGAATTTCGGCATTGATAAAGCCGTCGCCTTCTTCATTGACGGCAGGGCAGGCTTTTTCTTCTTCGCTCAGGTTTTCCAAAATGCTTTGCATTTCGGCGGCAATTTCTGCCAAGCGGGTTTCTTTGGCTTTCAGGTTTGCCAATTCCTGCGGCAGTTTGACGGCCTGCACCAATTCAAACGGCAGAATATGCCCCACCCAGCCGTCTTGTACTTCGGCTTCTTTTTTGGTTTTGCTGTCTTTTTTCAACACCATAAATGGATCAACCTGCTTAATTGCCTGTTTGCCTTCGGTTTGAATCATCTCCAAATCGGCGGCAATGCCTGCCACATCGGCGCGCCATAAGTCATCGAGTTTTTGATAGGCGGTATAAAAATCCAATAAGGGCATTGCCTGCACTTTTTGGCGGATGAGTTCGGCAAGCTGCTGCTGGGTTTGGGAGATATTGAGCGTTTCCATCGGCTCAATCAGCAGGGTTTCCAAGCGGGCGGGGAATTCGGCAAAGTTTTGGGCAAATTGCGCTTGGTAATTCAGCACGCTGGCGTGGCTTTGCATGGCGGCTTTAAGATTGTCGGTTTTCGGCTGCACATAAGGTGTGCCGTTATCGGTAAATAAGGCCGTCTGTAAACCGTCAAAGGCTGCCCAGTAGTCTGCGAATTGTGCCAGCTCGGCTTTGGGAATGCCGCCGTGTATGGTGGCGAAAATATCCCATTGCTCCGTCGGTTCGGCGGAATCGACATAGCGCGGAATATTGAGGTTGTAGCCGTTTGCCACAATTTCGGCTTTCGGCACAATGCGGGAGAATTTAGGCAATTCCCGGCGATGGGTCACGCAATCGACAATGCGCTTGATGTCACTTGCCTGCAAATGGTTGTTTTTGCCCACTTTGATGAAATGTTTGGAGGCGTCAATCATCAATACGTCGTTACGTTCGCGCTCTTGGCGTAAAACGATAATGATGGTGGGAATGCCAGTGCCGAAAAAGATATTGGCAGGCAGACCGATAATGGCATCAATATGATTGTATTCAATCAGATTTTTTCGGATTTTCTCTTCTTCGCCACCTCTAAAAAGCACACCATGCGGCAAGACGATGGTCATGATGCCGTCGGGTTTTAAGTGGAAGAGGTCGTGCAATAGAAAGGCAAAATCGGCTTTTGCCTGCGGGGCGACGCCAAAGCGTTTGTAGCGGATGTCGCTTTCTTTGTCTTTGGGATTCCACGGCTGGGAATAGGGCGGATTGGACACTACGGCATCCAGATACAGCGGATCGCCTTCCAGCGGCCAGTCGTCTTCTAATGTATCGGCATTGCGGGTGAAAATATTGCTCGGCAAAATGCCGCGCATGACCAAATTCATGCGCGTGAGGTTGTAAGTGTTTTCTTTTAATTCTTGTGCGTAATATTTGATGCTGTCAGCGCTTTTGAGATGTTTGGCAACGCTATGGCCGATGTTGATCAGCAATGAACCTGAGCCGCTGGTCGGGTCGTAAATGCTGATTTCTTCACGGTCTTTGAGATGGTCGGCAATGATCTCCGACATCAGCAAAGATACTTCGTGCGGCGTATAGAATTCGCCCGCTTTTTTGCCTGCGTTGGCAGCAAACATACTAATCAGGTATTCGTAAATAAAGCCCAATACGTCATAGCCCTGTTTGCCGTCCATCGGTATATCGGCAATCAGTACAAAAAGGTCTTTCACCGCATTGGTTTGGCTGGCGGCGGTATCTCCCAATTTGCTCAAACCGGATTCTAAGGTTTTGAAAATACCGTCAAAAACTGAGATGTAGTTTTCTGCAATATTGCGGCTGAAAGCGCTCATTGCAGTGCGGACGTTGGCAATATTGAAATCCGAGCCTTGGGCTAGCCAAGTTGAGAATAGATGTTCGTAGCTGATGAAATAACCGAGGTTTCTTTTGATATGGTTGACAAGCACCCCGTTAGATTCGGTAAGCTCATCGGCAAAATTTGATTTTTCTAAGCCTTGTTCAAGGGCAAATTTCTCCAGTTTGTCGGACAAAAATTTATAGAAAATAAAGCCTAAGATGTAGTCTTTGTATTCGTTCGCTTCAATTTTGGAACGCATTTTATTCGCAGATTGCCAAATTTTGGCTGCAAGTTGTTGTTTATTCATTTTTTCTCTTATTGGTTTTTGATTTTATACATATTACGGTATTTATGATTACTTGGTGCAGGCTAGCTATGATAAACCATCAACACAGTGTTTACATAATTTACATCGTAGAGGAAGTATGATTCATCGATGCAATGCAAAATGGTAGGAAAGCTCACATTACACAAAGGCCGTCTGAAACTCAACTTTCAGACGGCATCTTGTATCCATATAAGAGCCGCTATCTCTATTGGCGAGGATGAGATTGAGATTGTCATCTTTGAATATAAATGATTAGGATAGAACAAGCGTTTGGATTTTGAAGATGATTTATAAAAACTCTTTGAAATTTCTCTACTCTTTGAAAAAGAAAAAAGATAGTGTATTTAACAGTCAAATAACTTTACATTTCTTAAAGTTGAAACAATACGCACCCTAATTTGTTCAGGGTGTTTTGTTTGATATTAAATGGTTTTGCATTTTATTTTTTTATTTATTTTTCAGTAAATTAAAAATCGCCGGCGAAAGCCCGATTTAATTTTTCATTTATATCTTTCCGTCTCAAAGTCTTTCCCTGTCTTTATCAGGTTGTAGGCGATGACGGCCAATTTGCGCATTAGTGCAACTATGATTTGCTTCGGCCTTTTGCCGTTGGCTTTCAGACGGCTCACAAAAGGGGCAAATGTTCGGCTGCGGTAGGCATGCATGGCGGGCATATACAGGGCAGTTCGTAGTCGGCTGCTACCGACTTTTGATATACGCTCTCGGCCTTTGACGCTCGTGCCTGATTTGAATTGTTTTGGGTCTAGTCCGAGATAGGCGGTAAATTGCCGCTGGTTTTCAAATCGGTCTTGTTCGGCCAATACGGTTAACAGGGTGTCGGCTGCGTTGTCGCCTACGCCTGTGATGGTCTTAAGGCGGTTTCTGTTTGCTTTGTAATCGGGGTGTTCTTGGTGGAATTGGCTGATTTTTTCCTGAACGGCCTTAATCTGCTTTTGCAGGTGTCTGATGGTGTCTTCGATGAGTGGGACGAGGTAATCGGGTGCGGTGTGTAGTTTTGTTTGTTCGGCGGCTTTTTGTGCTTTCAACCGCTGGCAGTATTGGTTAAGTTCTTTGAGTTTGGTTTGTGCTTCGCTTGGCTTTTGCCACGCTCGCGGCTTCATATCACGGCAGTATTGGGCAATTAGCCTTGCGTCCAGTCGGTCGGTTTTTGACCGTTGCAGCTTGGCGTTGCCGTAGCCTTTTATCTTGCGTGGGTTCTCCACGCTCATAACGTAGCTTTCGGCTAAGTAGTCGGCGACAGCTTCGTAATATTTGCCTGTTGCTTCGCAGCAGCAATGTAAGGCACTGGTTGCTCCGCTCTTTTTCAGCCATGCTTTGAGTTGCTCAAATCCTGCTCTGTTGTTTTTAAACTGTCGTTCAAAAAAAATGCCGTCTGAAATCAGACAGCAATCTAACGTATTCTTTGAAACGTCTATCCCTAGGTTCATGGTTTTTTTGCCTTATGAATACGGGCTATTATTGCCCTAGATAGTGTACAAACTTAGGTAGGGAATCGCCCGCGCTTCAGTCTTTTTTACGGCCTTTTCGGCCTTGCCGTACTTGGAAAGTCGCGGGCGGCGGTTTGGGTCATGAGGCCAAACCCCTTATTGTTCTGCTTTTAAAACAATAGGGGGTTGGGTCTCTTGGGTTTTGCGGGGCTCTGCCCCTGCGCCCCGCGTTCGCCACGTGGCAGGGGGTGGGGTAAAAAACCACCCCACCCCTTTGCCCTAGCGTTTTGGGTGGGCTAGCGTCAAGGGGTATCCAAAAAGATTTATAAAGGCAAAAAACACGCCTTTACAAATCTTTCTGGACGTCCTCCCCTTGACTTGTGTGGAGGTAGGTGGGGGTTAGGGGTTTTGGGTTACATGTAGGATTTTATTGCGGTAATTATAAAAATTAGAATGATAACAGCCAATACTATTGATAGAACAAATGCGATTGCTCTCAAACAAGCCCACAAAGCTCCTTTTACACCGTTTTTTTCGTAATGAATTCCAGCATAAAAAGCTATAAAAATCCAAACTATAGGAACGCCGTTACTATATTCCAATTTTTGCCCCTTTATTCGTCAACGCTTTTTCATTGTACCCGTCATACATAAGATTTTGCGGACTTTCTCCGCCCATTGTCAGCACTTGGCCGCCGCTCTCTTTCGGCTCTGCCGCTGCCGTCGGTGTCGGTGTGGCCGCCGCTTCTTTATACGGATTGTATATGCCGTTCTCTACGAACTCAAGACATTGGGTTTTGCTGAAGCCTTTAATCGCTGTTCCTTGGTCTGTGTAGCAGGTGCAGCGGTCGGCGTTTTTGACGCAAGCGACTGGATAGGGCATGGTTTTTACTGCTTTGTTGTATTGGTCATATATCGGGGCGGTGTGGGGTTGGCCGTCTATGGCGGGCTTGTAATCGTCTTCGGTCAGGTGTGACCGCTGCTGCGGCGGCTCGGGCGTTGGCTGCGCTTCGGGGTATTGCCCCGTCCCGTGCGTCCCGTTTTGGGCTTGCGCCCCCACCGTGCCGCCCGTTTCGGGGCTTGCCGCTGGTGCGGCAACTTCCTGCTGCGCCGTGGGGGTCGGTGTGGTTTTTTTGAAGTCTCCCCAAAAGTCATAAAAGCCCCAAAGGCCGCCGATTATCATCAAAAGTATGACAGGAATCAGGTAAAAGACTTTGCTGCGGCCTGTTTTGATTTTGGTATGTTCTTCGGCTGATTTGTATAGGCCGTACACGCTTTTATCCAGCTTGTACACGCTTTTGAGTGCGTCTCTTACGTCTGCTCTGCTTTCGGGATTTTTCGCGCCGCCCGTACTCCATTCTAGTTTGCGCCTTACGCCTAGTTCGGTCTTGCTCACATGGGTGTGATGCTCAATCAGGCTTCTTAAGTTGGCATCAATTAATCGGGGGTGTTGGGTTATGAAGAAGAAATCTAGGCCGCGATGGCGATGGGTTTCTAGTTCTGAAACGTATTCGGGTACTTTCGAGCCACTCGGGCGCGGCCTAAAGATGCGCTGACATTCGTCAACAACGATGATTGCGCCTGTAGGTGCCCACTTCGGCCACGTTTGGATGCTTTCGCCCTCGGGGATTTGTTCATGTGGGATTTGTAAATCTGGAATACCGTCTATAAACAACGGGCGGTTTTTAAGGTCGGGACGTTTTGCGAGCATGGAGACGACATTCAGGGTTTTGCCCGAACCTGGTACGCCTGTGAACAGATATAACATGGCTTTTTCTCTCTATTTTTTGGATATGCCTGCGGCCAGTTTGGTCAGGCTTTTTGTGGAAATGACAAAGGCAAATGCGCCGATTATCCAGTTAAGCACTACGCCCAAGCCTGCGATATAGGCAATCTGCAAGGCTTCTTTTGGGATGGTGTTCAGGTTTTCGGCAATGGCCGCGACTATGCGGCTCTGCACTTCGTTCAGACCGACGTAGGTTACAAACGACAGGCCAAACGCTGCGATTAGTCTGCCTGCTACGGTCATCAGTACGGCGGTTATGATGTTCCCGATATTCATTTTAGTCTTTCAGTGATGAGTAAACGAAAAAGGAGCAGGATACGATTGTGATAAGTATCAAAATCGGCCTTAGTTTTCGGGCAAAATCGCATAGGGGGTCATATGAAAATTCATGTTGTCCGAACATGCCGAAATCTACGCTTCTAGGTTCGGGGCATACGCCGTCAACTGAAAATATATCGGCTGGTTTAAAGTCTAAATCTACGGTTTGGGTGGGTATGTCGGGGTCTTCATAGGCTGTATTTTCCTGCGGTGGTTGGTCTTCTTTAGGCTTGTTTGGCACGGTCGGATTATCGGGTGTGATAGGTGTGCTTGGGTTGTTTGGGCTAGTCGGTGTCGTGGGGGTGGTCGGACTCGTGGGGCTTGTGGGTGTGGTTGGTGTACTGGGGTTGTTTGGTATCAACGAACTTCGCGTTGGGGCTTGTGGGCTGTTCGGTACGAGATCGGAACGAGGAATAACGCTTGTTGTTACGCTGCCGTCTTTGTTTATCGTGATTTGGGTCTGCTGCGGTGTGTTTGAGCCTGACGGAGTATAAGGGGCGGTAGTAGCCGTTGCCGGTGTGAACTCGGTCGATGTTGTCGAATCGGGTACAACGTTGCCCATTTTGGCGAGCTGATTCATCAGCTCGGCATGGTTTGTCTGATTGTTTTCCAACATGCGTTTTAAGATGTCTAACATCTCTTTTTGGTTTAGGATAAAGTCTGATGGATTGACTTGATCGGTATTCTTAGCTGCATTGGGAATATTGGGACTGCCTGCGGGGTATAATGTAAGCTCGTAGTAAATTCTACTGTTTTCAGAAAGGTTTCCAATTTCTAAACTAATTTTTGACGGATTTTCTAAACCGACGTCAATAGTATTGTAAAAATTTTTATTCGTTATAAAACCGTTTGAATATATTCTTAAATTAGAGTTATTTGAATAAACCTTGTAACTTTTATATGTAATTGACGCTTCAGATTTATAAACGTTTGGTTGGAAACTCTTCATAAGAATTAAATCATAAGCATAAAGCCCTTTTGCTTTGGCTTCTTCTTCTCTTTTCTTTTCTTCTTTCTTCTGTTGGCCTTTTTGTTGCGCTTTTTGTGCTGCTTCTGCTGCTTTTTTTGCTGCGGCGTGGGCTACTGCTTTTTGATAGTTGCCGTCGGCTTCTGCTTGGCGTTGGGCTTGTTGCTGTTGGGCGGCGATTTGTCTTAACTGCTCTTGTGAAATCTCATAATTAGATTTTCCAGTCCAGCCCATTCCATCTGTAAAAGACTTAATCCCTGTTAATGCTCCACCTAGTAAATTATCTGCAATATGCGAACCCATATTAAAACCAGTTTGTAAAGCTCCCTCCCAATCCCCTGAATTAATCTGATTCGCTAACAGTTGCCCATATTGTTTAGTAGCGGAACCTACCGCTCCGCCATACGCACCACCCACAATAGCGGCATTAGCCGCCGTCTGAAGTTTGCCCGTTCCTACCCGCTGCGTTACTTGCGTGTTAACCGTGGCCTTGTTGCCGTAGCCGTCTGTTACGGTTACGCGCTGACCCTGCGTTCCGGTGATTTGTCCGCCTCCGCTGCTTACTGTCGGTTTGCCTGTTGGGTTTGTTTGTACTTTCCAAACGCCTGTCTCTCTGTTGTATCCCATCTGTTCGAGTTTTTGGGCTGATGGAAAGCCTACGTTTTGGTGTTGTGCCGGTGGGGGCGGGGGTACGTCTGCGATTACTTGAGCATGAGGAACGACAACGCCCAGCAGCAGAACAGATAGGGGGCGGCAGCAATTAAAAATAAAATTTCGGGGAGCATTATTCTTCATCTCTTTCTTTCAGTATTTTTAGGGTTGAAATTACTGCGCGGATAATCCAAACGACTACAAACGCGCCTAACATGGATATTCCTATTTCTCTGCCTGCGTTTGTGTATTCGTTTGGGTCGCATTGGGGAAATGTGGGTTTTACGGTGTATTCATGCCCCTGCTGTTTGTATGTCCAAGTCCTGCCGTTAAAAACGGGGTGATGTAGCACCCCGTCTTTGTCTATGGTCGGTACGACTTGGGTCATCACGCTGTTGACTGCTTCGGCTTCTGTGCCGTAGCAGATTCTTCCGACTTGATAACCCATGTCATTACCTTATGCTTTAGACACGGCGCGCTTAATTACGCCGATGGTTACGATTGCAACGGCTACGCCGAGAATAACGCCCCCAAGGGCTACGATACCCGTTTTCAGACCGCCGATTTCGGTTTGTGCGGCTTCCAACGGTGTACCATCAGCCCATACCGGTGCAGACATTGCGGCTACGGCTACGGTTGCAGCGGCGTTACGCGCTGCGGTTTTCAGTTTCATGATATTCATGATTTTTTCCTTTAAGTGAGTTAAAAAAATGGTTGTGGCGGTGTTTCGGGGTCAATTCAGGGAACACCGCCGAACCCCTGAAACTGGTTTATGCTTCGTCCGAATAGTAGATGTTGTCTTTAAATGCACGAGGAAACACTTGCATTGATACGATTTGTTGAGGCTTGTAGCCATCATATTTTTCAGGGTGTTTAGTGCGAACTTCGCAAAGGCGCGTTTCAGTTTCGCTACGAATAATCAGGCCGACATAATGCGTCTTGCTAAATGTGCCGTCTTGGTTTTTGCGTTCACGCGTGAACATTCGATCAAATGATGCAATAACGAAAATACCTTGTCGGCGTTCGGTTTCTTGTGTCATGTTTTTTCCTTTCTTTAAGGTCAGTTTTGCTGGTATTCAACGGTTCGGGGGCGGGACGGGAGGGGCGCTCACACACGGCTTGCGCCGTTCTCCTTGCTTCGCAAGTGCGGTTTCGCGCCCATCCCACCCCCGAACCAAAATCAACGATTGCTTGTTTCGCTACATATTGATGATGGTTTCTCGGTTGTAAAACGCCCATTTCGGGCTAATGAGGCTAGATAAAATACGGTTGTAATTTTCTTCTGTAATGGCTTTGAGTTCTCTGTTAAATTCATGTTTTGCATACTGTTTTAAATATGGCTCAATGCAGATAATCCATTTCTGGAGCTTCTCGCGCCATAGGCGCGAACCAGCACTTACAAACGAAAAATTGCTGTTTGCAATCTTCCACAACTGTTTTTTGTCTATGGTGGTACGGATGAGGCGGTAGCCTTTGTCTTCAGGCAGACGGCTATCAATGTGTTTGGCGATGTACTTACCGACGTAGCGGGCAAGTCCTTTGCTGTTTGTTTTGACGGGCAGCAGTTCGGATCGTCCGAATCCGTACTTTTCCATGTTTTCACGTAGAACTTGCCAAAGCTGACGCAGATTTTTATTTGCGCTTGTGTAGTTATGGGCTTGAATTTGTTGGAAATTCAGACCGCGGCGTATGTCTTCGCGGGTGTTGACGATAAGATGGAAGTGAATACGACCGCTTTTCATGCGCTCGTATACACAGACATAGTGTTCGAAATGCTTTTTAAGAAAGTTTGTGCGCAGACTGTGAAAGCGGCGGCTTGCCTCTTTGACGTCTTGTACGTCGTCGGCAAATGTGAGGGTAAGAAATCCGACCTTTTCAATTCCGAAAACTTCGATGAACTGTCTTACATTCATCTCTAATGCTGCGGCGGATTTCTTGTGTGAGGTGGAAAACTCGTTAAATTCGGGTTTGCATTCGTTCGGCAGGAATTTTTCATAACCAATCGGCATTTGCTTTGCATTGTTTTTATTACGGTTTTCTGTCTCAATGCAGTTGTTACTATTTAGACAAGGAAGAGCGCGTTCCGCGCTTGCTGAAGCTGAACGGTTCATGATTGCACCTCCGCCATCAGTGCGGATACGCTTAATTGACCGTATAAATCGGCTTCGCCGTAAGTGATTTGGGGATTGTTGGGATTGCGGATAGGAAAAGCTTTGGTTTCCAAGCAATCGATTGTTCCGCAGGTCTCGGAAAACAGGCGGAAGATGTAGGCAACGGGATTTTTTTCGGGTTGCGGTGTAATTGTGTAGTAGGCAAATTTTGACATTTCAGACCCCTTGAAAAGTCGGCTAATCGGAACTTGTCAAGGGGTTTGGTTTGTAATTTACACTCCCTTAACGGAGTGCAATATATAAGGCCGTCTGAAAAGTGCAGGCTGCTTTTTGGGTTTTCAGACGACCTCCAAAGCAGCCCGCACTCAGGTATTTTAGATTGACTAACGCGAGCTATCGGCCAAATACTTTCCGCCAGGCATTCGGATTGATTTTAAACTTGGCTTTAAACTGAAAACGTAGGTTTGCCGCGCTGCCGAAGCCGCTTTGTTCGGCGATGCGTTCTATCGGTAAATCCGTATTTTCCAACAAATCCTGCGCCTGCCATAGCCGCTCTGTGGTGAGCCACTCACCGAAATTCATGCCTGTGGCTTGAGAAAAATGGCGGATAAAGGTTCGGCGGGAAACGGCTAATTTTTTTGCCAAATCGTCCAAGCGGTATGGGGTGGCAAGGTTTTGGCGTAGTTCGTCCAATAAGTGATTGATTTTGTCATCGGCGGTACGACGTTCGACAGGTCGGTGGATAAACTGTGCCTGCCCGCCTTCACGGTGTGGTGCCGCAACCAAGGTACGAGCAAGGTCGTTGGCAACGGTTGCACCGTGGATTTTGCGGATGAGGTACAGGCAACAATCCAACCCGCCTGCCGCACCTGCCGATGTTAAAAAGTTGCCGTCTTCCGCATATAGGCGGTTGGTATCCAGATGAATTTTAGGGAAACGGCGGACAAAGTCGTCTTCGGCAAGCCAGTGGGTGGCGGCGGTTCTGCCGTCTAAAAGTCCTGTGTAGGCAAGGGCGTAAGAGCCGTAGCATAGGGCGACAATATGTGCACCACGTTTCGCTGCCCGCTGTAAATTCTCAGCCAGTTCCGGCGTCGGGGTTTCTTCAATGTTGCGCCAGCCTGCGATGACGATGATGTCGGCTTCTTCCGTCAAATCTAGGCCGCCGTGTATGGGAATGCTTGCGCCCAGTGCCGTGATGACGTCTTTGCTATCATCGGAACAGATTTTCAGGTCAAAGAGCGGATTATTCCGATAGGTCGTCTGAAAAACAGAAAAGGGAATGTTGAAGACAAAATCATTCATGCCCGATTGAGCATATAGCACGATTTTTGGGACAGTTTGATTTTGGCGAAATTCGTTACGCTCGTTTTCAGACGACATTTTGGCACTATCCTTACGTTTATTGGCAATATTGCCCATTTTAGCCGATGCACCTGCTGCTTAAAATACGCTCTATGATTTTTTAAGGAGCAATATAATGAAATCCAAGCAATTTATTCTTGCCACTGTTTTGGGCGCGACAGCCTTTTCCGCTTGTGCAGACGATTCATACCAACATATCCGTAACGCTACCGCCAAGGTCGAATATGCGGGGCAGACGTTTTTGATTGACCCGTTTTTCGCCCCCAAGCATTCCATGAACGGCTTTGCCGGCACTTTCAATAACCAAGCCAAAATGCCGCTGGTCGGGCTGCCGATGAGCGTGAATAAAATTTTGGACGGTGTGGATGCAGTTATCGTTACCCATACTCACGAAGACCATTGGGACGAAACCGCCGCACGTTCCATTCCAAAAAACCTGCCCGTATATGTGCAGCACCAAGCTGACGCTGCCAAAATCCGCAGCCAAGGCTTTACTGATGTACGCGTGTTGAACGGCAGCACTGTCTTCAACGGCGTAACCATCAGCAAAACCGGTGGCGTACATGGTACAGAAGCCATGTATACCAACCCGCAGCTAGCCGAAATCTTAGGCGATGCAATGGGTGTGGTATTCCAAAGCAGCGGACACAAAACCGCTTATATTATGGGTGATACTGTGTGGACGGCAGATGTAAACAAAGCATTGAACCGCTACAAACCCGATTATCTGATTATGAACACGGGCTACGCGCTGATTTCAGGTATTTCAGACGGCATTATTATGGGGACGGCTGATGTATTAAAAGCCAGCCAAGTCATGCCTAAAGCCAAAATCATCACCGTACACATGGATACCGTGAATCATACCGCCGTCAGCCGCGCCGATATGCGTAAATTTATACGCGGTCAAGGCATTGAAAGCCGTGTGAACGTTCCGGAAGACGGAGAAATCGTGAAACTGGATTGATAAACGACACATTACCCTAAGCAGCCTGCACCTTGTTTTTTAAGTGCAGGCTGCTTTTGGGCTTTCAGGTAGCCTTTTGACTGCGCTGAAACCCTGCTTTAGCTTCGCAGAAACTCGGCTTCCTTTGGAAACTTCGTTTTAACTTCGTTGAAGCTGCGCTTTCAGACGACCTGAAAAGCGGCTACCCGTTTCATCGGTCATGATTCCGTTGTCCAAACGCGTTCAAATTCTTCGGCGAAACCGTGTTGCGCGGCGTAGGTTTGCAGTTGTTGCAGCCAAGTCTTCGGGGCGATGTCGGCGGCGGCGCGGGTGGTGTGCAGCAGGTAGGGGCGGGTATCGAAAGCTTGGACGATGTGCTGGCTGACGGCGTTTAAGGCTTAGGGATTGTGGTCAGATTGCCGCTGTATTGTTCCAGCGCGGCGTTGAGCGATTGGTAGTGCATGGAGCATCCTTTGAAAGGTGTTCAGCGATAACTGATGACGATCATCGTACTGCCGTCTTTATTGTAGTAATACGCACCCGCATTGCCCCATGCAAATCGACGGCATTTGCCTGCTGCCGATGTTTCAATGGTGCAAGGGGCATCGCCCAGCTGCTTATCCAGCCATCGATCAAATTG
>OBBP01000015.1_pt1 | contig 36820 bp, 53 predicted proteins | sample 1495851 | NCBI WGS metagenome assembly OBBP01 (sample SAMN01915230, study PRJEB22387) | human oral metagenome | isolation source: saliva | host: Homo sapiens | place: USA
AAAAAGAAAGCGCGTATAATAGCGGTGAAATGTGGTATAAGCAAGAAGAAGCAGAGGATGAAGGGGGTAAATGGTGGTAGCACCGGGTATTTCAAATATCGGTCATATTATCGTTGATGCGTTCCGCTCCCGTGCCCCGCGTACAGCGGCGGCATGGGACGGGCGACCCGTCGATATTTTCGTGAACGGCGGCGGCGGCTCTGATAATGTGTCGCCGCAAAACGCGAGTTATGAAAGCATGTACCGGTATCAGCCTCACCTCCGAACCGCTATCGACTTCCTAGCTTCCAACATTGCGCAGCTGTCGATTCACAGTTTTAAGCGCGGCGGTGATGGTTCGCGCTCGCGTGAAACCGAGTCGCTGGCACATGCCCGCCTGTCACGTAACCCGAACCGGTACATGACAGGTTACGAGCTGATCTATAGCTTGGTTGCTGATATGGCGTTGTATAATCGCGCGTATTGGTTTTTTGCACCGGGTGAAGACGGCGCTATCGAGATTCACCCGTTCCCGGCGGGCTGGGTATCCCCGGTGTTTGCGGACTTCTCGACGGTTGATTACTATTCGGTGAAGGTGCCCGGCGGTTCCGAGGAGCTGAAAATCTCCCCTGATAATTGTGTCGCGTTCAACGGCTGGAGTCCGGGGCTAACGTCCCCGTCGTCCCCGGTGGATTCTTTGCGCTTGGTGCTTGAAGAGAATTACCATTCGCGCCGCTACCGCGTGCAGTTCTGGCGTAATCATGGCCGCGTCGGTACGTACCTTTCCCGTCCGGTGAACGCCCCGGATTGGGATAACACGGCACGCCGTCGCTTCTATTCAATGTGGGAAGATTTTACGAGCGACACGGGCGCGCGTGCAGGCTCTACCCCGCTTCTTGAAGATGGAATTGAGATTAAATCCAATGCGTTCAAGTCAGCAGACGAAGAATGGGCGGACTCCGTGCGCCTGGGTTTGCAGACGGTGGCGCAGGTCTATCAGATCCCGCCCGGCATGATTGGTGCTGATTCGACTGAATCCTACGGCAGCTTGAAAGAGCGAAACCGGATGCTGTTCAAGAACACTCTAGGTTCGCGTATCCGATTTATCGAAGACCGCATCAACGCGTTCGTTTTGCCGCTACTGGGAATTGACAATAGCGAATATTTCGTTGAGTTCAACACTGAGGGAATGCTACGCGGTGACTTCGAGACGCAGGCCGCTATTATGTCCACGGCGACCGGCGGCGCGTGGATGACTCGCAATGAGTCACGTGCGCTTATGAATTTGCCGCCACTTGACATGCCAGGTGCGGACGAGCTTATCACCCCGCTAAATGTGGTAGTGGGTGGGCAGACCTCACCGCAAGACGGCGGCACCGCTTTTCAGGGCGGCGGCAAAAACCGAACGGTCATTCTAAAATTCTTGGAGCGGTGCGACCGCATCAAGACCGCGCGCGGAATTGATGATATGCCGTGGGATAGGCTCACCCGTGAACTAACGGATGACCTGGACGGTAACGCAGAATTTGCGAAGGGCATTACCGACGCGCTCGCTAAGATGCGGGGCGGCGCGTTCGTGGACATGATTACTGCATTTGAAGGAGAAAACGAATGACCGTTCAGTTTAAGGACGCGGCAGGCTTTCAGGAGACCGAAGAGGGCAGCGGCATTTTTGAGGGTTACGCCTCCGTGTTCGGCAACGTCGATAGCTACGGTGACAAGGTGATGCCCGGCGCGTTTACTAAGTCGCTGGCTAAGAGCTTCCCGAATGATGGCGCGGGTATCCCGTGCTATTGGTCTCACCGCATGGACGACCCGGAATTCATTCTAGGCAAGACCATTAGCGCGGTGGAAGATGAGCACGGTCTCAAGGTGCGTGTAAGCCTGGATCTGGATAATCCGAAGGCCGCCGCCGCGTATCGCGCGTTGAAGGCGGGCGCTGTGAATCAAATGTCGTTTGCCTATGAGGTTCTGGACTCGCATTTTATCCCTGAGAAGGGGGCTAAGTTCGGCGGCGTGAACGAGCTTCGCGAATTGAATATTTTTGAAGTGTCTGTAGTGCAGATTGGCGCGAACACCGCTACGAGTATTGACATGGTAAAATCGGCAATGAAGAACGACGATTCTATTTCTATTTCTACCCCCGGCGCTATCGAGCAGCTGGAAGAAGTAGTAGACGTTCTCCGTAATATCATTGATTCCGCTAAGACTGATAGTAGTGATGAGGAGCTGGATACGGCGGGTGACTCAGAGGAACCGGAAACGGTCAATGAGCAGACCCCCGCGCCGGTCAAGTCGTGTACGCTCTCAGACTCAGAGCGCGAATATTTCAAGAACATTTTCAAGAAGTAAAGGAGTGGATATGTCCGAGACTAAGACTATTCACGAGCGCCTGGAAGAGGCACGAGTCAAGGGCGCGGCAGAGCTGGAAGCCGTAGAACGCGGTGAAGGCGACGTGACCAAGCTCAAGGCAATTAGCGAGGAAGTAACCGAGCTGGAAGCAACCATCAAGGCAGCAGACGAGGCCCGCGCCATGTTTAAGAGCATGGGCACCGCGCGCGAGGCGGTCAAGAGTGCAGAGGCTAAGACCCCCGCCGCTACCGGTTCGCTGGGTGAGCAGGTTGCCGCCGCTTTCATGAAGTCCGGTACTCTTTCGGCTCTGGGTGCGCAGGTTCAGCATACCCGAGGCGAGTTCTACAGCTCTAAGGCACCGGGCGACCCCACCACCACCACTAACGCGGTTACCGGTAACGGTCTGACCGTTGCGCTTACTGACGTTGATAAGAACGTTATCAAGCCTTACGCGCTTCCGTTCTCCGTCGCTTCGTGGCTGTCGAGCGGCACCCTGTCGGGTAATTCGCTGACCTATTTCGTGGCTAACGAATGGACTAGCTCTAGCGGCCGCCCCGGCGTGGTTGGTGAGAATGGTAAGAAGCCCGGCGCGACCGCGCCCGCTTTCGAGACTAAGACCCTCCCGCTCCGCAAGATCGCGGGCTGGGTTGCTCAGTCTGACGAAATGGCAGAAGATGCGGGCTTCCTGTCGTCCCTGATTAACGAGCAGCTTCTCGACGAACTCAAGAAGGCCGAAGAGGAACAGATCGTATCTGGCACCGGTACCGGTAATGACCTCACCGGTATTCTCGCTACCCCCGGTATTTTCTCCGAGGCTGTAGCGACCGCCGCCGCTAAGGACGTACTCGAGAGCATGTACAAGCTCAAGACTAAGATTGAAGCGGCTTCCGGCCTGTCGGTTGATGCGGTTATCGTGAATCCCGAGGATATCGCCGGTATTCGCCTGGCAACCGACGCTAACGGCCAGTACCTTTTCGGCGGCCCCGCCTACGCCCCGTACGGTAACGGTGCATATGTTGCAGACCTGAACGCTTTCGGTATGCCTATTTACGTGTCTAAGGCGGTACCGCCTAAGACCGTTCTCATCGGTAGCTCTAAGGGCGCTACCGTGTACCGTAAGGGCGGCGTACGCGTGGAAGTCTCGAATAATGTTAACGATGACTTCCTGTACAACCGCTTCCGCGTCCTCGCTGAGGAACGCCTGTTGCTGGCAGTCAAGCAGCCGAAGGCGTTCGGTAAGCTCACCTTGAAGTAAAACGATTATTCCTTTTGAGAGGGGGAAATATGCGCTATCCGTCGCTTGCTAACACTAATGTTCCGGTAAACCTTGACGAGGTGGCCGGTGAGATGGTACGCGGCTATTGCGGCTGGCATGTTTCCCCCTCGCTTGAGGAGACTTTTACGCTGGACGGCGCGGGCGGTAACCGGTTCCATTTGCCGAGTAACCATGTCGAGAATGTTTATTCGGTTTCGCTGGACGGTGTGCAGGTGAACGGGTATTCGTTTTCGCGTGATGGGTGGGTACAGCTCCCGCCCGGCATGGTTACCCCACGTAAACCCGGCTCTGTGGTTGTGACCGCGCGGCATGGCTGGGATTACGTGCCCGCCGTGCAGTCGGTTATCAAGAGCGTTCGGCAGCGCCTCGAAATGGACGCGGGCAACATCACGAGCCAACGCGCGGGTACGCAGTACGTGAGTTATGGCTCCCGTGATGGTGAGTCCACCGGCGGCTATCTCTTGCAGACTGAACGCGCGGCGCTCACGCCGTACAAGCTGGAGCAGGTGATCTAGCCATGCTATCGCTTGCACGTTACAGCACCCCGGCGGTGTTGATTCGCCGCCGCGCCGGTAAGGACGGGCGCGGCTTCCAGACGGTGACCGAGACACGCGAAAACATCACGGCATTTATGGACGCTCCGACGGTTTCCGAGGAGTCACCGGCTGGCAAAGCTGGAACACCGGACGTTCTAGAGCACGTGCTCTATTTAGAGCCTGGCACGCGGGTTAGCGCCCGTGACCGGGTGGAAATAGAAGGTTCATTCTTTGAGGTTATCGGTGTGGCACCGCCTATCAAGAACATTTTCACCGGGGCGGTCTTCCACACTGAATGTAAGGTTAGGCGGGTAGAAGCATGACACGCGACAAGCTTGTTTTCAATGAGAAGGCGCTAAAGGCGCTCCGTAAGCACCCGGCGGTTATCCGTGACCTTGAGAAGCGGGCGCGGCGTATTGCCGCCGCCGCCGGCGGTGAAGCAATGGGCTACAAGGTGACCGTGTTGGAGTTGGAAGACCCGCGCGGCGCGGTTTCTGTCATGGCGACCGGACGCGCGGCAGCACACAACCGGAAGCACAATTCACTCATGAGGGCTATTGATGCTGGACGCTAAAATCTGGCGTGTAGATTCGCCGGTGACCGCGTGCTACGCCTATTTCTCAGGTCTGAATCTTAGCGCGACTATCGCACGTGATGAGGAGCCGCCCGGCTGGGACGGGTCTACCCCGCTAGTGCTGATTCGGGACGGCGGCGGCAACCGGCAAGAGCTGAACCTACGGCGTGGCCGCGTGACTGTGGATGTTAGGCACCCTGAACCGGGCGGGGCGTATGATCTAGCGGAAAAAATTCATGAGCTATTTTGTCTCTGGGTTTTTACTGATGCGCCGGTTATTTTTAACCCGCATAATGTCGATTCACCCGCCTATAATCCGAGTGATTCGCCCCGCGTGCCCGCTTATACTTTTACCGTGGAAATTGCGGTAAAATCCGAAAATACTATTAGCACTAACATTTAGTGTTTAAATGTTTGGAGATTAAATTATGGCTCTTGACGCTACCTATGTTGCAAAGCCGATTAGCGTTACCGGCGGTATTAAGGTTGCCCCGCTGGGCACCGTAACCCCTACTGATCCGACCTCTGTTCTGAACGCAGCTTTTAAGGAGCTGGGTTATGTCACTGAGGACGGTCTTAAGCTTTCGCATGATGCAAGCGACGACAAGATTAAGGTTTGGGGCGGCGTTGCTATCCGCACTATCCGTTCTGACTATTCGGCAACCATTACCGGCACCCTTGTTTCTACCCTTGACGTAGACGTTCTGAAGAATGTTTTTGGCGATAGCCTGGTAACTCAGAAGTCCGGTTTTATCGCAATTAAGCACGCCGCAGATATTGCACCGGAAAAGGTCTATATCATCGAGACTAAGGACGCTTCTAACGGTGGCCGCAAGCGCTACGTCATTCCCAAGGGACAGATCGCCGTTTCCGGTGATGTGAATCTCTCTCACAAGGAGATTACCGGCTTTGAAGTCACCATCGAGGCGCTGGCAGACAAGGACGGCGTTTGCTACTACGAATTTGTAGAAACCACCCCGTCTAGCCCGGTTGCCGCCGGTGTTGTAGGCGGCTAATAGCCCTCTTTATTTTTCCCCGCCCGCCCTTTTTTTGTTCTGATTTTCGGGGCGGGCGCGGGGGATACCCTTTTTTGAAAATCAGACATTCACGGATTGGAGAAAATCGAACATGGCAACCACTAAGAACCCCACCGCTTCTCGCGCAGCACGTAACGCAGTCAAGGCTAAGAAGCGCGTACGCAAGTACGAAAAGAAGTACACCTATTCTACTTTTGAATCTTCCATCTTCGAGGGTGAATTTAAGCTCCCCTATATGCGACAGATCCCTCAGACTTACGCGCTCGATTTGCGCACCGGCGATTTTAACGCGCTTTACCGCTGGCTTGAAGAAGTAGGCGTACCGACTGAGGATATTGAAGCCATTAAGTCGCTGGATTCTGAGGAGATTGAAACTTTCTTCGAGGAATGGAATAACGGCGAACTGGGAAAGTAATAGCCTGTCTCAATTCATTTAGCGCACATGAAGACGAGGTACGCGCCCGCCTTCTAGAACTGGGCTTGAATTGGGACGGGAAAAGAACCGGTAAAAATAATTGGGCGAATATTCACGCGGCCATTAAAACCGCGCCGCCCGGCTCCCCGTTGCATATTGCCCATGATCCCGATAACTGGGTTTGGGGTTTGCCGTATTATAACGAGCTGGTTAATATTTTTGACCTCTTGCACGCGGCTAATGCACAGCGAACCGGGGATAAACGGGAAATGGAGAAATTCAAGCCCCGCCCCCGCCCGGGCGACAATAATAAGAATGAAGAAATCATTACGGGCGACGTAATGACTATTAGCGAATACGAAAAGCTTTTTAATTCCGAGAATTAAATAGCGTATTTCATCTATGGAGGGTGGACGTTTTGGCAGCTATCGAGCTAGCGACTAGCTATCTTACTTTGGCGGTGGAAACGTCCACCCTTTCTAAGCAGGTTTCTAAGGCGCTTAGTGGTGTAGGCTCTATCGGTGCCCGTGCCGGTCGTGAGATTGGCGACGGCATGGCTAAGGGCTTCGAGCAGACTAAGAACATTGACGTTGAGGGTCTACGCGATAAGGTGGAGCGGGCAGACCGCGCCCTAGCGCAGAGCGCGGACGTTATGGCACGCAAGCGCGCGGCCGCCGCGTCCACCATCAAGCAGGCGCAGGAAAGCGTTAGCGCGGCCATGTCTAAGACTGAGGCGGCTAACGCGCGCCTGGGTGCAGCCGAAAGCCGTCTTAGCGCGCTTCGCGCTAACGGTGGTAGTGCGGATGCTATCGCGCGTGCTGAGGCGGCGGTACATAGCGCGCGTGCTAGTGTTTCGACGGCGACGAGCGGGCAGATTGGTGCTGAACAGCGCCTAGTTTCGGCACGCGAAAAGTACACGAGCATTTCGCGCGCGGCGGTCTCTCAGACTACGGCGCACGCTCAGGCTTTGCAGTCGGCTAAGGCTAACCTCAAGGATGCAGAGGCGGCGACCGGCGCGCTGGGTGGCGCGACCGAGAAGGCAACCGGGCGATTTGCCGGTTTCCGTAACGCTTTCTCCAAGTCGTTTAGCGGTCTACGTGGCACCGTAGACAAGGAGATGCAGAGCGCATTTAGCGGCGTGACCGCACAGGCAGAGCACGCCGGGCGTGAGAGTAGCGGCCGGTTTAAGAGCGCTTTCACTGGCACTATTGCCGCCGCCGGTGGCCTCTTTGCAGGCGTTGGAATTTTCAATGCTGGCAAGGACGCGATTTTTAAGGCGGGCGACCTAGAACAGTCCGTCGGCGCGGTGGACGCGGTGTTTAAGGACAGTGCGGGAAAGATGCACGATTATGCCGCTGCCGCCTCGAATACCGTTGGCATCTCCGAGAACGCTTATAATGAGCTGGCTTCCGTTCTGGGTGCAAGCTTGAAGAACGGCGGTACGTCGATTGACGAGCTAGGCGACAAGACTAACAGCCTTATCGGTCTTGGTGCTGACCTTGCATCACTCTACGGTGGCACGACGAAAGACGCGATTGATGCTATTTCGTCCGCTCTTCGTGGTGAAATGGATCCTATCGAGCGCTACGGCATCTCGCTAAATGATGCCGCCTTGACCGCTAAGGGTCTAGAGATGGGCATCACTAAGACAGGCGGCGCGTTTACGACTCAGCAGAAGCAGCTCATCACTCAAGCGCTTCTTTTCGAGCAGTCTAAGGATGCACAGGGCAACTTTGCGAAAGAGTCCGACACATTCGCTCATAAAATGCAGGTTGCTAACGCGCGCCTTGAGGATATGTCTACCAAGATTGGCGGCGCTATTCTTCCGGTCGTCGTAAAAATTATGGACGTTTTCGGTAAGGCGCTTAGCCCGGTTCTGGACGAAGTGGGACGCGGTTTTACGGCGTTTGGCGCGGCCTGGAATGAATTTAATGGTGATATTACGAGCGCCGGTTTTCCTGGTTTCATGGAGGGCGCTGCATTTGTCGCGCGTAACCTCTGGGAAACGATTAAAAACGCTTTCCAGAATGGCATTATTCCGCTATTCCGTGACCACGTTATGCCCGTGCTGGATACCGTCGGTACGGCTTTCATGGACTTTTTCAAGGGCATTTACGGTTTTCAGGATTACGGCGAACCGGTAAGCGTATTTAATCAGATCGGCGGAGCTATTCGCGATATCGGTAAATGGCTTATCGAAAATGTCGGTTTGTGGGCACCTTTTGCCGCTGGTATTACGGCGGCGTTCACCGCATGGAGCGCGTATCAGAAAACGGTTCTGCTGGTTAAGGCTGCACAGGAGGCGCTGAATAAGGCTTCGGCGGCTTTCTCCAAGACTAACGTTATTTTGGTCGTTGTGGGCTTGATTATCGGCGGCCTGGTTCTTGCGTATACCAAAATCGGCTGGTTTAAGGATTTTGTAGACGGCGCGCTAAAGGCTGTCGGTGATATTTTCGTATGGCTGTATGAAAATGCGGTAAAGCCCGCGTTTGAATGGATTGTCGAGGCAATTAAGGGCGTAATTGATTGGTGGAATACCTCTTTTGTGCCCGCTTTCAATGAAGGCGTAAAAATTGTTGGCGACGTTTTCAACTGGTTGTACGAGAATGTTGTTAAGCCGGTGTTCGAGGGTGTAAAGGGCGCAATTGAAGGCGTTGTAGACTGGTGGAATAATTCATTTGTCCCCGCTTTTGATGCAGGCGTTAAGGCTGTCGGCGCCGTCTTCGAGTGGCTTTACAATAACGTTGTACAGCCGGTCTGGACGGCGATTAAAACCGTTATCGCCGTGGTTATTGCGGTCATTCTTACCATTTTTGACGGGCTAAAGGCTATCATTGAAAATGTCCTAGCGCCTATTTTCAAGTGGCTGTACGAGAATATTATTATTCCTGTCTGGAATGGAATTAAGGATATTATTTCCGGTTTCCTGGACTGGTTTAATAACACGCTTGTGCCCGCCGTGAAAACCGTTATTGATATTCTTGCGGATATCTTTAATTGGCTCCGTGATAACGTCGTTATGCCCGTCTGGAATGGCATTAAGGGCATTATTGACGGCGTTGTTCAGTGGTTCAATAACACGGTAGCGCCGCTATTCCAGACTGCATCTAATATTATTGGCGACATTTTTAACTGGCTGTGGAATAACGTAGTTAGCCCGGTCTGGGAAAACATTCGCCGTGGTATTGATATTGTCGTGCAGTGGTACAGCGGCGTTGTGCAGCCGCTTATTAAAACGGTTACCGACGCTATCGGCTCTGTATTCCGCTGGCTGTACGATAATGTGGTTAAGCCTGTCTGGGATTCGATTCAGAATGTCATCAGGGCGTTTACTGACTATTTCAACGGCGTTATTTTCCCGGCGATTAAGGCGACTATTGACGCTATTTCGTCAGCTTTCCGCTGGTTGCTTGATAATGTGGTTCGCCCGGTTTGGGATGGTATTCAGAGCGTTATTCGTGGCGTCTGGGAAAATGGTATTAAGCCCGTTTTTGATGCGCTAACGAATTTCGTTACTCGTACTATCCCGGACGCGTTCCGTAATGCGGTGGATGCTATCGGTCGTTTCTGGAATGGCATTGTTGATGTTGTGAAGCAGCCGGTTAAATGGGTTTTGCAGACGGTTGTTAATGATGGTTTTATCCGCAATTTTAATAACCTTGCAGGCACTTTCAATATCGGCAAAATCCCTGAGATTAACCTCTCAGGATGGGCGACCGGTGGTTACACTGGACGCGGCGGCAAATATGAACCAGCCGGTATCGTACACCGTGACGAGTTCGTTATCCGCAAGGAAGCGCGGCAGCGTTTCGAGCGCGAGAATCCCGGCGTTCTGGATCACCTGAACCGCACCGGTGAACTACCGGCGGCGGCTCTGGTTGGTGCTGGTGCCCCGCGTGTTGCTGAGTCTTTCGCCGCGCCGTTCGGTGTCCGTGATTCGTCGGTGCCCGGCTTCGATATCGGCGGCATAATTTCCGACGCTATCAACACGGGCGTAAACGTGGTGAACGCGGGCGTGAACGCGGTTCGTGAGCTTGCAGGCACGGCGGCGGGTAAGGTGCTGGACGTGGCTATCACCCCGGCGAAGAACCTTATTGCTGGCATTGCTGGTCTGTTCCCCGGTTACGCGGGCGACGTGATGCGAGGCGGCGGCGACGCTATCCTAGACGGCGCTAAAAATTGGGTCGTCGAAAAGCTCAAGGGCAAGGACGAGCACGGCAGGGACGCGGCGACCGCTCACGCTGTTGCCCCGTCCGGCGGCGGCGTGATGCGCTGGCGCGATACCGTCGTTCAGGCGCTGGGCATCGCCGGTCTACCCGCTACGGATGCCTACGTAAACGCGTGGCTCTCTCAGATTCAGAGTGAATCTAATGGTGACCCGAACGTTACACAGTCCGGTTACGTGGACGTTAACACTATTACCGGCGATTTGGCAATGGGTCTAGTTCAGGTCATCGGCGCGACGTTCGCCGCGTTCCGTGACCCGTCGCTACCGAACAACCGCCTAGACCCGCTGGCTAACCTTGTAGCCGGTATGCGCTATGCGACCGCGCGCTATGGTTTCGGTGGGCAGCTGGGTGTTATCGGTCATGGTCACGGCTATAGCGGCGGCGGTTTGGTGAATGGAAGCACCGCGTTTAAAAACGCGATTGTTCCTTCTCTTTATGACCGAGGTGGTAAGATAAATAAGGGCGTACAGGTGATTGACCATCGCCGGGCGACCCCGGATTACGTGCTCACTGATTCGCAGTGGCGCACTATGTACAGCATCGCGAATAATACCGCGTCGAGCACCACTAACGCCGGTATCACTATCGGCAACGTCTACGGCTTGGATGCTGTGGACGTGGCAGAGGAGATTATGAAGCGCAAGCGTCGAGAGGATCTACTGAGTGCCTGATATGAGTAAGCCCGCGCCTACGTTGTATTTGCACGCGGGCGGCCTGGATGGTGGAGTGTTTAACTTTTCCTCCGTGGCAACCACGGCGTTTACCGCGCTTGAGGGTTTGGATGGTTTCGGTATCCCTGAGCCTGACTGGCGCACGGTGCAGCGGAACGACGGCGGCGGCTCTTATGTGCGTTCGCTCCGTTTGAAAGAGCGTGAGCTGTTTATTCCGCTCATGATTTGGGGTGAATCGCAGGCGGAATGTCTGGCTAATTGGGATGCGTTGGTAGCGGCCTTGAATCCCCGGGTTGGTGAATCTTCTGTGCTGGAGGTTCGCCGCCCGGGGCAGGCACCACGTTTTATTAACGTGGTGTATAAGAGCGGCCTAGGCGGTAAATTCGGTGAGGATTTTAGGGGCTGGCACTACAGGGTAGGGCTAACCCTAATTGCTCATGATCCGTATTTTTGGGAATCTGACCAAATGCTCAGCTGGAATGTTCGAGGCGACCACAAGCCGTTTATTAGCGGCGGCGAAATGGTGAAGACACACAAATTTTTCCCCGTTATCCTGTCGCCGTCCGTTGTGAACGGCTCCCGTGAGATTACAATTAGCGGCGACGTGGATTCAGCCCCTATCTGGCAGATTACCGGCGCGGTAACCGACGTAAGGGTTACCAACGTTGAGACGGGCGAATCATTCAGCATCACGGGCAGCATTGCCCCGGGCGAAACTATCACCATTGATACCACGGTCTTCGACATCTATTCACAGAATGACCGTTCGGGTGCGCTCTGGGATAGGCTAACCACGGATTCTACGCTATTCCGTCTAGGCACCGGGCGACACACTATCAAGGTGACCGGCTCCGGTATGGACGAGCGTTCAGAAATCGCCCTGATTTACAAGCCCCGCTACGTGAAGGGAATCTAAACCGAATGTCCGTTCAGGTTTTGATGAGGGATGAGAATTACCGCCCGCGCGGTTTCCTCATCGCGTCCAAGGTCGAGATGATGCGCCGCCTCAACCGCCCTGATACGTTCATCGTGAATGTGTCGTCAGAGTCAGCACAGCAGGCGACCCGTCTACGCGAAGGCTGGGGGCTTGTCGTGCAGGACGGCGATTTTAAGGTGTCCGGTGTAATTACACAGTTCTTTCGCACCGCTAAGGACAATAACCTAGAGGTCGAGGTGACGTGTACATCTGAGCTGGCTTTCCTGGGTGACCGCCTCACGTATCCAGACCCGGGGCATGAGGAAACTCAGCAGCAGGCCGCCCGCTGGAAGGAACGCGGCGCGTGCGAGACGGTCATTAAGAATCTTGTCGCTAAAAATCTTGGTGTCGAGGCGCTGGAGTCCCGCCGTGTCCCCGGCTTTGCTGTTGCGCCGTCTCAGGGGCGCGGCGGTGATGCCTCCGTGGACACGCGCCTAAAAAATCTTCTTGATGTGGTCGAGCCGCTGGCAACCGCCGGGGGTTTGCGAATGAACGTTCAGTTTTCGCCGGGCGGTCTAACATTCGACACGATCCCTACGCGTAACCTGTCCCGCCGCGTGCGTTTGTCCTGGGTTTCGGGTGAGGTTATCGGCTGGGAAATGACCGACCGCTCACCGTCCGTGACCGCCGTTATTGTCGGTGGACAGGGCGAGGGCGTGGATAGGCGGCTAGACGCTAGGCAGCGTCTGGATTCGTGGCGGCGACGCATCGAGATTTTTAAAGACCGACGCGATACCGACGACGTGGGCGCGCTAGAGAAAACTGCTAGCGAGGAGCTGGATAAGGGCATCTCAGAGCGAATTATGAAGGTTACCGTACAGGAAAGCGATACCCGAAAATTTGGTGTAGCGTTTGATGTTGGAGACACTATCACGCTTGACGTAGCACCGAATGTCACGCCTTATGATTCGCGCGTGGTAGAGGCTAAAATTATGTGGAGCGAGAATACGCGTACCGTCGAGCTAACCGCCGGGGCACTGGATTTGACGCTCTCACAGGAACGAATCGAGCGGTTGCGCCGTGAAATTGCGCAGCTGGCAACCATCTAAAGGAAGGGGCGAATATGGCAGGCGACCGAGTAATTACCGGCATTACCGCCGTTGAAGAATCATTCCCCGTAGTGAACAAACCGCTAACCGGTGAACAGTGGTCATCTGTGACTACCGCGTTCGGAAATGGAACGATTGACGAGGGAACCGGCGATTACCGCGTGACTCTCGATAACGCATCTAACACCGTTTCGGTCGAGCCGCCCTCTCAAACCGGGTTCGCACATGCGACCGTAGGCGGCTACTACCACCGAATTTATGGCCGCGTGTCGCTTCCGTGCCCTCCGGTCATCACCACAACCACCTATATTTTGGCGTTGGTGCTAGACCCGCTCCGACAGAATACCGAGCCGCTCAAGCTTGAGCTGTTTAAGGCTCCGATTAACTACAGCGGCGGCAAGAAATACCTTGTCTTTGCTGAGATTACGCGCCGCCCTAACGAACTTCTTTCACAGGCGACCGTGAAGATGAAGAAACCGCATATCGCCCCTACCCTGACGGCTCAGGAGGTGAGCGCGCTACCCGAGCCTAAGACTCAGCCGTTCGGCACTATGGCTTACATCAATAGCGAACGTTCGCTTTATCGCCGCTCCGCAACGAACGGGTCTAGTGAGGTGTGGGCGCGTGTCATGGGCGCGCGTCAGACCCCGGTTCTGGGTATGCCTGGCTGGTCTCTGGCACCTATTTCCCCGAACAACGCAGGCATTATTACTACCCCGATTACCGAAGGCTTCTATTGCCAATTTTCCGGTATTCTACGCCGTGAAGCGTTCGATTACACCGTGGGCTGGGAAATGTCTAATCTGGGTGTGCTCATTCCTGAACCGCTCCGAACCAAAACCTACCGTGAAACGATTTTCCCCGCGTTCTGGAACACCAGGGCATCGGGCGTTTTCCCGCTCATTTGCCGTATTCAGTTCCGCACGGGTGAGATTCACGTTCGCGCGAACAATAGCACGCCTATTCCGTTTGAACGCGGCGGTGAGCTGCATATCCCGGCGGTTAGCTGGGTTGCGGACAAGTCAAATATCATTGATTGGTAGTGATTGAGTATGGCTAAAATTACGGCGCGTTTCAGCACGCCCGGCGGCAAGCCCTACCGGGGGCGCGTTATCTTTTCCCCGCTGGCAGACGTGGTTCTAGGAGCGCGCGGCGACCGCGTAAACATTTTGGTTGGTGACTTCGAGGCACCGCTAGACTCTAGCGGCTATTTCTCGATTGACCTACCCCCCGGGCAGTACACGGCGCGGTTCAAGATTGACAATGCGGATAGCGGGCAGGTGGGAAAGATTCGGGACGTACTAATCACGGTGAAGAGTGATTCTACCCTAGCGGATTTGATCGCGCCGCCCGCCGCCCCGCCCGCCGGGGCTATCCGAGTAAATGAACAAGACCTAGAGCGAGGAGTGATCGCGTAGCATGGCACGATACGGCGATATTGTCCTAGTGACGTTGGATGAAAATGACGAGTTGGGGGGCGACGCGCTAAAGCACGTCGAGCGCGTAGCAGCAGAGGCCGCCGCTACCGCCGCCGCGTCTAAGCTGGACGCTTCCGCTTTTGCGGATTATGTGGCGCAGGCGCAGGCGCGCGGGGTGACCGTGCCGGTGGAAAATCGTAGCGCGTCCCTGAACGCTGTCACTGAATTTAACGCAGACCCGACCGGTTCGGTGGATTCTACGTCGGCGATTAACCGCGCTATCCAGCAGGCGGCAGAGCGCGGCGGCGGTACCGTGCATCTACCGGCTGGCACTTATAAGGTGTCCTATCCCTTTATCGAGCTGCTGGGTTCGGTGCATTTGCAGGGCGCGGGTCGAGAGTCCACCACTCTGTTTGTGGATACCGCCGTGCCGGTTCCGGTGAAGACCGCTGTTATTCATGCTGGCAATTATGACGAGCCGCGCCGTGGCACCGGCAATATCCTCATGGGTGTTAGCGACCTTTTCATCAAGGCAGAGTATCCGCTCCGTGAGCACACTAGCAACATTCCCGCTAATGTCGGTGGTATCGTATTTCACACCGAACTAGGGGTGAATCCGCATGAACCGGACGGGGCGCACCGCATCGAGAACGTGATTATTTGGGACATGGCCTATGGTATCGCTCTGTTTGGTCTGGATGACCAAGCGTGCCAGGTGCGCAATGTCCGTGTTCGTCGTACCCGTGAATTTGGTGTGTGCGTGGGTAAGCCGCTGGAGCACCCGCGCGCGAAGGTGGACGGCAAGCGCGAGACCGGCGCGGGCGACAATATCCTAGATGCTGTGGACGTTAGCGGCGCGAATATTAGCGGTGATGGGTTCGCAGGTATCGAGTGCTACACGACTAATACGACTTTTACGGCGTGCAAGGCATGGTACAACCGCCGTTCTAGCTCCGGTGTCGAGGGCGCTAAGGGTTCCATCTGGGATACCAAGGGCACCAATGCAGAGCACCCGCACGCCGCCGTGAAGGATGGCGCGGGCTTCTATGTCCACGGCGGGCGCAACATTTTCACCGGCTGTACCGCACAGGAAAACGGCGGGCACGGCTTCGCCCTGGTTGGCACCGCTAATCAGGTTGTCGGTTGCCGCGCCGCCTCTAGCTCATGGTGGGATACGTCCGGTAAGGCACCGAACAGTGCAGCTGATTTTTTCGTCGCAAACTGGGCATGGGGGCTAGTCATGACCGGCAACATCGCACAGTCCGAATACGGCGAGAAGACCGGCGCGCGCTACGGCTATTTCTTCGAGTCATGGGGACATGACATCATCGCCCGTGGCAATGCCGCTATCGCACAGCCTACCGCGCTAAAGGCGGGTAGCATGGGTAAGAACGTTATTATTGAAGTCAATCAGGAAACCGTGAAGGGGGCATAGTATGGCGTTGAGTTATGGCCGCGTGGTGGCTAAGTTTGCGACATTTCAGGATGGGCACACGCCCGTAGGTACCGTCGAGTTTGTACCGTCTGATTGGGTGACAGAGAGCGGCATCATTCACAGCCCCGCGCCGGTTATCGGCTATGTCCGTGAAGATGGGCAGCTCTACGGTTCCGAGAAGGCTTACGCTTCCGAGACCCCCGGCGTGAAGCTTCTTGTTTCCGACCCTAAGCACCCGGCGCGATACGTCGCTACACCGCGTCTGTATGATCCGGTGACCGGCGCGGGTATTCCCGCCCGCGCGTTCGAGTTCGAGATTAGGGCAGGCGCTACCGGCGAGATGGTGGAAGACCCGAGCGGCGGCGTACGTGTCATCTCATCGAATGATGGTTTGTGGACTCTTGAGGTACCGGCGGGCGCGTCTATCGTCGCTGTCGGTGATGGTCGATACGAGGCGCGCGGCCTATCCGTCGCCGCCGGTAATGATGGTTCCTGGGTGATTGGAAAGGAAGGCTAGATCATGGCACAGGCTGAAATTCGTGGTTTGCTGGAGGACGGGCGCGCCCCGTCCACGCTCAAGGCTGAAATTCAGGAGATGATTACCGCCGCCGCCGGCGGTGGTGTCACCACTGAGACAGTCGCTAAGGCTCTAGGCATGGTTATTGTGCGCAGCACTACCCGCCCGCCCGATACCATGCACGGCGTACCGACTATCTGGATTAACCCCGCGCTGGAGGGTGCGCTACAGCCGGTACCGACGTTCACGCTCAAGGAGAACGGCGCTATTCTGGAGATTGAAACGCCTAACCCGGCGGGTGGTGCAATGAATGACAACCTATGAGCTAGTCACTAGGGCGGGCGTTGAAGCAGAGGTAGCTAGGCAGACGGCACGATTTGAAACGCGAGAAAAGAACTTCGGTTTCAATCCGGGTGAACATTATTATTCCCCGGTCACTTATACGTGGCCGGACTTTTATAATGGCGCTAATTCCAAATGGGCTAAATTCCTGGAATTTGGTAACACCCTGGGTATTGTCATTCTGAATAGGTCTAGTGGTGATTGGCTCTCTAAGCGTCCAGATATCGACTTTGCGACGCAGGGTTCTATGGCGCTTAGCGCGGGTGCCCGCCGCGTGTCGTTCTATATCAAGACGCGCCACGGCGCTATGTTCGAGGGTATGCCGGTTTCTTATCGGGATAAGATTGCGACGAATCTAAACGTTGATTTGTCGGCTATTATGCCTTTTACCGAAGATTTTATTATCGAGTCCGCGCGGGCGGTTAAGAATGATTATCCGAATATTCCGGTTAATATTTTTCTTGACGAAACTAACCCGTGGATTGAAATGAGTCTACAGGATAAAATCATTGAAGCTTATGTACGGCTTTATAACCGGCTAAAGCGTGAACTTGGTAATGATTGTTTGATTATTATCAACCCGGGTTCTAATACCCCGGCTTCTATGATGGCAGCGTGTGATGTGGTTCTGTCCTATGAATCGAACGCGGCGAAATATCTAGACCCTGGCACTCAGTGGATTCACCCCGAGCATTACAAGGGGTTCCCGTCGTGGCGTTTCTGGCATGTGATTCATGGCGCGACCCCTGAGAATATTGATGCCGTGTTCGCTAAGGCGGATAGCCTGGGTATCGGGCATCTTTACGTTACCGACCGCACATTCAAGGTTGGAGGCGGCTCCGAGGACGAACCGGAAGAAAACCCCTACGATAAGCCGCCCTCTCAGTGGGTCGAGAATCGCGTGAAGGCGTGGATTGGTGGCACGTTGCCGTTTGAGCAGCGCCTATCTGCTTTGGAGGCAAAAATTAAGGAATTGGAGGCAAAGCATGTCTAATTTTCGTATCCCGACCCTGAACGCGGCGGGTGAGTTCACCGGATCCGCTCTGGCACACATTCAGAAGGTGGCGAGCGCGGCGGGCGGCGGCGGCGGTTCCGCAGCTGTTCGAGATACCGGGTGGCGGCGTGTTGAGTCGCCTAACCTCGCGTCTGGTTCCGTGTTTTTCCGTCGCGTCGATAACCTGGTTTCCGTTACGGTTCGAGGCGGTAATTGGGATACGGCTACTATTAAGCCGTCGGCCTCGCGCGCACCTAACGGCAGCCCGTGGGGTGATCTGGGTTATCGTGCCCGCCTCGCGATTAACATTCTCCCGGGCTTCCGTGCGCTAACCCCGGTTGTTGCGACCGTGATGACTGATGACGGTGAGCCGGTGGGTATGCTGATTATGTCGACTCCGTCGGACGGCAACCGCCTGTCATTCCGCGGCTTCCGTAACGGCCAGAAACAGGACGTAGCAAACGCCTATTTGCGGTTCCCCATTCTCGTATGGATTACGTCCGAGGATTGGCCTACCGAGCTACCTGGCGAACCGGCTTAGCCCCTCTTTTTGGGGTGGGTGTATCATGAAAAAGAATATTCATTCTACAGAAAGAAACACCTATGCCGCCTAATTTTTTTGACCCCATCGCGGCTAGTTTCTGGGACATGCTACAACTGGCTATCGGTGCAGCTGTCACGACTCTCACCATTAAATTTAGTGGCTGGCAGTCCACAAAGAAAAAGGAACTAGCAGAGCGGCGGGTAAAAGATGCCGAGATTATGGCGCGCCTGGATGAGCTGGCAAACCAAAGCCAAGCGGTGAAATCCGAGGTCAAGAATAGCCACGGGACGAACCTACGCCATGATCTGGACGTGGCTATCAAGAGCGCTACCGAGGCACGCGATAATTCGACGCAGGCGCTAAAGATTGTCAAGCAGATTAGCGATTCTTTGGAGTCGCTAACCGTCGATTTTCGGGAATCTAAGCGCGAACATATCGATTTTCGCGAGCGCCATAACCAGAGCACGGAAGAGATTCATGACCTTAATAAGCGAGTGAACGCTCTATTTTCTGCACAGAACAAGAAGGAGAATAACCATGAGTAACTACGTGGACATTACCCACTGGAACGCCACGTCTTTCACGGCGGCGAACCGCACCATTGACGATATCGACACTATCGTCATTCACCACTGGGGTGTGGACGGTCAGCGCTTTGACGACGTATGCCGCTTCTTCCAGAACGGCCCCGGCACTTCGGCACATTATGTCGTTGAAGCTGGTAAGTGTGCGCAGCTGGTCGAGCTGAAGGATATCGCGTGGCACGCGGGCGACTGGAACGCGAACGCGCGTTCTATTGGTATTGAGTGCCGCCCTGAGATGTCTGATGCTGACTTCGAGACCCTGGCCCATGTGATCGCTGATATCGAGACCTACTACGGCAAGAGCTTCTATATCCACGGCCACAAGGACTATTTCAATACCGCGTGCCCGGGTCGATACTACGATCAGCTTGACCACCTGATCCAGCGTGTGAATGAGATTGAAGCGGGTATTGATAATGCACCGGCTCCGCTGTCTCATGAGCAGGTGGACGAGAAGCGCGCCGCCTGGGATGAGCTGATGAAGAAGCTGGAAGAGGCTAAGGCCGCCGGTGTGGAAGTCGGTAAGTGTCTGGCACAGGTTCAGTAAAACGTTCGTTCTATTTTTGGAGGTCTGACTATGAATGAGACTCAGCGTAAGGCAATTTATGCCTTTGTTACCGCCCTTATCCCCGTGGGCATCGTCTACGGCATCGTGACTCAGGAGCAGGCGGCGGTTATCGTGCCCGCTATTCTGGCTGGTCTGTCGTTGATTATGGCTTACGTGCATGTGCCCGCGCCGGGCGACGGTAAGCAGCAGGGCGACGCGCCGGTTTCCGGTGATAGCGAGCGCCCCGGCGTGTAGCGTGCTACAATAAACCTGTTCCTTATCAATTGTTCCAGTGATGGGATGTTGAGAGAATATCGGTGGAGTGGTCACACTGTCGGGTGTTGGCACAGAGGAAACCCCCTAGTTTGTGGCATAGCTAGGGGGTTTCTTTTTGTGTGCTAGGTGAAGTTTTTCCGGTTAGCCTGTACAACGAATACGCGCGGCGTGTACCCGGTGTATGCGGTTCGGTAGCGGGGGTACCGGGTGCGACACAGCATCTCCACCATATCGCCGGTGAACTTTGTAGCAATGACACGGTACCGCGCCCCGGCCTCTGTCTCATAGGTGGTTACCCATTTCGAGGCGGTGAAGCCGGGGTAGCGGGCGGCCATATCCCCGCCGTACTCATAGCCGCGTTCTTCGAGATCTAGCGGCATTAGTACGCCCCCCGTCCTAGCGCCTTTTCGAGCGTATCCAAATCTTCGAGCAGACCGGGCAGCTTGTAGCCCTTATTGAGCTGATACCCCAAATTAAGCAATTTCACGATTACGGTTACTTGCAGGCCGTGCGGATTGTGCTGTGTCTTGCGGATGAACCGGGCGGCGGCTTCCAGAGCGCCGGGCGACGGGACGGGGGCGCCCTCTAGGTGTAGTTCGAGGCACCGGCGGGCTTTGCGAATGTCTTCCGCGCCGCCTTTTTTCTTGCATCGCCATACGTATTTTATGGCCGCGCCTAGAAAATAGGGCGCTTCCATAATCAAGGGTTCAAGCTCTAGCCCCTGAATCTTCGCGTAGTGCGCCGGGTTGATCGGGTTGTTAGTCATTGCTGGTTTCCTTTGCGAGTTCGAGGAGGGCGGCGCGGGTGTACAGCGCCTTTTTCTGCGCATTTAGCGGCTGGCTGGCATCGGCGAGAATCGAGGTAAGCCACTCGACGGTTGCCGCGTGCGTGTCGCCGTTTACCGGCGCGGGCTTAGCCTTAGCGGGCGCGGCCTTGCGCTTGCGAGCCGCTACGGGGGTAATCGCAGGCGGTGCCAGATACGCGGCGGTTAGCGCCTGTACGGTGGCTTCTACCGCCTTACGTGCCTTGATGCGACCGGGCGCGCGGGTGTGCTTGAGGAAAGTCAGAGCCTCCGCATAGGTGAAGTGCCAGGCGGGGGACGTGTATTTGATGCTCACGTCGCCGGTAGCATCGCCGGGGTAGGTGAACTTTTGCCCGGTGCCCGGGTGAGAAATGACGTAGGAGCGTAGAGCTGCACCGGGTGCGTTGATGCCCGCCGCCGCGAAGAGGGTAAACGCACGGATCCAGATAATGCCGTTATCGTCGGTGTAGAAGACGATATTTTTACCGTCTACGGTCTCATTGTGCAGGTGTGCCATTTTAGCGTTTCCTCTCATTGTAGATTTGGGTTAGGTGGATGTGTACGCCGGGCGCGGCGCCATATTCTTTGGTGGCTTCGAGGCGGTGGCATCGCGCGTCATCTTCGATAATGCCGCCGCTGGTAAGCGAGTCAAAGACCGCGCGGGTGAGCTTGTCAATATCGGGTTTTACCGCGTGTATCGGGTCTAGCGTGCCCTGGAACAGCGCCCCGCTCTTCGGTTCGGTGAATACGAATCGTAGCGAGGCTTGGAACGCTCCGACGATTATGGGCGCTCCGACCGCCTCGCTGGTCTTGAGGTGGTGTTTTCGCATGGTCTCGCGCCACGGCTTAGTTCGTGGATTATCCTCAACGACGCGTCTACCGTAAGTGCGTTTAGAGCCTTGCGGTACGGGTTTCCCGGGGATGAAGGTTTTGTAGTGCATCGGCTGGTTTTCCTTTCGACATTTACACTATAAACCTATCCGCGAGGTGGACGCAAGGCTAGACGGTGTGAGTATGGTCACTAATGCAAGATAGCCCGCCGCGCCCTATATATGGTATGATTACTACTACCAAAGATGGTGAATAGATATTTTTCTTTCATAAATTCTTTCGGGACATGGGTTATAAATATCCCTCTAGCCTACGGGTTGGGGGGATATTTTTTTATCCAAAAACCACCCGCCGCCCCTACCAAATTAGATACCCCTACCAAACTAGGGGGTACCTGATTTGGTAGGGGGGTCTACCCAATACAGGGGGTACACCCCCCCCTGATTTGGTAGGGGGGTCTACCCAATACAGGGGGGGGAAATAGAAGTATCTAAATAGAAGTTAAATAAATAGAAGAATCTAAATCGAAGACGCGCGCGGGGCGCGAGGCGTGAATGATTGCGAGCTACCCCCCCCCGGTGCTATGATGAAACCCTAAACCCAAACACCCAGCTAAAATTTATGGAAGGATTACCCCTCATGAGCATTAACTCAATCCTGGCAGCAGGCTATATTACCCACAGCCCCGCCGGTGAACCCCTTACCACTGCACAAATGGCAACCCTGAAAGCCCTTGCTTTCTGCACGGGCGAATACTCTAACGCTTGCTTCCCCGCCGTGCAGACCCTCCGAGAAATGACCGCCGTTAGCGTGAACACGATCCGCGTGGCCTTGAAAGACCTTGAAGCTATGGGCTTTATCACCCGTACCCGCCGCGCTGGTACTTCCACGGTCTACACCTTGCAGATTGATGCTATGCGTGCCGTACACCGCCGCCGCCGCTGGACTGAAACGCGGGACTCTGGAAACCCGTACGCAGGCGACCATAACGCCGTAACCGTAGTAGATGAAATCCCTGTTGAGGAACAGTCGGTAAATGTCAAGCGCATCAACTTTGCAGAAGCCCCGGTAGAGGCACCCGAACCCCCGGCGACCGAACCCGTGCCCGCGCCGTCCACCGGCGACCTGGCACCAATCAAGACCAAGAAGAGCAGCCACGCCCGCGTAGAATCCGACTTCCTGGACTTCTACGCCGTGTACCCGCGCCACGTGGGAAAGGAAGCCGCGCGCCGCGCTTTCGTGAAGGCTGTCAAGGCTGGCACGCCCGCCGCCGAGATTGTCGAGGGTGCCCGCCGCTACGCCAACGCTACCACCGCCGCCGGTACCGAAACCCGCTACGTAGCGCACCCGGCAACCTGGCTAAACGCCGGGCGTTGGAGCGACGACATGCAGGATGCCGCGCCCGTCGAGCTTACCCCCTGGGAAAAGAAGACCGCTGTTATGGTTCAGTCATTGCAAGCCGCCGCCGTGGTGAATAACGCGCCCGCGCTAACCGGCGGGGCACCCGCTACCGCGCCCGCCGCGCCGCTGGCTATCGAACCCGGTTACCTGTAGGAGGCGGCAAAAATGAACATGACCGAATGCATGGTGTTCTACACACAGGCGGCAAAGATTGATACCCGTCTACCCCCGCGCCGTATTGATGAATTTGATGCATGGGAAACCGAGCTAAAGGATATTCCCGCGCTCTTTGCGCCTCAGATTTTCCACGAAATCTATAGCGAGGTTCAGATGTTGCCACTACAGACAGGGCACATCGTCAAGGCCTGGAAGGTCGTAAAGGAAAAGATGAACGCAGCTATTGCCCGCTGTAAATCCTTTGACAAGCGCGTGGTTGATCTGGAGCTTTCCGAGCGTGAAGATGTAGAGGCCTATAACGCACTGGTCGAGGCGCATAACGCGGCGGTAGATTCGCTACCGGTTGAGGTAGCGGCGGCTAATGGGTTTACTCGCAAGGAGTCGGTACAGGTACCGGGTGAACGTAAGCCCGCGCCAGCCCCGGCGTGGTTTAAATCACTGCAAAAAGGTTAGGTATCGGGTTGCGCCCGGCGTTCCAAAAGGTTTATAGTGTAAATGTAAGGCAAAGGAAGCCCTACAAAACACCCAAACCCGAAAGGAACCGAGATGTTCAACCTCACCGCAAACCCCGCCAATGACCGCTACCTCACCGCAGACCTGGGCAGCGACACGACCAACGTAAAGCTTCTTGTCTGTCCCGATTACGTGGCAGGCACCCATTACGTGATGATTGACCACAAGAGCGCTATGAAGCTTGCAAACCCCAAGAAACCCGGCAAGTGGATTCAGGAACTTCGAAAGGGACTACGACAGCACAACGGCGCGGCTCAGCTCTGGAGCACCACGCCGGAACCCGGTAAGGGAGCGCTAGTCACCGCATGGAAGACCGAGGAAGCAATTAACTATCTCGACCTTGCTAACGTTATCCGCGCTATCGAAGACCGAGCACCGGATAGCCACAAGGCTAACGCCGCTATCCTCCGTGACCTTGAACGTGAAGTCTTGAAGAACTTCTAGCCTAGCGCCGGTTACCGGCAAACCAAGCCCCGCCCGGTGATGGGCGGGGCACACACCACCGAAAGAAGGACATGATGAAGACACTCATCACCCGCTACCCGCGAACCACCGGATACGCACTCATAGCAGCTCTACAGCTCACCGTTTTTTTTCACCGCAATTCTTGCAAATAAGCTAGAAGCGGCGCACGTCTCAAACGTGATTCTCTCCGTAATCGTCGTTTGCTGTGGCTTTGAAATCGACATGCTCAAGCTCGAAAAGAAGGATGCCCGCCGTGAAAATTAACACTCTCATGCGCCGCGCGGTACCCGCCCCCGCCCCCGGTACCGACGAATGGAAGCAAAAGATTACCGCCTCCAAGGTGGCATCTGTAGTGTGTAAATCCCCGTGGACTTCTAAATTTGCGCTACACGCTGAGATGACCGGCCGCTACGAATCCGACCCGATTAACCCGGTGGTATTGGAAGCCGGTAATATTCTGGAACCGGCGGTAGCGGAGTGGTTTCAGCTGCACAACCCGGGCGTAGAAGTTCGCGAGTGCAAGAAGCGCAACACCCCCGTATGGTGGGTGGATAAAGATAACGCCGATTTTGCCGCTACCCCTGACCGTATCCTAGTCGATAAGGAGACCGGCGAAGTCACCGCCCTGTTGGAGATTAAGACCGCCCGCGTCGCCTCCGAATGGGGTGAAGAGGGTACCGACGAAATCCCCGAGCACTACAGGCTACAGGCGCTTTGGCAGATGAAATGTACCGGCGTGCGCACCGTTATTTTCGCCGTGCTGCACGCGGGTTTGAGGTTTGCTACCTACCGCGTGGACTGGAACCGGTACGCGGTGGCAGAGCTTACGGCGGCGGCTGTTGATTTTATGGACGCGGTGCGCGCCGGACGCACACCCGATTATCGCGAGGAACCGGGCGCGTTCTCGACCTACGAAGTGCTTAGGTATTATTTCCCTGAGTGCAACGGCGAAGCTGTGATGTTGAGTGATGATCTGGTCTACCGCACCCGCCGCGCTAAGCGACTAAAGCGATTGGCCGCGCGCGCTGAGGATATCGTCAAGAATGAGCTAACCGCCGTTATGGGCAATGCGAGCGCGGGCGTAGATTACGCGAACCGAACCGTAGCCCGGCGTTCACAGCACAAGACCCCCAAGGGGTTTAGCCGCCCGTGGGTGACTATGGTCTAGGGGTGTGTGATGATTGACTGGATTAATAAAATTTCATACACCGGGTTTTATCATTGGCTAATTTTGACCGTACACCCGCTAGTTATGATTGTTGCCGTAACGACTCTCACGCTAGGCGCAGCTTTCTACTACACCCGCCGCGTTATAAGCTCACCGGCTGAAAGCCGTGCGGAAGCGCATTTATTCCCGGCTGTGGTTATCCCGATCTGGACTATTTTTGCTGGCTGGGTTACCTCTGAATGCTTCCGAGTCCACGGCGTAAATGCGGGTGAGCCGCTTATCGTAGTTAGCGGCTTTAGTTTTTGCCTCTATTTCCTAGCGGGGTGTATGGGTATCGCTTTGGGATTCAAAGAAGAAAGCGAGTGACATGTTTCACTGTATTTTCTTTAATTCTCGCTTGCGTTGCACACCCCATAAGGTTTACACTATAAATGTAAGGCAGATAGCCTACAGAAACCCAAACCGAAAAGGAAAACGAATCATGAGCACCACTTACCGCTACAAGGGCTTCCAGCTCAACAAGATTGACGATACCCTCTACACCATCGACCGAGGCGACGAAGAACACGCCGTCATCGAGAAGGCACCGGAAACCTACGGCGGCGGTTGGGTAGTCTACCGCCCCCATATCCTAGGCATGTACGGTCACAAGAGCGACCGCATCACCCGCAACGAAGGTTCAGCTAAGACCCTCAAGGCTCTGTTCCAGAACTGGGTGAACGAGAATTACGGTGACGCATACGCCCGCAAGAACTAGCACCGCACATAATAACCACCGATAACCGCCGGGCGGCGGCAACTTCCGAATACCCACCGCCGCCCGGCATCACCACCACCGAAAGGAACCTACACCGTGAGCACTGAAATTCAGCAATTCACAGGCACCGCGCTACAAGTCAAGAACGATTTTGTAGACCCCATCAAGAACGCTATCACCGGCGCGCTACCGCTATTCATGCGTGAAGACGCGGACGCATGGATCAGGGGTGCCATTCTTGAAGTCTCAAAGACCCCGCAGCTTGTCCAGTACGCTAAAAACAATTTCCCCGCGTTTGCCGGCACGCTAACCCGTGTCGCCGCCCTTGGTTTGCCGCTAAATCGAGACATGGTTTACGTTTTGCCGTTCGGCTCTAAACAGGGGATGCAGGCCAACGTCATCATGGGTTGGCGTGGTGAGCTTGAGCTGATTTACCGTGCGGGCAACGTCGAGACGGTACATCATGAAGAAATTTTTGAGAATGATCGGTACGAGTGGAGGGACGGCGCACCGCGTCTCATCGCGCCCGCCCCAGAGGGGCAGCGCGGCAAAATCAAGCACGCCGTAGCATGGGCAGTTTTGAAGAGCGGAAAAATTAGCCAATATGCGGTTGTGAGTGCTGACCGTATCGCCGCCGCTAAAAAGGCATCACGCGGCTCTAGCTCACCGTCCAGCCCGTGGGTACAGCACGAAACCGCAATGTGGCGCAAAACGGCTATTCACGAGCTGGCTAATTTCGTTGATTCTAGCGTAGAGGAGTGCCGCCCGGAACGCCTTGAAGCCATGAAGACCCGCGCCGCCCTAGCGCTGGACGTAGAGCGCGCCAAAACCGAGCGAATGGAAGCGGAAAACCGCGCCCTGGAACTCAAGCTAAAGCTAATGGAAATGGAAGCAAAGAAGAAGGAGGAAAGCTAATGACTCTCGACGCGAGCCGCGTAGACCATGTGCGCAATTTCGATTTTTCAAAGATCCCTAGCGGCTGGTCTGGACTAGCTGAACGCATGGTGCGACATGCTGCAATTCATGCCGATTCACGCGGCGTTCTGAACATTGGCCGCAAGGAATTTTTTACCGATTCAATCGGCGCACGAAGCGCACAGTATGAGACCAACCTCATTAACGCGATTAACCGAGAAGTCCACGGCGTGACATTCTCGACCGTGGGACGCGGTGCGAGTGCCCGCCTTGTAATTGTCTTTGATGATGAAAAGATTAGTAAGAGCTTGAAGGAAAAGAAGGGTTAGAACATGTCTTCGTACACCGTATTCAAGGGCAACCTTGGAGCCGACGCAGAGCTAAAGACCTCCAAGGGCGGTACTCCGTACCTGAGTTTCACCGTCGCCAATTCTACTAACCGAAAGTTGGATAACGGCGAATGGGAAACCACTAACACCACCTGGAAGCGCGTAACCACCTGGGATAACCTGGACGCTCTCACCCCGCATCTCAAGAAGGGCGCGGCCGTGCTCATTGAAGGCTATGAGGAATTGCGCACCTGGCAGAAGGAAGACGGCGGCGAAGGCTATAGCCTGGACGTTACCGCGCGTTGCGTTGCAGTTATCCCGCGCGTCCCGGTGCAGACTAACCCGGTTCAAGGTTACCCGGCGGCGAACGCCCCGGTTGCACAGCCTGGATATGCGCAGCAGGGACAGCCGCCCGCCGCCGCGCCGCCCGCTGGTTATGCCGCCGCCGCTACCACTTCGAGTGGTTGGGGTGGGTACGATTCAGGGGCGACCCCGTTCTAGCCCCTAACCTGTGAACCCCCGGTGAATAATCGCCGGGGGTTTCGGCATATCTAGGGCGCGAAAAAAGTTTAAAAAATCTTTGATTCTGGCTTGCTTTCCACCCTCCACAAGGTTTACACTATAAATGTAAGGCAACGAAGACCTTACGAGATACCCAAGCCGAAAGGAACCCCAATGCTGGAGTACTACGAAATTCAGGAATACGTTACCGAGGTAGCAGCAGGTAGCTACCCGTTCCGAGTAATCGACGCAGTAACCGCCGATATCTTCGAGCGAGGCATAGCCGTCGAGATGGAAGACCTCAAGGCTTACCCGCGAACCCGTGAACTTCTCAAGATTCACAACGCGGCCTAACAACCAACCAACTAAGCCCCGCCCATCACCGGGCGGGGCACCACCAAACTTCATCATGGCGAATCAGTTTTACAAGACAGAAACATGCTCACAGTGCGGTAACCCCTGGGAAAAACCCGATCTAGTCAATTGCCGCCGGTGCAAACAGCGCGAACTCAAACGCGCCCGAACCCGCCGCAAAAAGGCAGAAAAAGCGGATGAGCTAGAGCGCAAACGCAAAAACAAGGAATGGGCGGCGACGCATTGCTATATTTGCGGTGCGCTTATGGACAAGCCAGACCCCAAATGCTACCGGTGCCGCGAACGCATGAAACGCCGCGAAAAATGGCTAGAACGCCGTAACGAACGCATGAAACCGAACGACCTAAACAACCTAGAAGGCGTAAGGAAGTTCCTACAGGCGCGCCGCCGCCGCCTCAACCAAGACCCCAACACCCCCCCCATCGAAGGAATCGACACATGAAAACCCCCATCACCGGGCGACCCCTAACCATCGTCGCCGCCGCGCTCGCAACCGTACCGACCGGCTTTTTTCTTGCCGCGCTCATCACCGGCGCGGGCGTGAACATCGGCAGCTCTATTCTCACCCTCGCTACGTGGTGGCTAGGCGTCGCAATCGTCGCTATCTTTGAATCCAACCCGCGCCCCGCGCGAACCAACCGAGAGGAACACTAATCATGAAGATTATCAGCAGTAAAAAAGACCGAGGCGTCTCACGTAATATGCACCGTATCGCTGTCGAATTTGCGGACGGACGCAAGGCAAACGCGGTTCTGTACCGAGACCACTATAAGGAGAAGACCTATATTTCTCTTGTCGCCGCGTGCAAGATCGCCGGTGTGACCGAGGAGAAATACCGTGATTATGCGCGTAATTGCAAGCTGGAAACCCCTTACATGACCATTCCAGCGGAAATCAACGGAACCTTGCAGGCGCGAAAAATGGTGTTCACTAGTGCGTTTGATATGGCGTGGTACCTGAGGAATCAGCATGAAATGCACGACGAATACCGGGATATTTGCGCGTGGTTCTACTCTATTTCCAGCTCGCCACTAGATGCGGTCATCGACTTTAACGGTGCCATGAATCCGGTAGAAGCTAAGCGCGCCGGTCTCTTGTCTATCACTGTAGACGAACCCACCCCGGCGGCGGCCGCGCCGGTTACCCCGGTTAGTATCGACTTCGACGCTACCGGCGGCATCGAGCAGCTGAACCGCGTAGTATCCAGCCTTGATGTGCCGTATCAGGTTCGCGCCCGCGCCCTGGCTATCCAGAATGATTTTAGTCAGCTGGCTAAAGTCATCGAAACCCTAAATATTGGAGGTAACGCATAATGCGCATGACTCGACAGATTATCAAGCTCTCAAGCTACCGCGTGAAGGGCGTGACCTTTACCGTGGAATTTGATTACGACAAGCCGGGCGACCGCCGCGCTAAGATTAGCCAGGCCTTGAAGTCAATCATTGGTATTCATGAGCTGAATTATCTGAGCAATCAGGCAATTAAGATTCTGGGTAGCGGCGAATCCGCGCGTGAGGTGTGGAGCTATGAGGTGGTGGAGACTGAGGATATTTAGCCGAAAAATTTTCTAAAATTTCTTGGGTTTTGGCTTGCATTGCACATCTCTGTAGGTTTATACTATAAATGTAAGGGAAACAGAGAGGAACACCTCAAAACCTTACAATCCAAACCGAAAGGAGCCCGCAAATGCTGGCACGTCACGAAATTCTCGAATCCATCACCACCGCAGCACACGGCGAAATCTCTACCGAGGTTCTGGAAGCCGCGGCAACCGAAATTTGGGAAAACAACAGCTTCGAGACTATGGCAGACTTCGAGGCCTACGCCGAAACCTGGGAAATCGTCGCTAAGCACGACGCGGCATAGCCCATAACCGCATACGCCCCGCCCGCTAACCCCGGGCGGGGCACACAAACCCAAACCCGAAAGGAAACCACAAAATGGCGCGCGACCGCTTCCACGGTGAAGCAAATATGATCTATGAAGCTCAAAAATGGTTCAATGAACGCGAGGAAAAGCTAGAATCTATCGGCGTTTATGCGCAATATGACGAGATAGATAATGGTTGTTGGACTGTACCAATCGCTAAGATCCAAACCACCCGAGACGATACGCTAGACCGCGCGGCTAACCTCATGTCTGAGAATCACAGCACATTCACGCTGGAAGTCATCGCCCGCCTGAACGACTTTGCGAAAATCGGCGGCCGCTACTCCGACAAAGCCGCCGCCGTCATCAAGGCTCTATCAGAGCTTGACCGCACCCGCCGCGTAGTAGAGCTAGAACGCAAGGCACAAGAACACGTGAACGCCGCCCGCGCCGCCTATGAAAAGGCGTGCGCAATCGCAACCTACACGCCCTAACCGAGAGGCCACCAAATGCCAGAACTTACCCTATGGCTAACCCACAACATACGTACTGACATGGTAAACCGTAGCATCGCGTCCATCTCCAACATTTCCGAATACGACTCGCCCGAAAAATGGGAAGAAACCATCAACCTACTCATGCTCACGAAAGCACGAGACGACGACGCAAAGATGTACAAGCCAGACACTACAAAGCATGTCCGTGTAGCACTCGAAGCTATAGCAGAAAGTAATCTACTCGAAGACCTTAAACAACCATTTACCCGAACCGGGCGTGAAATCTTCAACCAAAAAATGGCTAATCTCATTGTTGGTGCAGCCGATAGCGTAGATCAACGCATGGACTGGGGTACACCGTTAGCCTTTATCCTACTTCTTATGTTTTGGCCTATTGTTTTTGCCGTCGCCGCCTTGACCTACTATCTAAAATAGCTAGCAACACCCTAACCGACAGGAAAACAGACCATGACTAAACGCCGTGACCGAAACCGAACCGCGCGCCGCCGTAAGTACGTTTACCGCTTCTACTGGGGCCACGAAGAAGAATACGCCGTAGCCAGCATCATCGCCGCGCGAATCCTACAAGAAGCCCAAGCCGGCAGAGAGGAACCCCACCGTGAAACGCTACGAACGCGAGGTGTTCGCAGAGGTGCCCATACTCAGCACCTATAGCAAATACACCGATAAACACGATTACCCGCGCCGTGAAATCATCTACAGCGCCATGCCCGATAAGCTTCTACGAGCCGCCTTCATGCTCACCTGGAAAGCAGGCGCAAGCTGGAAATACGACCGGAACACCGCAATTCAGAACGCCCTGAAAGCTGTAGACCTCACCCGTGAACTCTACCCGGCAGCACGCATCAAGAAACCCATACCTAGCCAATCCGAAAAGCTGGAATACCTAGGGATGCTTGTAGACCGCATCAACGAGGCCAGGGAATTCAAATCAAGGCACCAATACGGCGCGTTGAAAGCGATTCTGTCAGCGCAGAAGACCGGCGACATCGCACACCTGGGTATCGCAGGCATGAACCTGTACGGCTGGGCAGGTGAGACATGCTAGGCACCATTTGCGAACGGTGCGGTGAACCGACCAACAACTACACGCCCCTATGTCTCGACTGCACATTCAAGGTTCGGGGCTGGTGGAACCCTAGCGAAAGGAACAAGTACCAATGAGCAAGATCAACTACCACGCACAAACTTTCACACTCGACGCTCTCGACCTAGACCCCATCGAGAAGAACATCATCAGGGGCACCCTGAACGGGTTGTACGGCAAGGATACGAAATATACCGTATGGAAGCTCGCTAACGCCTGGTCACTCTGTTTCATGCAGGACGGCGCGGCAAGCCTTGCAATCAACAAGCACGACGACGAACCGGGCGACGAATGGCTAATCACCCGCTCTACCGACGAATCCCTCGCGCTGCACTTCTTCTACCTGGAAGACTCAACCAGTGAGGAACGGTTGCGCGGCGGTAAGGTTCATTTCTTCCGACGCAAGCGCACCAATGACTAGCGCGGTGTGCGCTCGCTGTGGATGCCCGGCGACCGAGTACACCCCATCATGCCGGGCGTGCTATATGCGCCGCCGCTACCGGGCATCTGTACCGCGGAAACCCGCCGCTACCCGGCAACCCGTCTACACGGGGCGCGTTGCCGGGCGGGTACCCGCCCTAAACCCACTAATCCCGAACAGGAAGGACACGAAATAATGGAAGCTCTGGGACTTTTCCTCATCGTCTGGTTCGTATTCATGATTTACAGCATGAATAGCTAGGAGAACCAACCATGACCGAATACACGCGCGATAAACTCTACGTGCAGCTTGACGCACTACGCACCACCCTAGAAGAAGCAGTAGACGCAGGAGACATCTACGAGCAACCCGCCCGCGCCCTATGCTCCCACCTCTGGGAAATCGAAGAACACGCCAAGCTCAAGGAACGCCTAACCGCCGCCTACCCCAAACCCCGCACCCGCAACCACCGGAAAGGAACCCGATAATGACCGAGAAGACCGAAAAGGTTGTTTTTAAAAACCCTGACGGCGAAGTCTACGACGTGTACGGCGCATTTGACCGACACCCCGCACTCACCGGCAGGAACGCAGACACCGATATTTCGGTGGACATGAACACGTCCTATGAGCTGGAATTTACTATCAAGGTTGGCGCTGGGACAATGGCGAGACTTGTCCAGATCCTCAACGCCGCCCCGGTGAACGGCGACCCGCTAAACGCGATTGTGAACCTTGAAATTGACTCCACCGCAAGCGACCGGGAACATGAGAAAATCGCTCGCTACCTTGCAGATAACGGCTACGAGGCGACGCTAGAGAATATCGCCGCCGGCTACGTCTATAACGTCGATAGCCTGGATGAATTGCAGGTAGACGCAGCAGGCCGCGAATACGTGGTTAGCCGAATCACCGCGCTCACCGGGACGTTCAAGCAGGAAAACATCACCACCCCCACGATCTACGAAACCCGGTTCATCGTATCCGCACCCTCCGGTGCCTTGATGTTCTGTGCAGACGGTAAGCGGATGGGCGAATTTGAAGGTGAGGAATACGGCGGGTACCGCATCGTGAAGATTTTCACGCCCGGCGGCTTCGCAAGCAACGGCGGCGTGATTATGGAACGCATCAAAGAAGGAGATGACTAATGACCGACATCACATTAAAGCTAATCGAGGCTTTCAACCGACACAGCAGACTGAATAATGCCCTGTTGAATATGAAGACCTTGACCGCCGCGCATATTGACGAGGTGACCATCAACCTAAGCGCGGGGCACGTACGGGCACTAACCCAAATCCTGAACATGGCACCACTCGACGGCGACCCCCTAAACCTCCCTGTGAACATCGAGGCAGATACGGACTTGTTGGAACGCGACGAAGAACGCACCTCTCTGTATCTGCATGATAACGGCATGGAACCGACACTAGAGAATGTGGCCGCCGCGTTCCTCTACAGCGGCGCAGATACACCGTACAGCAACATCACCCTACCCTACGGCAAATACTGCATCACCCGCATCTCAGGAATCAAGCAGGAAGCAAACACCACAGGAGCCGCCACATTCGCGCTAACCACGATCACCACGCCCGGCGGCTGGAGCGAAAAGGTGAACACAACCTTTGACTTCCCGAACGCAGATATTAGCTACGTGGAAGGCGAAGAGTACAAGAACCTAGGCGCTCGCGTGCTCCGCTACTACGAGCCGGGAAATAACGCGGCACTAGGCGGTATCCTCATGGAACGCACCGCCTAACCACCCAACCACCACGCGGGGCGACGGCAACCAACCGCCGCCCCGCCTAACCCGAAAGACACACCATGCGAAAACTGGACGCAATACAAGCCATGCTATTAGCCGCTACAGCAAACGCCGCGCTCACAAACATCGAGAAGCACAAGGTAGAGAAGGACTATGTAATAGATCTAGACCTCACCGGCGAAAACGCGCTAGGTAAACCCGCCGTAACCCTAACCATGAACCTAAAATCGCTCCGATACGTTACGGAACTTCTCACCAGTGGACGTATCGCCGTCGATGTAGCAGACGCACAAAAGAGGAAGCCATTCCATGATTAGCATTACCGAAATGCGCGACCGAGTACACGCAGCAATGCGCCGCGCCGAACGCGCCGGAAAAACCGACCCAGCCAAAGAACTACACAAAGCTTTCATCTCAGCTTTCCCCGCCGCGCCCGGCACTCTCACCGTCCACACCAAAACCGACACCATACCAAGGAAATACGATAATCCGGAGATCATAACCTACGTAACACTCACGGCAAACACGACCACAGCAGGCGCTTACTACATCGCAGAACTCATTAGCCAGTTATCCGAGGAAAACGGATAGCATACGCTATACTAGACACGTAACATTCACAGAATGATTACGGCGTTGTTTCAAGGGGATCATAGTAACCTACGAAACCCACACAGGATATTCCATAGCCCCGGCGACCGATAACGTAGGAGCCGGGGCTAACCTCTACCCACAACAGGCAGGCCATGACCAACAAACGAGACTCACGATACCGCGCAGCACAACAGAAGTTCAAAGCACGCGCCACCGCCGCTAACCTACCCTGTAATATCTGTGGGCACCCCATAGATTACTCAATCCCACACAACGACGAATGGGGAAGCGTAAACATGGACGCATTCGAACTAGACCATTTATACGCCGTCGCAACCCACAAAGAACTAGAACTAGACCCCGCAAACTTCCGGGCCACACACGCAGGATGCAACCGCGCCAAAGGCAACAACCGACAAACCACAAAAACCAACCCAACAACCCGGCAATGGGTGAGGTAAACTAGAGTACGAACACTAAAACACCCCAATAGAACACACATACCAAAAGGGGTGGGGGGCGGTAAAAAAATAGAACACCCATTCGACACCCAAACCTGGGCGCAGTGTCAATCTCCCCCCGCTGAAATTTACCGGGCATCGCGCGCGCGATTATAACATTTAGAGGTCTTTTCAATGAATATTTGGCGTATTGGCATGGTGAAGACTGTGCAGGAGTCGATTACTGCCGCCGTGAACGACGGCATCATCAAGAACGCAGATTCGGCTAAATGTGCGCTCGCTTTGAAGTATGCCGCCGCGCTGGATGAAGCCTACGATTTGTACAATAGCGACGGCGGCGACTTTGACATGTTGCTAAAGACCCTGAATATTGCAGGGCCGAACCTCAATAAGGCTTTGGATTCGCTGGGTTGCGCTCCGTATTCGCGTAAGGACATGCAGGCGCAGGCGACCGAGACCGACCGACTAGATGATCTAATCGAGCAGCGCGGAAAGGAAGACCCCGCGCTAGTTGCCCGCATCATGGCAGAGATTGAAGGTGAAGAGGATTAGCGACTATTCCAAGTTGAAGGGTAAAGCGGTGCCGCGCTTGTGGACGCGGCCGCTTCGTGAGCTTACGCCGCTAACCACCTTTGGGTTTGAAGCTATCCAATTTGCAGAGCGTGACCTTGGGTTGCAGTTGCACCCGTGGCAGAAGTGGTTTTTGTTGCACTCGCTGGAGCTAGACCCCGCCTATACCACGGGCGACGATTACCCTAAATTGCGATTTGAAACCGTGGTATTGCTGGTTTCTCGACAGAATGGAAAATCATTCATTCTTAGCGCGCGGTTGCTTTGGCGTATGTTCATGTGGAAGCAACGCCACGGGCTGGAAGCGCCGCTAATTCTGGGTACGGCGCATAAGCTCTCTCTAGCTGAAGAGATTCTAGACGCGGCGCACCGCACCGTATCCCTGTCGGATATGCACGAACGACTAACGCAAAAATCCAACGTGAACGGCAACAAGTTTTTCAAGTTGGATAACGGCGCGCGCTGGAAGTGCGAGGCGGCATCAGATGACGGTGGGCGCGGCCTGTCGGTAACTGATCTAGCGTTTGATGAGTTGCGCCAACAAAAGGACTGGAGCGCTTGGGCAGCAATGACCAACACGACTAACGCGATTTGGTCTAGCCAGGTAATCGCCGTGTCGAACGCTGGCGAGGCTAAAAGCGAGGTGTTGCGCTCGCTCCGTTCTAAAGCGCTTGAGGAGATGGACGCACGCGCGGCGGCAGAGAAACGCGGCGAAGATTACGCGCCGGTTGATGCCTCGCTGGGTCTCTTTGAATGGAGTGCGCCGGATGATTGTGATATTTGGGACACGGCGGGCTGGTGCCAGGCTAACCCCTCGCTGGGTTACCCGAACGCGATTACGGGCGACACTCTCGCATCGAAGGCCGCGCTAGTCGGTGAACCCGGCGCGGGTCTACCTGAACACAAGTTCAGGACTGAGAATCTTTGCCAGTGGGTGAACGTCACGTCTGACTCGCTGTTCAGTAGCGAGGAGCTGGAAGCGTGCCTAGACCCTGAATCTATGATCGCGCCTGATAGCCCGGTGTATCTTTCGGTGGACGTTTCGCGCGATAGGAAGATGACGAGCCTAAGCATTGCCGGTTTCCGTGATGATGGGAAACCCCATGTAGAGTTTGTGACTCAACGAGCGTTCACTGAATGGGTACCGGAATTTTTGGCTAATGGTCTTGCGTTCAAGCCCGCCGCTGTGATTATGCAGGGGCGCGGCTGTGCTGCATCGTCGCTAATCCCGTTTATCGAGCAGGCGGGCACTCCGGTTGTTCGGTGCGAGGGCGGCGACCTACCCAATTCCTACGGGCTTTTCTACGACCGCGTGATGGAGAAAAACATATCGTGGATTGAGCAGGAAACCCTAATAGGCGCGCTCTCAGAGATTCGCACGAAGAGCACCGGCGACGCATTTTTGTTCAATCGCGAAAAATCCCCGGTGGACATTGCCCCGGCGTGCGCCGCCGCTTTCGCCCTATGGGGGTTGCTGAATAGCGTTGCAGGGGCGAAAAAAGAAAGCGCGTATAATAGCGGTGAAATGTGGTATAAGCAAGAAGAAGCAGA
>OBBP01000018.1_pt1 | contig 31671 bp, 30 predicted proteins | sample 1495851 | NCBI WGS metagenome assembly OBBP01 (sample SAMN01915230, study PRJEB22387) | human oral metagenome | isolation source: saliva | host: Homo sapiens | place: USA
TTCAAGAGGTTGAAAACATAGAATTACATAAGATTATTGAAAATTAGCGGAGGTATAAGATGGAATTTAAAGACTTATTAGAATTAAAAAACGACTACAAAAAACACAATACAGATAGTTTTTATTCTCTTAGAGAATTTATAGAGATTTTCGAAGAATGGAATAACGATGATAAAAATTTATTCTATTCTCTAACTTGTGTACTAGATTTAGATTTAACTCGAGCATTAGAAATCATAGAAAACAACGACTATGTAATATATGACTCATTAGAGGATTATATCTATAGAACGTTACAAGACTGTTGCATTGATATTCCCGATTGGGTATGTATTAGTGCATACGATACATATTTTTATAGTTTACGCTACGAAGATAATCTATATTTTGTAGATGATATGCCACAATTCGCCAAAGATGGCGAAGAGTACGGAGATAGTGCGAGCCGTCAAAAGTGGCTTGACGGTATTCGTTATTTAGTCGATAATAGTCAAGTAATTTTGTTATGTGACTAATAGGTGAAATATGAAAACAAAAGATTATGAAATTTTGACATATTCAGAAAGTTATCTGTTTTATAGCTTTATACAATACAACAAAATACATACGTTAGTTGCTTATTAATCGAGAGGGGAACATATTTATATGGCTTTAGTTTTATTATCGTTAATCGTTGTGTTTATTCAACGCACGAAAGACCAAACATTATAACATAAGAAATTTTAACCACGGTTAGACCGTTTATGTTTAACCGTGGAATATAATCAACAGTGATCACATCGGGGGGAACATATGAACAACCATTCATGTATTGCAGCTATTATCAATACGCACGACTAATTGAGAAAATACAGTTGCTATACTTAAGCTATAAGGCGTATGTAATCCATTTCTAAGGGTAACATATGCAAGAAAAACAAAAGACCATACAACGCACAATACAACGGTTAAAACGAATTGATGTATACCGTTGTATTTTTATTTGGTTTATACATATGTATTGTTCATGTATAAAACAGATGTATAAACGTATTTATATATCTATGGTGCGTGCGTGGTGGTGCGTATGTAGGGAACGCTGGTAGGGACTTTGGTTGATGTGATACTACAGAATTTGACACCATATATTGATACGTATACACGTATTAATCATGTTTTACCGATGAACAAAATACACCATGCCAACACCAAAGCTAACCATTACTAGAAAGTATAAGTATAATGCATATGGTGCATACATGAGCAGGCATTCATATGTTAATTAACTATAAACTGATGGTTGACAAATGAACAGTTGTTCATATGTACAAACATATATATCGACATTTGTCTATTTAGGGTGAGCCACTAATTGATAATACAAATGATAATGAATGAATGATAATGGGTATTCTATTACATTGATACTATTCGATTGATTGACTAACCCTAGTACGGTGCATATGTGTTCATGTGTTCATATGAACCAATGAGACACCCATAACTACATCGAAAATTTTCAATATCCAAAAGGGAGAACCATTCTCAACTGGGGGCGGTATAATCATAACAAACCCAAGACCATACAAACGACAATCCATGAGAACCATACCCCAGTACAAACAATGGCTATATACAAAACATACCATACAATGGTTCACAAACCCTTGTTTTATCTATGGTTTCATACATACAAACACATAACATATGTAGAAAACAATCGCAAAAACTATCGAGAAAACAATCGTTCATATTGATTGTCTAAGATATGAAACATCATATGGAACAATCGTATTTTCCAATTAGGGTTGTCTATCGAAAATACAATCGTTTAAAATTTTTGTAGAAATTTTTATGGTTGCATACAGGGTAACCTATGTGGTTCTATAAAACGTAAACCCTAGTATGATGATTATGTTTTATGATTTACGCTTTCCTAGTATAGCATCACCATAGGTTTGTGACATTATCCTAGTATTGCATCTTCCTAGGGTTGTGTATCGTATGGACAATCTTTTTCAACATAGTTAATCACCATCATAGGATGGTGATTGCTTTATTTTTAGTCAGACTAACTTGCAGCCGAAGCCAAACTTTTTCCACCCAAAATCACGACACTAGGATGGCGTTGGTGAAAATCCATCGTAATACTATGGTTGTGTTTTCCAACGTACATTCGTTCGATTTTATCCCACGTGGGTCAAATTGTGTCCAACCCAAGAATTTCCATGTCGTGAACCTAGTGTGGTGACACCAACATAGTGTTGCGTGAGTTGAAAATCTTGTATCGAATTTTACAGATTTAAGACTTATGGGGCATTTTTTACTCATAAATGCAAAAAATTTTTTCAACCCTATAAACATAGATAACTACTGGGCGGAATGGCATTTTCCAATTTTTCTTTCATGAAGATTAGATGAAGTTTTTGAAAAATAGTGTTACGAATTTTAAGTGTTTTACCCTATATATAGAGAGAGTTTTCACTTATAGGTTTTAAAGCGATGGCTTTCTTGAAAGGGTTTTAAGAAACAGCTTTTGAAAAAGGGTTTTGACCCAAACTTAAGAAACCGACTTGAAAGGCACTCCGTAAGGAGTATTGCGAAGCAATCTATAAGGAATACTCTTAAGAAAACATAAGTATTAAACATAAGTATATACCTATAAGATTGTCTTCGACAATAAACACTAACGTGTTTGCTTTATAGTCAGATATTATGTTTGAGACCAACCCCTTAAACATACTTGTGAGACTACAGAACAACATACAAGTGAAACATACAGGCTCAACCCCAAGAAACATAAACAGGGCATACATAAGAATATATCATAAGATATAAACCTATGTATGCCCTGTTGAGTGCTTTGTGATTAATACTATTAATACTCTGGGAACTCAGCCATAAATCGTAATCCAATGTAGATAAAGATGGCACAAATCCCAAAGGCTAACCAAGAGTCAGCGAACTTAACAGTACCGTCTGCAATGCTGCTTACGGTGGACGCTCCGTACATGCCAGCGACAATAATATATAGAATACCTGCGGTACGTGGTGATGTCAACCATCCGACAACCAATGCAATCGCAAGACTAACTGCTGTCACCAAGAATAGAATTAAAATAGTTGCAATCATGTGTTTCTCCTGCCTTTCGTTCTTACAAAGCCATAATGGCATAAACTTTAGTATTAAGTTCCTCGGTTGTGATACCGATATATCGCATTGTGATTGCCTCCGAGGAATGATTAAAGACTTGCATAAGGTATGCAATCGGCACACCTTTACGGTATGCATGGTATCCAAATGTTTTACGCATCGAGTGTGTACCAATGTTATCTAACCCGCATTTCACGGATGCAGCCTTGATTTTTCTCCATGCTTGTACGGTCGAGATATGACCGTTACCAGAGCGACTTGGGAATAACCAGTGTTTGCATCGGCTTGCGTATTCGCATAACAATGCATACACTTCTTTGGATAACATAAAGCGTTTGAACTTACCTGTTTTTTGTTCATATAGTTCCATCTCTGGTTTGACATCATCTACTGTTAGACCAACAAGGTCGCTGATGCGGAGACCAGAGTTGATACCAAGGGTGAATAACATTTTATCTCGGTCATTGCCGAGTGCTTGTTTCATTTCTTGTACCTGTGACAGGCTTCTGATTGGTTCTGTTGTATTAGCCATAATTGATTTCCTCCTGTGTGTTTCCTGTTTCTACTTATATAATACACCATGGGTTATATCGTGTCAACAACTTTTTGAAATATTTTTTGGAGAATTTGATATTATGAATGAAGTCGCATTAAAACGTAAAAAGGGTTATGAGAACCGCATTGACTTTTTTGGTCTTGGCGACTATGTAACCGATTGGCGAAACGCTGGTAAATCATACACGGCAATCGCACGACAACTAAATAAAGAACACAAGGGCGAACTACAGAATATCTTGATTACGCCTAAGATGGTCGGTGATTGGTGTCGCACTAACTTGGTGCAAGAGATGCAACCATCGGAAGAAACCGAAGTCGTCAACACCTATAATCAACAAAAGAACTTACTTGACATGGTCGAAACGCAAATCGAGATGATACAACTGTTCATAGACGACTTGCAATGTCAACAGGCGACTGGTTCTTCGGATGCCGATGTGATTTACAAACGTATGAAAGACTTGATGTTAGACCAAGAGAAGTACATCGCAAGAAAACAATCCATTTTAAAAGATATGCAGAATGTCGCTGAGAAAATTTATACATTCCAAGCAATGAACTCTATTATCATTGAAATCATGGATATTATCAATAAAGAAGACCCTGTTTTGGCTAATAAAGTGCGTGAACAGATGAAAGATAATAAGATTTTATTGGCAAATTATGCAAAAATCCAACAAAATTGATAATTTTTCTCAAAAAAGTGTTACAAAACTAAAGTGTTTTATACTATATATAGAGAACGAATTTTCTATAAGGAGGTGTGTTAATGGCTGAGAACATTTTAGACACGCTACTAGGGGCATCTCGAGCGACAACAGAGCCAAGTGATAACACACCAACTGACAAAGATATTGGTGCGACAAACTTGGAACACTTCGCCAAGACCTACTTCCCCCATATATTCTCTACTCCATTCTGCGACTTTCATCATTCGATGTTTAAAGATGCAGAAAATATGATACTGCACTTTGATAACTTGCAAAACAAATTTGTTCGTGCGGCACCACGAGGTCACGGCAAGAGTCGTATTATCTCGGTCGTATTCCCTATATGGTTAATCGTGTATGGCTACCGAAAGAACATACTGATTATATCGGATACCTTTGAACAAGCCAAAGAGTTCATTCAAACGATAAAAGACGAACTAGAAGATAATGAGCGTTTGAAAAAAGACTTTGGTCTTCTTAAAGGTGATAAAACATGGGCGAGCGACAAGATTGTCACTAAGAACAAAATTCAAGTGTTTGCAAAGTCAAGCGGTCAATCTTTGCGTGGTTCAAGCTATAACAATATTCGACCTGAAGTTGTTATCCTTGACGACCTTGAGAATGACGAGGCAGTAGAAACAGAAAACCAACGCAAGAAATTGTATGATTGGTTCATGAAAGTATTAATGCCGATTGGCAATCCACGGACTGTATTCTTGTATGTCGGTTCGGTATTACATTATGAGGCTTTACTGCATAAAGTGTTGACCGACTCCAAGTTTAATAACTGGAACCGTGCAATATATAAAGCCGTATACACATTCTCTGAAAGTCCTTGTTGGACTATATGGGAGGAAATCTTTAACGACTTGTCAGACCCAGATGCGGCGAAGAACGCAGCCGATTATTTTGAAGAACATCGAGATGAAATGATGGATGGTGTCAAGATAATGTGGGAGGGTCGCAACTTCGGTTTGTTTGAACACCTCGATTGCTCATACGAAGAAAAAATGAGATTGTCTCGTGATAACTGGTATCAAGAACTCATGATTTTGCGTATGCAAGATGATGAGGCTTTTAACTCTGAGTATCAAAACAATCCTATGACCGAAGCTAGCCGAGTGTTTAAAGAGTCGTGGATTAAGGCTAATTACTACGATGAGACGAACCTACCAAAGATGAAACAGATATATGCATCTGTCGATTTATCTATGGGTAAGTCAAGAACATCTGATTATTCTGCGATTGTATTTGTCGGTCGCGGCATGGATAATTATTTCTATGTATTAGAAGCCGACATTGAACGCAGGTCACCAGATGTGATTATTAATGATATACTGTTGTATTTGGATAAATACAATGGTCGTTTAGACGGCTTTATTGTCGAAGAAAACGTATTCCAAGAGTTCTTCTCGAAGACATTACAACAGACTGCCGTTGATATGGGTCTGTATGTCAACTGGATTTCTGCTCGTAGTACAGCGAGCGATAACAAGGGTACTCGAATACGCTCGCTTGCACCGAAGATAAAACAAGGGTATATCAAGTTTAATAAAAACCATCGTGTTCTCGAGAGTCAACTTAAGAACTTTCCAAAAGACCACGATGATGCACCTGACTGTTTAGAACGGTGTATATCTAAATTCTTAGAAAACTCATCGACTATCAATGTTGGTGCGATGGGTACAATTCGTAAGAAACGAATGGACACACTATCATTCATGAAAGGTTGGAAGCGATGAGCCTGAAACAAAAAATTTACGCATGGATGAGTGCTTTCGTTACACGAGATACTATTGCCAATGTAACACAAACATGGTTTGGTCGTTGGGGTAATAAGAAACGCAAAAACACGGAAACAAAGTTGAGTGTCGATGCGTTACGAAACATGGCAAGAACACCTATTGCTAGAAGTGCTATTAATCAAATACGAGAGGGCATCTTAGCATTGCCATGGGAGGTTGTTTCTATTGATGATAACGAAAACAAAAAAGCAATCCGCAAAGTAACCGAAATTATCAAACAACCTAACCCTGTGGATGATTACCATGACTTCATTGGTAAACTATTTGAAGATTTAATTGTGTTAGACCTAGCATTTTTTGAGCAAAAGGTTGTCAAGCGTGACAGACCTTTGTATTTATTTCCTATTGATGCTCAAACGATTGAAGTTGTCACAAATTGGTCTGGCGATTTAAACCAACCAAGATACATGCAGAACGCCAATGGTGTTCAAGAGTGGTATAAATGTGACAAAATCGCAATGTTGCAACGCACGAAATTGACCTATGATGAATTTGGTTATTCTCCATTAGAACAAGCCTATCGACATATCAAGTATCTATCTGAGGTACAAGAATATGCAAACGATATTTCTTCTAATGCAATGCCAAAGTATTTGATTAACCTTGGTGCAAACGCATCTCAAGAAGAAATCGAGAAAGTTCGAGTGTATATCGAAAGTGAAATCCAAGGTCAATCTGCTGTTGCGATTGTTGGTACAACACAATTAGATGCAAAACAAGTGTCTCCGATTGGTGACGAGTCAGCATCTCTAAATTGGCAAAAGTTATTACTACAAATTATTGCCACATGTTTTAATATTCCACCAGAACGACTTGGGGTTGCCATCTCAAATGACCGTTCGACATCTTCGGAGAAAGACAATGAGATGTTGGAATACACAATTAAGCCATGGGCGAAGATATTCGAACGTGCCATTAATAAGTATGTCGTAGACAGACTTGGCTATGGTGGCAAAATCGAGTTCCGTTTTGTGTTTACACCAACCAAGGCTCAACAAGCTGATGCCGTTGAACGAGTTAGAAAACTTGTTGATGGTAATGTTATCACAATCAACGAGGCTCGTCAAGAACTTAATGGTGTTCTTGGTATTGAACTCCCTGATATTCAAGAGGGTAATAAATTACTCGATGAATATAAATCATCTCTAATTGAACAACGAGTGACATCCACCCCACAAGATGTTCCTTTGGAGAAATCTACGGAGAAAGGAGAGACAGACAATGAATAAGCAAAAGGTATCTCTACAGGCTAATGCAATTAGTGTAACTTTAGATAACTTACACCCAAATGCAATGCGTTTTACAGGTACTTGTATGTTCTTGAATACACCGTCTGATTATACACCTAATGGCGTTGACAGACCAGTTGTATTGTCTTCGGATGAGGCTGAAAAATGTGCATCAACGATGAACCTTATGGGTATTAACTGCGATTATGACCCATGGTTATTTCCAGATGAACTTATGACGGCTCACAACCGCAGAAATAAAATTGGTGTTGTTGAAAAGTGTTGGGTCGATGGTGACGAACTCAAGTTTACAGGCATCATGTATAAAAACGACTTCCCAGATATTGCAGACTTCATTAAAAAGACCGTTGACTCCCTTGGGTTCTCCGTGGAAGCCATGTTCAATCTTCGAGAACACGATGATTACATTGAAATGGCAGATGTCGAATTTACTGGTGTTGCAATGTTGTTTAAAAACGCAGCCGCATACCAAAACACTTATATCGCTGAGATTGCCGCTAAGGCGAAAGGAAAACAAATGGAAAAACAAGAAATCTTACAATTAATTGATGAAGCCATCAAGGCAAACATGGAAGCTAGTGCTAAAGAGGCACAAGCAAAAGCTGAGGCTCAAGAATTAGCTGATGCAAAAGCAGAAGTTGAACGCTTGACTGCTGAATGTTCTGCTAAAGATGAAGCCATCGCTGAGAAAGATGCGAAAATCGCTGAATTGGAAAAAGCTGTTGCTGATAAAGATGCAGAAATCGAAGCATCCGCAAAAGAAACAGTTGTTATTTCCGATGTTAAAAATCTTGAAACAAAAGCAAAACTCGATGCTGGCAAACAAGAAGAAAAATTCTCTGACTTCGCTGGCATGGTTAAATCTGTAATGTAATACAGAAACACTATTGGAAACATATTTATAACAGGAGACTACATAAATGGCAGTAACAAAAACAGGTTTTATTTCTGCGGCAGCAGTTGCAGACTACAATCAATCTCACTATATTGAACTTCCTAAGTTCCAAAAAGATATGCTTGACTTGTTAAATCGTCAAGTGACAATTCGTGACCGTATCAAATCCGTAATGGCGACAGGTCACCCATCTCGCTACTGGGAACAAACTAAGATTGCTCACAACGCAAAATTCGTAGATGCTCGCACAGGTGATGCAGGTAAATACGGTGTAACAGGTACTTACGATGAAGACTATGGTCGTAAAGAACGTGCGTTGTTCATTAAAGCAATCACTTCTGGTATTAAATACTCCTTGTTCGACCAAGATGTTGTAAAACAACAAGGCGATGCACTTGCTGAACAAATGTTGAACAAAGATATGGCTGATATGCTTGTTGATTTATATCAAACAGCAAACAAAGGCATTTGGACTGGTGCAGCAACTTCCACAGAAGACTCCGCATCTACTGAATACTGTGGTTTGGCGACTCAGATTACAGATGCAGTAACTGTGGCTAACCCTTACAGCTTTGCAACAAACACAGGTGAGTTCGTAACTGATACAATCCGTACTAAAATGGCTAAAAACTTGGCTGATACTAAGTTCATTGGCATGCCTACTGCAATCTATGCAAACCCAATGACAATCGATTACTTAAGCCGTGCAGAACTTCGCCGCCCTAACTTCTCTGTAGACCAATCTGCTGACAAAGTTGACTTGGGTAACGGTTTCATTGTAAACACAATCCGTACACAAGCTGGTTATTTACCATTAATCCCAGATAACTATATTCCATTCGATGCAAACACTAAGAAACATACATTATATGTTGTAAACGAAAACTTAATCGAACGTCATTGGATTGGTGACTCTGAGGCTCGTGTGTTCAAAATGGGTGATACTAAAGAGTTGTTGGATGAATACGTTGCAGTATTATTCGATGCAGTTGTTGCTAAGGGTACAGGTGCTGGTGCTCACTTCAAAGTTGAGTTCACAGAGGCGTAATATCTACTAAGATTGAAAACCAAAGGGGTGTCCTTATGGCACCCCAATGATTTATACGAATGGAGATTACAATGCTAGTAAAACTTAAAGAACTCGATGCTAAACGTATCTACTTGTGTGGTCGCATTATCGAGGCAGACGATGCAGGCTGTTTCGAGGTCACAGAAGACGAATATGCATTGAACGAAATGGTGTTAGAACCATTAGATAAAAAGGCTGGCAAGGTTATCAAACCTTTAAAGGATAAAGAGCCTGAGCCTGAAGCTAAACCAGAGAAAGAAAAAGAAACGAAAAAATAGGAGAGTCAACATGTCGATGTACTTAGAACAAAATGAGATTGACGAATACGGTTCAATCATTCCTTTTGATGAGACTCATGTTCGTTTCGCATCGACAATGATTGATGCCTACGTTGGAACGAACAACGGTAAATCCAAGTTTTCATCCAATGTGACAACCGAAGTGGTTCATCCGAACCGTAAAGGCGTTCTTATTCTTAAAAACGACCCTGTGATAGATATTGAGTCTATCCAAGGTATTCATACACGAGATGTTAATGAAGTTGGTGTTGAAATAGAACCCTATCTGTATGACTTTGACGGCAGTAAATACGTTTACTTGTTAAATAATAACGACAGAATGTCATACTCAAAAATCTTCTTACGTGGTGCAAGATATTACAAGGTCACATACAAATATGGATTTGATGAAATCCCAGAAGAAGTAAAAACTGCATGTGCCATGCTTGCCATGAATATATCTCAAGTATCTACCTTTACTGCATTAGACTCAATGACTACACTAGATGCTAGATTTTCCCTTGCTGACCCTAATTTGTTTACGAACGAGATTAAATCTCTATTGTCTCGCTACAGATTTTAACGGAGGTATATATGAAAGAAAAATATACGCCTAAGTTTGACTGTACTCGAATGTTTGCATCATGGAGAGAGACTGTTAAATGCGAGGGCAAGAAACCTGAATTTGTACTGTTTACTCGTATCGGTCGTGGTACTAAACGGTTTCTTGTGAATAATGTCAGATGGGGAAATCTAATGTCTGACTCTGCACTTGAGTGTGGAGACATCTGCGAACGCAAGAATGGCGATACGTTGTTCTTGGTTGCAAAAACAAACTCATTCAATGGAGACAAAGGTGAGTTTTATACCACAAATACCACAGTAAATATCTATAGTGTTGACAATCAACTAGACGAATATGGTAACACGGCAGGCACCACCGCTACACAAAAAGTGAAAGACTTGAAATGTGTATACGAAGATGTTTCTGCCAAAATGCATATGTTCGACTATGGCTTGCTACCGACTACAACCAAGCGTTTTATTTTACCCAAAGATACAGAAGTTGCACTATTGGACAGGATAGAAATTAATGGACAGTTCTTGCAAATTGATGCAATCAACAAGTTCGATTTTGCTCCGTTCTTGTATGTGCAGTGCTCACCAGATGAGCGTGGCTAACCATGGAAACAATCCAAGATGTTGTCTCTAAGGTTGTCAAAGACCATTTACTCGCTTTAACTGAACGCATTGAACAACAATGGAGTGCGAACGACAAAGGCGAATATACGGCACACGACATAACACTTAGAAGATATACACCAAGCAAAAACATGGTTAGACTTGGTTTAGACTTTGAGGGTCTTGGTGCTTTTATCCTTGAATATGGCTGTGGTTCACTTATGGTGACTCACAGCAGTGCAGAAATTGGAGACATGGGTAACCCAGATGTCTCAGACTATATGAACTCCTCATGGTTCAATAACGCTAGGACAGCTAATGGAAATGCAATCACAGGTCGTGCCAAAGGAGAGACTGTTCATTCGCCAAGACAAGACGGAAAGGACACAACCTCTAGCGGTAAATTATATGGTAAAAATCTTGAGAAACCGTTACCACGGAAAAATCCCAAGGCAAAACCATTACCACCATTAGAACCCCAAGAGCCACTACATATTGTAGAGACCGAAGTGTTTTATTGGTGTATAGAACTTGAGGATGCAATCAATGAAGCAGTCGATGAGTGGTTAATGAACTCAATCGAGGGGTGTTTTAAAGGGGCAAACGCATGAAGTATACGGTACAACTATTAGATGAAATATGGGATTTATTCCGCAAGGATGAAACCTTGGCTATGTTACTAAGGGTAAAAGACCCAACGAGTCTTGCTGAATGGAACACAAAAATGAGACGAGGGTTAGCAGGTGCTGAACTTGTCGATGAAAAACAAGAGATTTACTTTGTTATGTCATTTATACCATCCGTTGGTGGAACAAAGAATTGGATGGTAAACAAGAATATGCTTGAGTTTCGGCTAATTGGTCGAAGCAACAATCGTAAACTAATGAATGACTTATATATCCACTTAAACAAATTATTGAAACAACATTATGAAGATATGTCTGTTTATGTCGAGGGTTCATTCTCAACAGGCACAGCAGGTCTTATTGGTTATATGTTTAGAGTTCGACCATTTACTTGGTCTTAATTACAGGAGAAATACTTAATGGCTACACAAACTGGTAAAAACTTTGTATTGAACGGTGTTGGTGAAGCTTGGGCGAAAAGAGTTGTCAACGGTAAGGTTGAAGCTTACAAGCTAGGAACACTGCAAACAATGAAACTATCTTTCAGTTCCTCTGATGAAAAAGTGTATGGTTCTGATGCACTTCCACCGATTTATATCTTGAATAAAGAGTCCTCTGTATCCGCTTCCTTTACTGAAGCACGTTTCAACCTTGACTACTTAGGTGTAACAACAGGTGCTGAAATCGACAACAAAGGTACTCTAATCTTTAGCGTTGAACCGACATTAATTGCAAGCGGTACTACATTTACTGTACCAAATGTTTCCAATGTTATTCCAGAGGACACAATCGTTGTACTTGCGAATGATGTTCAAATGGAAGACGAACGTGTGACACTAAAATACGTTAAATCTCAACTTCCATCTGCTGGTGAATTTACAATTACTGCAAGCGGTGCAATTACTTTGGGTGAGTCTGTAACAAACAAATACATCGAAGTATCTGGCTTGCGTACTGACACAACATCTCGCCGTGCAACAATGAAAGCAACATCTGTTCCTCAATTCGTGGAAATCCGCCACGTTTCCAACCCTGTTGATATGGGCGATGGCAAAAAAGTTGTTCTTCATACTCACATCTTCCGTGCTCGTGCGACAGGCAAAATGGACATCGACCACGAACGTCAAAAAGCATCTGCTCCTCAACTTGAGTTTGAGGTAATGTACGATACTACTCGTACTGACGGTAAAATCTTGGAAATCACTCAAGAAATTCAGTAATACTTATGGGGGCATCTTTACGATGCCCCTATTTTTTCGTATATGGAGATTTAACAAATGGCAGACACATTAATTCCTAAGAGTAAATATGTTGAGTTAAATGGGAAAGAATATCAAATACATCCAATGATTTTGGGTGACTATGCAAAAGTGGAACGATTGTTGTCTAAGATTAATGACCAGTACTTATATTTGAATTTACCAACACCAATCACTAAAGATGATGGTACGTTTGAACTTGATAAGAATGGTAAAGTGAAATATGATTATGTGGCATTTAATGCCATGTGTGAATTATTTGAACTTGCGTTGCATATCCCTCGTAAAGAGGTCATGAATGTGGTTGACCTTGAGAGTGGTGTTGAAATCTTAGACGAATACATGTGTATCTCAGGTTTAAAAAAAAAGATATTACAGGGAATACAGGCGATGGCGGACTCGACAATGTAATCGCATCCCTTGTTCAACACACGAGTGAAACAAAGGCAAGTCTCATGGCATATACCTTGCCAGAACTTGAGGGTCTATCTACCGCTTTAAACGAAAACAATAAAATGGATGAGTCAGATGGTGACTCTTTCGTGGACTCAAATTCCGTCACAGGGGCAGATGCCATCCGTGGTCTTTTGAGTTCTGGGTATGCATCTGAATAGAATGGAGAAAATGAATGGCTAATAAAAAATTCGGATATGACATAAAGGTCAATTATGGCAATATTCATGATGATACCAAAAAGGTTATATCTGGTCTTAACGAACTTGACAAAGCAATCGGTCGTCTTAAGAATGTAAAAGATATTTCCATCAATGTTAAAGCAGGTGGCGACCAATTTAAGAAATTAACTGATTATGCCGCACAATTAGACCGTAGTCTTAAAACTGCATCCGACAGTAGCGACAAACTTACAGGGTCACTTGGGCGTGTTGTCTCTCAGTTTTCAAACGTAAGAGATATGACTAAAGGTGTCTCTAAAGAAGTCACCGATGCATCTCGTAATATTGAAAAACTAGGGCAAGCATTACAACGGTCAACCATGGTTGCTAAAGAACAATCTTTCTCTGGTCAGATTGCAAACTTAAAGCGACAAGCCGAAGAAAACTATAGACAAAACTTTGCGACAAATCCGATGGCATACGCTCAAAATGCACGAGCGTTAAATGCTGAATTGCAAAAGCTGTATCAAGCACAAAAGGTTGTCAACTTGGCAACAAGAGAGAACATCGGTCTCTTAAAACAATTGGGCATTGATACAGAAAATGTAGGTCATAGACTTGGTTATTTGGCAACACGAATGGTTGCATCTTTTGCTTTAGACAAGACTATCCAAAGCTTCACACAAATGGCTCATGTTGAAAAGGATATGGCTGGTTTCGCTCAAGTAATGAAACATGGTACGGGTCAGACTAATGCCTTTGCCAAAAGCCTTATGGAAGTTGACCCGTCACATATGGTTAATGGTCTTCAACTATCAGGGCAAGAGGCAGAACACTTCAAGCATGAACTTGAGGAAATGCAAAGTAAATTGCAAAGCCTTGCTGTTAAGTATGGTACAACAAGCCATGAAATGATTGAGTCTGCCAAACTTTGGGGTCGTGCATATAAAGATAACAATACGGTTCTTGCGTTGACAGATGCAGCCACTAAGCTGGCGGTTGCCGATGCGTTCGACATTGTATCTGCCAATAAAGCACTTGAGTCTTCAATCATGCAATGGGGTTTCCAAATCCACAATGCCAATGATGCAATGTCTGTATCAAACCGCATTATCGACTCATGGACTGCATTGGCTCATAACTATACGGTATCTGCACAAACATTATCCGAGGCTAACAAGCGTATGGCACAATCTGCCGCCGAAGTTGGTGTATCATTCCATTCTGCACAAGCACTTGTTGCTGTTATGGCACGGAAGACACAAGCTGAGGGTGGTGAAATCGGTAATGCCTTGAAATCTATCTTCGGTTCTATTCACTCTAAGAAAGCGATTACTGCATTGCAAGAGTTTGGTATCGAAGTCTACAAAGTAGGAGAGAACGGCGAAAAATCATTCCGTAAAGTTGACGATGTGTTGCTTGATTTAATGATTAAAGCACAAGGGTCTAAAGAGTCCATGGAGGGTCTCCTCAAGGCAATCTCTGGTGGTAAATGGCAATGGAATAAAGCCGATGCCATGTTAGACCTTAACGAATATCTTGAGGCATTAAAACAATCATCTTCTTCCATGGGTTTCACAAATGCACAAGTTGGTATGCAACTCGATACCATTGAAACCAAATTAAAACAAGTGTCTGCTCAATGGGAGAAAATGACCTCTAGTAGCCATACAATGGGTAAAGCCTTTAAGGGTGCATTGGATATTGTACTAGGCTTATTACAATGGCTTGACTCTGTTCCAACATCTATGTATACTATTGTTGGTGCAACTGTTGCAGCCTTGATTGTACAACGGAGATACGGTACAGTCAGCCAATTTGTTCTTAAGAATGTTTCTCGATTGTGGTCTACCGCTACAACACATGTGAATAAATACATTGTTGCCGCACAAGAGGCATCTGTTGCGACAAGCGGTGTTGGTCGTGCAATGGCAACAACAAGCGGTGCAATCCGTGGTGTTGGTTCTGGCTTGAAAATGATGGCAGGCGGATGGCTTGGCATCGTTATGACACTTGCATTGGTTGCAGATGTATTAATGGATGTGTATAACGCATCTCAAGATACAACTAAAACGCTGTATGAAGATTATTCTGCTCATCAAAAACTTGCTCAACAATACGAAGAAACGGCATCTCGTATGGAAGAGGCTAGAGGTGTTGCAGAACAATATATCACTATTCATGCAAGACTGAAAGAAAAAATCGCTGATACTGCAACAACAGAACAAGAACGTATGCTATTACAAAACCAAATCCACGAAACAGAACAAGGTCTTATTGCGATACTGGGCGAAGAAGAAACTGCCTATGTGCTTGCCGCAGACAGTGCTGAAGAACAAAGCCAAAGAGCACAAGATGCGATTACACGCAAGAAAGAAGAACTTGAGAAGTCTGCCAAGGATGAACGTGCGGCAATCGCTGAAACCGCAAATCAATTAAGAGCGGCAACTAATGAAAACATCGAGTCTCTCAAAAGTGAAGAGACAGGATGGATTAGACGGATGGCGTTGCTAAAAGAGTATATTGGTTGGGTCGGTCTTGCTCAGTTGGCTTATGCTAAGTTGTTACAAATCATTGGCGAGTGGAAAGAAAAACGTGCGACCGCCAAGATTGACGAACTCAAGAAACAACTTGAGGAAGATAAAGCCGAAGCCGAAGCAAGACGAGCAGAGGGTGACATGCAAGGTGCACAAGCGTTTGAAAACAGAGCATCCGAACTAGAGCATCAAATGCATATCTCTCAAGAGTCTCTGTCGATGGCTCAACAATGGCAATCTGAGGCTCAAGATGCCATCGCTAAACTTAATGCACGAGCAATTGCTAACATTAAGGTTGAACAAGCGGAAAAACTGAATGAATTAAACATGACTGCGAGTTCAGGTCATAAAGGCGATGGTACTGTCGGTGGTGGCAACACAGGTAATTACACTCGTAGTGAAATACCTGATGGAGCAGGAGAAGACTCTCAAGGTAAAAAGGGTAAGTCCTCAAGCAAGAAAGAAAAGAACCCTTTGGCGGAAACACGAGTTGGTGCAGCCATTGACTTCTTGATAAAACAAGGTTTTACACCAAACCAAGCGTATGGTATCGTAGGTAATCTACAAGTAGAGTCATATGATAGCCTAGACCCAACGGCATCAGACGGTCATGCTTTTGGTATTGCTCAATGGCAAGATAGTCGCTTAGAAGACCTTAAAGAGTTCGCAAGAGAAAACGGTTCTGATTATACTGCGTTTGAAACACAACTTGCGTTCCTTGTGTATGAGTTACAACATAAAGAACGTGACAATTGGCAAAAAGTTTTAAGTAAAGCTGTCAATAACACACCAGAAGAATACGCATCTTACTTCGACCAATACGTTGAGCGTTCTTCTCAAGAGCATAACTGGGTACGACAACAAAAGGCTCGTGCTTTGGCTGATAATGGTTATGGCGATGAGGACAAAACCGCTGATAATCGTGCGAACAAAATCATGGACAAGCAAAAGAAGATTGAAAACATTGCCTTAAAACTTGCCAAAACTCAGCTTGAGATGGAAAACGCCATGAAACCAAAACAGCAAGCTGACTTTGCACAAGAGACTGCGGCTTTGACTGAAAAGCTAAAGGGTATGCAAAAAGAGATTGATGAGTTATTAAAACTCAATCCTCAAGCCAATGTCAAGAGTCTTCAAGAAACTATGAAGAAGTACGAAGCAACTATGACTCATCGTCTTCAAGATAAATATCGTGATAAAGATTACGATGAAGCGACTCAAATGATGAAAGACCGTCATGAAAACGAAGATTTAGACCGTGAGATTGCAGGTATATCTGAAAACTTCTGGGTATCTGACTTGCGTACCGTTAATCGTTTGGTCGAAGAATACATGATTAAGGTCAAAAAGTACCATGATATGGTTGAGGCATTTAAGCGTGGCGACTCTGAATATACTGAGGCTGATATTCGTAAGGCTGGCATTGAGTTGAAAAAACTTGAGGCACAAATCAAGAAAACAGGCAATGCACTCAATAAAAACATCAAGCAACAAACACACGATGTACTACATGGGTTAATCTTTGAGGGTAAAAAGTTCAAGGATGTGTGGAAAGACTTGTGGAAACAACTTGCCGAAGATGCCTTGAAAATGCTGTTTAAAATTCAAGATGGCAACGGTGGTTTATTCCAAAATCTATTGAGACGGTTTGACAAGAACTATCAAAAGGGTATTAATCCATCGCTAGATGGTAAAGATGGTAAAAACATTGGTGGTATTGACGAAAGTCTAAACCAACAAATGATGACTGCTCAATCTACACGAAACCTTGATAAAAACTTTGAAACATTCATGGCTAATACGCAGAATGGTACTGCATGGCAACAAGCGACATTTACCGATGCGGTAATCTATGGCAATGTTCAAGGCGATGCATCCAAGGTAGACTTACCAGAAAATACCACGGATGACAAGGGTAAAACCGATGTATCTCAATATATCAATGCTGGCATGAAAATTGCTGGTGGCACTAATAACAAGTGGTTGAGTGGTCTCGGTACAATCGCTGGTTTTGCTCAAAAGTTTGGTCTATTGAAATTCGCAAGCGGTGGTTCTGTTGATAAAGACCAATTAGTTCGTGTTGGTGAGGGCGACAAAAAGGAATGGATTATTCCAACGCACGATAAAGCACGAGGTCGTCAACTGTTGAATCAAGCGGCAAAAGACCTTGGGGTTGGTGTTACAAGCGGTATCGAACCGAAATGGCAACATGCGGATACACAACATGGTGCATTGTCGGATGCAACCAAACGACAAGACCGCTTGATGAACCAAATGGTTGCTAATACTAATGCTATGACTAAGGGTATGAACTATATGGCAAACGGTGGCTCTGGTACTAAAGAGTCTATCGCTCAACCTGTGTTTGTTAAACAAACGATTTCAGACCAAGACTTCTTGGCGAAGTACCAAAAACTCATTGCATTGGGAAAATTAAAACAATCATAAAATCGTGTTACAAAAATCGAATGTTTGATACTATAGATAGAGGGGTATTCACCCCTCTATCATTTTTGCTTTGGAGGTCATATGGAAGACATTACGAAATACCTTGGCTTGAAATATGGCTTTGATAAAACCAAGGGTCAATACCATTGTGCTGACATATGCAGAATGTGGTATAAAGACCATGGATATACACATTGTTTTGACGATGGGAAGAAAGACCCTGTATCGTGTGAAGATTTTCATAAGAACCATCAAATGAGACTCTTACGATACTTATTGAAATACTTTAATAAGGTCAGAGATGCGAATGATTTACAACACGGCGATATTGTTGTGTTCAATGTTGATGGTGATTTACATACAGGGGTTTATTTACAGAATGGACAAATACTGGCGATGCAAGTTCCATGTATCACCGATAAGTCTTTATCTGCTGTATTTAGACGCAGTTATTGGCAACCATTGTTCTATTGTGGTTTCCGTCAAGAACGAAGTATAGGAGATAACTAATGGCTAATTTACCTAAGTTTCCTTTACCGTATATATTTGAGGTTGAAAAAGGTCTCAAGTTCGCTACACAAGAAGTTGTATTCGCAAGTGGCAAAAAGCAAGTAAGACAAAATGCGGTCACACCTGTGAGAACTTGGAACATAAGCCTCAGGGGAACAACCGAACAACAAAAGATATTTGAAGACTTTTGTGAAACCGTTGGTGGTAATACAAGACATTTTGTGTTTACCGATGAGTTTGGCAAAGACCAAATCTGCCGTTTTGCAACCAACGAGTTCAATCTAAAAGTGCTACGAGACTTTACAATCGAGAATGGCACACACGGCAATGCCGTTGGTTTTACGGCAAGCGTACAAATTGAAAAAGTAATTTAACAGGAGGATGTATGATTAATCTACCTGTTGCGTTTCGTGATGCCCTAGAAAGCGGTTCGGTGTTTGACATCGAATTATACGAAGTGCATATTCCAAACATGACATTATACTTATGCTCATGTGATATAAATATACAATTCAACGGTCATACATACTTGGCGTTACCGATACGCCGAGGTGAAATCAATAAAACCGTTGACAGTTCTATCGACTCATGCGATTTAGAAATCTCTAATGCTACCGATAAGTTTACTCAATTGTTATTCAAGGGTATCCCATTCACAGGTAGTCGCATTTTTATTTACAAGATTTTATATCCAGAGTCTCTCGCAAATGTAAATATGGTTAAACCTGTATTTATGGGTCGTGTTGATGCTCCTGAACTTACAAGCGATGGCATCTTCAAGGTAACAGTCACAAGCGATGTTCCAAACGTGCGTGGCGGTCGTAGAACGCAATACTCTTGCACATCTGTATTTGGCGATGCATCATGTAAAGCCGTTGTTAAGAAAATAACTCCAACGATTACCAACATCCAGCAAACAAACAACGGATATGAAGTCACGTTAAATGCTGTGGTGTCAGAACAAGATTACACAAACGGCATATTAATTGTTGAGGGTGAAGCAAGAAAAATCGTTGGGTTTATAACCAACAAGACAATCAAATTAGAATATCCGCTGTTACAAGCGACAAACTTTTTATTAAACAAACAATGTACGATACAAGCAGGGTGTGACAAAACACCGTCTGACTGCAAACGACATAATAATCAAAAACGATATGCAGGGTTCTTGTCTGTACCATTTGAATTTACTGTAAGAACATAGAAAGCAGGTGACATATGGGTAAAAGCGGAGGTGGCAAAGGCGGTAAAGGTCGAGTAGGCAAAATCATCGGTATTGCCGCTGGTATCGCCTTTGGCTTTGGCGGTGGTGCATGGGCGTTTTTAAAGGGTGTATCTGTATTTAGTCGTGTTATGTATGGTCTATCCCTTGGTATGTCCATTGGCGGTCTATTCGATAAACAAAAGAATACAACACCAGAGTCTACGTTTGACTCCAAGAATAACCAAGTAACATCTGAGGGTACAATCCCAATTATTTACGGTCAGTCTAAGGCTGGTGGTTTACAAACGTATCACCATATGGATGTTGACGGTCGTAAATTACTAAAGCATGTCATCATTGGTGAGGGTGAAATTGACGGTTTCTTTGGTGCTACTGCCAATGGATACTTACTGCCAATAAAAACAGGCAATACCGTTAACACCAAAGTAAAAATCTTTGGTATTCGCAACAATAAGTGGCGAGATGCAACCGTTCAAGTAAGTGCTGGTACTGCACCACCAAGAGGCTTTAAAGGTTTAATCCCAAGGTTAAACATGAACTCACAACAGTCAATCTACCAAGACGACATCGACTATAAAGACTTTAATAAATTCCCTAAGTTGGTACTCAAGGCAAACGGCAAGGAAACATACATTTTCTTAACCGATGACAACACCAAGATTGACGACAAATATTCTCTTGCGTGTAATACCTTTGGTAAAGTCTATCAGATTATCTTGGGTGACACATATCTGTCTGACCTACAGAAAGACGGATGGGAACTTGTTGACCCTGTAATTTGTCAAGATGCTCCAAAGAACATCCAAACCACCGAAGTAATGCCTTGTTACCAAAGAGATATATTCTTTACGACAAACGGAGACCAAGATGCTAAGAAGAGTACCGTGATTCTACACGAGGGTCAATCAGATGCAGAAGCACCAAGTACATACACGGCAACAGGTGGTTATCCAAATACAGCATATATGGTTGCTGACTTGCGTTATACCGATAAAATGGGTGCAGGCAACCCAACGGTGACTGCCATCGTTCGAGGTCGCAAGGTATACGATTGGCGAACAGGCAAGACTGAATACTCAAAAAACCCTGCTGTATGCTTGTATGATTACTTGACTAATGACGTATATGGTGCTGGCAAGTATATTACATCAGACATCCTTGATATGGAGTCCTTTACAGATGTTGCAAATTATTGCGATGAAGTCATTACATATAATGACCCATATGGTGTAACCAAGTCAGAGAAACGATATGAACTTGATATAATTCTAAACGAAACAAAATCTCACTTAGAAAACACACAGTCAATCTTAAATTCATTCCTTGGGTTTATTGTGTTCTCAAACAATAAAATCAAACTACGGTGTGAACGATTGGAAACACCTGTGTACGCATTTAATGATGACAATATCGTTGAAAACTCGCTATCTTACAAAGGTGCATCTATCGACCAAAGTCCAAACAAATTCAATCTAACTTACGTTGAGCCTGCATTGGATTATACTGCGGTTAAACTAATTGTAGAGGATGCAACAAATCAATTGCCACCACCGATTGGTATTGGTAGACCTGTGGAACAAGATATTGAGTTCAAGGGTGTCCGCAGACAAACCCAATGTTTACGACTTGGGAAAATCGCACGAGATATTATTCGCTTGTGTCCAATTACCGTCACGTTTAAGACAGGTCTTATGGCTTCTCATCTTGAGGCTGGCGATGTTGTGACTATCTCTAAAACATTTATTGATGAAAACGGTGAAGAACAATGGTTATTTGAAAACCAACAAGTTCGCATTGTTGAGATAAAAGAAGAAGATGGTACATACGAAATCTCTGGTAAACAATACAACCCATCAATCTATGATGATACATTTGGTGCATCTCTTAAAGTGTTTGCTCCGACTGGCGATAACTCCAAAGAGATTAATCTGTTGCCTGAAACCATTAAACCTGTTGAGAATATCTCTGTTGAACAAGTGTATCGTCAACGTGTCAATGGTGTTCCAACGTATGATGCGATATTGAACTTTACCGAACCAGATGATATTAACTATTGGTATGCTCAAGTATCAGTCCAAATAGAACGCAATGGTGTTCTTGGGGATTGGAAAGTCTATGGTGCAACCCATGGCATCATGCCTGTAATTGGTCTACAACGGAATGACAAAGTACACTTCCGTATTATACCATATGACTCCAAAGATTTACCACATGAGGAGTCCATGCTGACATACACACACACGATTGTTCCAAAGATTGGCAATCCATCTGCTCCAACCAATGTAAATATTCGTTTTACAGATGCGGCAACAATCTCGTGGAAACGTGTGACGACTGCTGATATAGACCGCTATGAGGTACGCTCATCTGAGTCGTTAACTGCTGATAATCTATTGTTAATGACATCTGAAATCAGCGGTGAGATTGATTTAACGAGAATTGGTCGGAATGGTACTGTATGGGTATATGCGGTTAATTCCGAGGAAATTTATAGTGCTCCTACTAAATATGGCTATAACGTACCAAAACCATCTGCTCCGACCGTAACAACCAAAGCGTTTATGCAATCATTTAGAGTCACATACGGAGACATTCCAAAGGGATGTACCGCAGTTATTCGTATCGACAACAAAGATTATCGAACTAAAGATACTTTGTTTGTGTACAACGAAACAAGTGGTTTATTTAACGTGTCTGTTGCGTTTGAAGATTACTTTGGTCTTGGCGATTTTTCACAAAAACAAATGGTTGAAATCGTTGCAACAATTCCACAAGAAATGCTTGATAAAGAAGCCTTGGGTATTAACGAAATTAACAAACGTCTTGAGGGCATTGATAAAACAACCGTTAATCTTGACAAAAAAATTGATGTTAAAGCTGGTGAGATTACCAAAACTGCCAAAGATTATGCTGACACCAAGGTAAAAGCCTTAGATGGCACAGTGCAGTCTCAAATCACGCAGTTCTCCAATGCTATTCAAACTAAAGTGTCCTCGTTAGAAAAAGTTAATGATGTCACCTCAAGTTATGCACGAGCGATGCTTGCGATTTCTCATGCACCACAACTTATGCGAGACCCTGTGTTTAAATCTGAATTAGAACTTGACTTATATACAAAAGACGGTCAACAGATTACACAACGGTTTGGTTCAGCCAATGCGATTTACGATGATGTTGTCACAGGTGGTCGTATGGTCGGTTTACTGATTGGGAACAATACCTACAGTTCCATTGGATACGGTGGTTTTAAACTAAAGCCAAAGCAACAATCTTTATCAGGCAAGCTGAATGGAACATATATTGTCCGCATGGTTGCCAAAGTTAAACCGTCAATGACTATTCATTTGAATAACAATGATATTGGCAACGGTGGTACAAGTGGATGGCTTACGGACAACACAGGCACCGACAAGCCAGAAGAGTATGTCTTCTATTGGAAGTACGGTAAGTCTTGGTCTGGTAACGATGCGAATAATCGTGAGTGCGGTTATGTGTATTTTAAAGACAAGTCAGGTCGTAGTGTCAATCCGAACTTCATCGCTTGGATTTACAAACTTGAGGCATATGCGATTGACGAATACGATGACTCTCTTGCGACTGTACAATCGTCTATTACACAACTTGAAAACTCAATAGATGCCAAAGTCCAAAATCTACAGACTGGTTTATCCACACGAATTACTCAATTAGATAACGCCATTAAATCACAAGTATTGTCTGGTGATAAAGTCATGAGTGCTATCACACAATACACAGGTGGTACACGCATTGATGGTAAACTGTTGCATGTCACAGGACAAACCAAGTTTGACGACAATATCGTTACTGACAAGATGCTAAAAGCTAATTCTGTTACCGCTGATAAAATCAAGGCTGACTCCCTTAGTGCTATTAATGCAAACCTTGGGAATGTCCATAGCGGTACAATCACAAGTTCTACCATTAGAAACGAGAACGGAACATTCTCTGTAGACCCAAATGGTAACATCCGTGGTGCGAATATCACAGGCTCTACCATCAGTGCAGACTCGATTATAAACGCTGGATTTAAAGTCAAGAATATTGACTTTGCGGTACTTACCGTGGCTCATGGTCGAGATATTCCAGCGATTGGCAACTATGATATAAGAGAATGTACGTTTGTACCTCTTGGGTATTACTTTACGGAAATTCATTCACATGACTGGTCTACTAGAGATGGTCGAGAAAGATGGCGTAAGGCTGAAGATAGAAAACAAGACCGTTGTACTATTTACTTACAAGGGAATATGCCACAAATGAATAACTCTGGTCGTAACGGCGATAGAAATTTAAAAGCCTTAATTGGTCTCAATGGAAGAACAGCCGTATGTCAAGCGACATGGGAAAGTTATTGGTCTTCTGGTGTCGACAACGGTAATGACCACACAAATGAGTTTATTTCTTACGGCGTAATCTATGTTCTTGTGATTGGCAAGAAAGGGTAAAACATATGTTTTATATATTTGATAACAACACAGGTTTATGCGTATGCTCTTCACCGATTACTGTATCAATCGAGGGAACAACCGCTATTGAAACCGATGAATTTTACAATACATGGGAAATCCAGCTAGCGAATGGCGAGATTAAACCCTATGTGATTGAACAACCTGAGATTAATCCTGTAGAGCCATCAGACAACACAGGTGGTTCTTCTCAGGCATTAATCTTCCGTATTAAACATGGGGATGCCGTTTTCACGGATGCATACCCAAGTTCTAAATATAGAGCAACAATCGTATCATTCCAAATAGCAGACGACAGATTTAATTCTCCGAATGTCGGTGCGGCTGTAAACAAACCAGAGTTTCCATTGTATCGTGGCTCTGATTATCTCGTTGGTATCAACTCAGATGGTGTTGCTTATTGTAAAAACAATAGTACATCATTTGAGCATACAATATCTGGGTGGATAACTGTCGTATTAAATCCAATAAAGGCAGGTGATTAAATGAGAGATTACGTTCATGAAGAAGACGATTTTCTTCATATTGGTGCTGACTGGGAGAGGCGATACACGGTTAAAGATGTGACATTTGACATAGCCAATACGACCTCTGTATGTAAAATCAGAGACCGAAGAGATAATCTACTATTGGAAGCCTCATGTACTGTGGAAGAAAACTCTGTGCTTGTTAGAATTGGTTATCAAGACACATTGGCTCTCGATAAAAAAAGTAACAAAAGGTCGATATGATGTGTTTGTCACTTACAATAATAAAACCTATAAAATCTGCATGGGTAATATAGATATTATCCATGATATTTCTATGCATTAACAGGAGATTGATAACTATGGCAGAAAATAATGAAGTAACAAGAGTTGCTTTTGCTGAACCTATTGAAGTGAATGTTAATATTCCAAACTTCGAGGGTAAGGCTGGTAGAGACGGCGTTGACGGTCGAGACGGTGACGATGCATATCGTGTTGCCGTTCGTAATGGTTTCATTGGTACAGAACAAGAGTGGCTCAAAAGTTTAAACGGCGATGCTAATACTGTTGTGCCTGCCACAAGAAAAGTTCTATTGGAAAACAACTTATGGTGTAAAGACGACAAGGTTGACACAGTCCTTGCATCTGTGGTTGCCTATGTTATGGAAAACAATCCAAAATCTAGTTTTACACCATTATCCATTCCAACTGTTGTCGCAGGTCAAAAAACTGTGACTTTAACAGGCGAACCTCACTATAAAGTAAAAATCAAGGGTTATAACGAACTACATGAAATCGGTGACAATGGCTATCTTGCATTACCATTGCCTGTTGCTATGGATGAATACGATTACCAACTGGAGTACTACAATTTTACAAATGTTAAAGTTGGTAATGCAGTTATCAAAGGTCAAACAGATAATGTGGCTGTCGCTGACGACACATATGAGAAACAAGGTATTAAATACTCATTATTTGGCAAAACATTGCATGCTAATGTAACAGGCTTTGTTGGAGATAGAACTACAGACCCAATTTTCCTTGGAAAATGGACTCCACAACAAATTGAAAAAGTTATCATCAAGGTTGCTCGACCTACTACATTAAATTTATACAGCAACTATACGTTCTCAATTATGGGTAACATCCCTATATTCGTTGATAATCCACAAAATTTAACATTTGTTAATTTTGACAATATGTCTACACCAATTCAACTTGGTTCTTTAGCCGATGGTGTTAAACCTGTGCGCTTCACATCATCTAGACTTCAGTGGTCAGATGCAACTAAGGCATTTATTAACACAGGCTCCTCTACAGACCATCTATAATACATCCCTTGGGGAGACATATTCCGTCTCCCCAAGTTTTACATATGTTTTTAATTCGTAAGAAAGGCAATCAATGGAACTATTAACAATGATTTCTTTGATATGTGGCATACTTGTGTTTGTCGGAAGTTTCATCGGCTTTGTATTTAAAGTCATGATTATTTCCCCCTTGAAAGTCTCTATTGACAATCTATCAACAACTATTGCCACAATCTTGAAAGACATCGAAACAGGTCGTGTTGACCGATACAATATGTCCATCAAACTGAGTGGTATGGAAAGCGATATTAAACATATCGGTCAACGTATTGATGCCTTAGAGGAATATTCTCGGAGGTAATCAATGGACTCACTATTCGCAAAAGCAAGAGAATATTGGGATAAACTAAGAGAGAGCCATGGGAATATTCAATCCTTACAGTTCGTTAAGTTTGTTATTACAACCTCTTTCGTACCAATTTTTGTGTACTTGATTGTTTGGTTGTATGCAATCTATGCTATGCACGTTGGATTAAACGTGAATATTCTCGTGTCTCTCTTAACGGAACTACGCTTGTTTGTTTCCGTAATCTTCTCTACACAAACTGTGACGGGTCTTCTTGCATATGGTGTCGCACTCATTGACTCAGACGGCAACGGAGAGTCAGACGAATTAGACTCTAAGGCACATACAAGACAACCTGCTAATTTACCTGTATTTAATAATGAAAAGGGTGATACGAAATGAGACAGCTAGGGATAAATGAACTTATGGATATGGCAACGAACGCCCAAGGTTCAATCGACAAAATATATCTACATTGGAGTGCTGGTCATTATAACCAAAGTCACACCGAAAGCTATCATATTTGTATAGACGGCTCAGGTCAACTATGGACAGATGTCGATGATTTAACCGAGCATCGAGACCACACATGGTTACGCAACAGCCGTGCCATCGGTATTTCAATCAATGGTTGTTGGGATGCAGTAAGTCCAACTAACATGGGTACAGAACCACCAACCGAGGCTCAAATCTATGCACTATCATATGTTGTGGCACTGCTGTGTGTCCAAATCGGTATTCCACTAGATATACAGCATGTAATGACACATGATGAAGCCGCTGATTGCTTGGATGGTGAATATCCTCATGCACCATATGGGTATCGCAACGGCTCTGAACGATGGGATTTACTGGTTTTGAGACAGGGTGAACTCCCAGAAACAGGTGGCGACCAAATTCGTGGTAACGCACGTTTTATCGCCAATAATGAATGGGGTATCAGCCTATGATGTCATACAGAATTGAGAAACCCCCATTATGGAAAACGGTTGGAACTGTCTTTTCCATATGTCTAATTGGTTTATTCGTGTGTGTATATCTGTTGTTTGCAGGTATTAAAACACACGAAGAACAATTAAGACAAACCGAATACGACTTACAACAAACACGTATACAACTGGAGTTAACACGTAAAGAACGTGCCAAGTTGCAACGACAAGTAAATGTTTTGGAAAACCTTGAGGTAGAACGTGGTACACTCGTACCAACGGAAACAACGGAGAAACGATGAATGAAACAATTAAAACTATTTGGACTACCCACCATAGTTATATCGTTGTTGGTTTGGTGTTTATCTTTTGTGTCGCCTGTGTATGGCTCTACGCCAACAGGACAAGTCGTATTGACACAAGCCCAATACAACACGCTACTGAAGAACTTCGACACGCTGGAGAGTACAATAGACAGTCAGTTGAATACAATCAACGAATTAGAACAGCAGTTGAGCATAGCCAAGATGTCAACGAACGAATCACAACAAGCGTTACTCGAAGCCTTGAGTCAGCTACGAGAGCAGAAACAGCTATTGATAGAAGCACAGAACTCGTTGAGAGAACAAGAGAGTCTTCTATTGCAGCAAAGGCTATCATTAGAGAAAGCAGAGATATACTTAAATCAGCAAAAAGAGATAATCAAGAAAGCACAACACCAGAACCGCAATTCTAAAATCTTGAATATTATTCTTGGTACAGCTTTGGTGTATTCAATCGCCAGATAGGCAGGTGGTCTTCTTCATCTCTCTAGCGGACAAGAGTGGATGTCCGATATTGTCTACTAAATATTCTACATAATATAAATGGGGAGTATACCAATTACGGTATACTCCCCATTTTTTGCGTTTTACGTATTATTTTGTTTTAATTCTAATGGTTTAACCTTGGTGATTGTGTCGCCACGCACTTGGATGTAATATCCTGTGCCAATCTTAAGTTCAACCAAGTAATTAGACCACATGACATATTTGTTACCAACGTGGTCGAACACATATGCCATAGGTTTGCCAGCCTTGGTTGTCTTTTGTTTAAAATCTGACACGATAATCGCTTTAACGTCACGACCGTTTGCCAAATTCGTGTTATATGCCTCCAGAGGGTCTTCAAAAGTGCACCCAAGGTATTCATATCTAAGAGAGACTACAGGCACCTTACAGGTCAAATTTGGGCGTTCTATGAGCATTATAGAGTTATACTTGTCTGTCCATTCTTGGATTTTCTTTTCGATGTTCTGTTTCTTTTTATCCAAGGACTTTAATTCCTTGTCAGAGAACAATCCATCGTTTGTATACATGATGTCTTCATGCTGTTGTAATTTGGTTTGCCACTCATGTATTTTATCCAATGCGTTCTTGCGGTCTTTATCATAAGATTTATACTCTGGGATTAACGCCATGAGTTCATGAGTATCACCCAAGAAGTCTAATGCACCACTTCCGACTAGACCCTGTAGTTGCAACTTTGTGTATTTACTGAAGATAGCATCTATGGTGTATTTGTGTGGTTTTTCAATCTTGTTAATACCCTTGATGTACGCAAGACCGACACGCACAGAACCATCTTCGACTGTCCATTCACGTTGACTGTGGCGTAAGTCAGGTGGTAATATCTTGATGCCCTTGCGTTGCATCTCTTGGATGTACGGCAAGATTTTCTCTTGATTGCCATCTTCGGAATTGATGGTTGCAACATAAAACTCGAGCGGATAGTGTGCCTTTAAGTATGCCGTTATGTATGCCATGTAGCCATAAGATTGACTGTGAGAGTTGCATACGACCAAGCCATTATTGACAACGAATGTATGGTTTGGATGTGCCATCTCAACATCATATACATTTTCGACACCAACGTATGTAATAGACTTGATTTTGTCTTCTACGATGACATATCCATGGTCGCCTTTTTTCGCACGACCATGTTTGTAATGTTCTTTTTTATGGCAAGAAACACAAAGCCATTGGAAGTTGTCAGTATTATTATTTTTACGGTTAAAGTCTTTGTGGTGCATCTCAAATCGTGTTGACCCATACGCACAACCACAAATCTCACAAGGTTTTTCTTGTTGTTTTGCATCCTCAATAGCATCTTCAAAATTGCGATACGGACTATAATCTTGACGTTGAAAACCTCGTTGACCTTTGGTTGGTAGATTTGTAGAACGTTCTAGTTCTGTCAAATTGTATGTTTTTTTAACGACATTTCTATCGCCTTTAACATATAATGTGTCACCGACTTGTAATTCATACAGTTGCTTAATGCCATCTGGCGTTGGAAACTTATGTTTCATTGTTGCTTTCACAAAAGAACCATTTTCCGTTTCCACAAGATATACGTCATTTTTACCCTTATAATAGATGTCAACAATATCGTTGATTTTAATTGCATCATCAACAATACTCAGGGATTTTCCATAACCGTTTCTACGATATTTGCCGTGTAACGCTCTGTGACCATTCTTATTCGCCCATTTGCTATCATGCATTGTTTTATACATCTCTGCAACTGTCAACGGTTTATTGCGACTTTTGTCACGATATAACACAGTATCTCCAGAGATACAATGATTAAATGAGTATGAGCCTGCGGCAACAATCATATCTAAAATCTGTTGTGCAACTTCTGGGTCGGTACCTGTGGATTTTGCACGTTCGATAAACTCGCTTGTAATCTGTTGCATTAAATCATGGTCTTTTTTACCGATGGCTCTACGAACGGTATCAGCTTCCGCCATGCTGTAGCCACCAATTACTTGAACCACTTTCATAATGTCTTCTTGGTATAACATAATACCATATGTTTCCGAAAGAACATCTTTGAGTCGTTCATCCAAGTATTCAAACGGTTTACCGTTTCTTCGGTCAATAAACTCTTGTAATGTGCCACCGATAATACATGCAGGTCTATATAAAGCAACAACCGAAATTAAGTCAACAAACGACCTTGGGGCAATATCTTTAAGAACTTTAGTCATACCATAGGACTTCATTTGAAATACACCAAGCGTATCACCATTGCGTAACATCTCAAGTGCCTTTTCATCGTTCCACGGCAAGTTAATTAAATCAAGTGTTTCCTTGACACCAGCCATCGTTACACAATCATTGATTACATCTAAGGTTCTAAGACCAAGGATATCCTCTTTGAGAAAACCCATTGACTCTAAATGTTTAAAGTTTGTAGATGCCACAAAGGTTTCTTCTTTAGTTTGTGAGTTCTTTTGCATCTCCAAAGAACAATACTTAGTAATATCTTGGTTTGACACAATGACTGCCGATGCGTGTTTACCAAAGCCAGTCATGATACCAACTAATTGTTTTGCCAAATCAAACATCTCTTGGTGTTTACCATCGTTTACATGGTCGAGTTTGGCATACTCTAGGTCATTATCGTAATAATCTTCATCATCGTCAAAAGATACATCCTTGATTTTCTTTGAGTATGCATCTGCGATGGTATTGTCGATATCAAGACATCGTGCAGCTTCTTTTAATGCACCTGCCGCTTTCATGTATGAAAATGTACGACATTGATATACATATTTGTATTTTTCTTCAAGATATTGAATGACTTCTCCTCTGCGAGCCTTAGAGCAATCGTTGTCAATCCTGCTTACCCTCTGTTTCCAGATATTTATTGGGGGAGTAGACTATCTCATCATCTTGTTAAAAACAAGAGCCTTGCACTTCCATTGGGGCAATATCCAATGTACTTCACTATTGTGAATAGTCGTTACACTTTATATGGAAACAACCAACTTTACGATACTTATGCATAGAAGTTAGTGAGCCACCATAAGTCGCATGAAAATATCTTGATGCTTCAAGACACGACTTAAAACTTTTTAACGGTGTATCACCTTTATATAATGTACACTCTCTAAAATTTCTGACAGGCGACATAGTTTTGTAAGATTTATACAAGTTTTCTTTTCTTGTTACCCATCTTAAATTAGAAACGTGATTATTTTTAA
>OBBP01000022.1_pt1 | contig 29708 bp, 27 predicted proteins | sample 1495851 | NCBI WGS metagenome assembly OBBP01 (sample SAMN01915230, study PRJEB22387) | human oral metagenome | isolation source: saliva | host: Homo sapiens | place: USA
TTTCAATATGGCAATATCGGATTAATATTATATGTACTATATTGTTTCTTATATTATCTATTATTTGGTTTATAACAGATTGTAATCGTATAGAACCATTAGTTGTGCTATTTGGTGGCTTCGCCGGATTATCTTCCTTAATTTGGCCTAAACCAAACTATGGTAGCCAACGTTTGAAAGGAAGAGAATCTTTCAATTATTCATCAAATAATGGACAATTTAAAATTGGTCAAGGGGAAATGAGCTTTACAACAAAATGGAGTAAAGCATCAGACGTATCTATATATTTATATAATGACCCTGAGAATATTGAAAAAATAGCAATTGCAAAAAATGTTTTTAATTTTTCAGAAATCAAAAACCCTGATTGTTTTGACTTTTCATCAAGAGCAATTACATTACAAGAAAATGAAATTGCTATTTTAGTAAATAAACAAGGATTTTATTGTGTGTTACGAATAGTAGATGTAAAAGACAATACATACAGTGATGATAGAGATGAATTAACTATTGAATGGGTTATAAATCCTGAAAAACAGAAAGATTTTTCATAGTTAAAATATTTAAATCCAGTTTATCAAAGAAAGACGAAAACCATGCCTAAACGTACCGACCTAAAATCCATCCTTATCATCGGCGCTGGCCCTATCGTTATCGGTCAGGCCTGCGAATTTGACTATTCGGGCGCACAGGCCTGCAAGGCTTTGCGTGAAGAAGGCTATAAAGTCATTCTGGTGAATTCCAACCCCGCCACGATCATGACCGACCCTGAAATGGCGGATGTTACCTACATCGAGCCGATTATGTGGCAGACGGTGGAGAAGATTATCGCCAAGGAACGGCCTGATGCAATTCTGCCTACCATGGGCGGCCAGACCGCGCTGAACTGTGCGCTGGATTTGGCGCGCAACGGCGTGCTGGCGAAATACAACGTCGAGCTGATTGGCGCGACCGAAGACGCGATTGACAAGGCGGAAGACCGCGGCCGCTTTAAAGAAGCGATGGAAAAAATCGGTTTGTCTTGCCCGAAATCTTTTGTCTGCCACACCATGAACGAAGCTTTGGCAGCGCAAGAACAGGTCGGCTTCCCTACCCTGATTCGTCCTTCTTTCACAATGGGCGGTTCGGGCGGCGGTATTGCCTACAACAAAGATGAGTTTTTGGCGATTTGCGAACGTGGTTTTGATGCGTCGCCTACGCATGAATTGCTGATTGAGCAATCCGTTCTCGGCTGGAAAGAGTACGAGATGGAGGTTGTACGCGATAAAAACGACAACTGCATCATTATCTGCTCGATTGAAAACTTCGACCCGATGGGCGTGCATACCGGCGACTCCATCACTGTTGCGCCTGCACAAACATTGACCGACAAAGAATACCAAATCATGCGTAATGCTTCGTTGGCAGTGTTGCGCGAAATCGGCGTGGATACCGGCGGCTCAAACGTTCAGTTTGCGGTAAACCCTGAAAACGGCGAGATGATTGTGATTGAGATGAACCCGCGTGTGAGCCGTTCTTCCGCGTTGGCATCTAAAGCAACCGGCTTCCCGATTGCCAAAGTAGCGGCCAAACTGGCTGTCGGCTTTACGCTGGACGAGTTGCGCAACGACATTACCGGCGGCCGCACCCCAGCGTCATTCGAGCCTTCCATCGACTATGTCGTAACCAAAATCCCGCGTTTCGCGTTTGAAAAATTCCCTGCCGCAGACGACCGCCTGACCACGCAGATGAAATCGGTGGGCGAAGTAATGGCGATGGGCCGTACCATTCAAGAAAGCTTCCAAAAAGCCTTGCGCGGTTTGGAAACCGGCTTGTGCGGCTTCAACCCTCGCAGCGAAGACAAAGCGGAAATCCGCCGCGAACTGGCCAACCCGGGCCCTGAGCGTATGCTTTTTGTAGCCGATGCGTTCCGCGCAGGATTCACACTGGAAGAAATCCACGAAATTTGCGCCATCGATCCTTGGTTCTTGGCGCAAATTGAAGACTTAGTGAAAGAAGAAAAATCGGTTTCAGACGGCCAGTTGCAAGACTTGGATTACGCCGCTTTACGCCGTCTGAAACGCAAAGGCTTCTCTGACAAACGTTTGGCACAATTGTTGAACGTAAGCGAAAAAGAAGTCCGCGAACACCGCTATGCACTGAACCTACATCCGGTTTACAAACGCGTCGACACCTGTGCCGCCGAGTTTGCCACCGAAACCGCCTACCTCTACTCCACTTACGAAGAAGAATGCGAATCCCGTCCTTCCGACCGTAAAAAAGTGATGATTCTCGGTGGCGGTCCGAACCGTATCGGCCAAGGTATCGAATTTGACTACTGCTGCGTTCATGCCGCACTCGCCCTGCGCGAATCCGGTTTTGAAACCATCATGGTCAACTGCAACCCTGAAACCGTATCCACCGACTTCGACACCAGCGACCGCCTGTACTTCGAGCCTCTGACTTTGGAAGACGTATTGGAAATCGTCCGCACCGAAAACCCATGGGGCGTGATTGTTCATTACGGCGGCCAAACCCCGCTCAAACTGGCCAATGCCTTAGTGGCAAACGGCGTGAACATCATCGGCACATCTGCCGACAGCATCGACGCCGCCGAAGACCGCGAACGCTTCCAAAAAGTGTTGAACGACTTAGGCTTGCGCCAACCGCCTAACCGCATCGCCCACAACGAAGAAGAAGCCCTCGTTAAAGCCGAAGAAATCGGTTATCCGTTGGTTGTCCGTCCTTCTTACGTACTCGGCGGCCGCGCCATGCAGATTGTTCACTCTGCCGAAGAGTTGCAAAAATACATGCGCGAAGCCGTACAAGTTTCCGAAGACAGCCCCGTATTGCTCGACTTCTTCTTGAACAACGCCATCGAAGTGGACGTAGACTGCGTTTCAGACGGCCAAGATGTCGTGATCGGCGGCATCATGCAACACGTCGAGCAAGCAGGTATCCACTCCGGTGACTCCGGCTGCTCATTGCCTCCATACTCTTTGGACGAAGAAATTCAAGACGAAATCCGCCGTCAAACCAAAGCCATGGCATACGCACTGGGCGTGGTCGGCTTGATGAACGTACAGTTTGCCGTACAAGACGGCGTAGTCTTCGTACTGGAAGTAAACCCACGCGCCAGCCGTACCGTACCGTTCGTATCCAAAGCCACCGGCGTACCGCTCGCCAAAGTCGGCGCACGCGTGATGGCAGGCATTTCACTGAAAGAGCAAGCCGTAGAAAAAGAAGTCATCCCGGACTTCTACGCCGTTAAAGAAGCCGTGTTCCCATTCATCAAATTCCCGGGTGTGGACACCATTCTCGGCCCTGAAATGCGCTCTACCGGCGAAGTCATGGGCGTAGGCGCAAGCTTCGGCGAAGCATACTTCAAAGCCCAACTCGGCGCAGGCGAACGCTTGAGCACAACAGGCAAAGTGTTCCTCGCCGTACGCGACGAAGACAAACCGCTCATTGTCAAAACCGCACAAAACTTCCAAGCACTCGGCTACGGTGTCTGCGCAACACGCGGTACCGCTGAATACTTGAAAGAACACGGCATCATCGTGCAAGCAGTCAACAAAGTGCAGGAAGGCCGCCCACACATCGTGGACGCCATTAAAAACGGCGAAATCGCACTGGTGGTCAACACCGTCGGCAGCACAGTACAATCTGTTACCGACAGCCACAGCATCCGCCGCACTTCCCTCACCCAACGCGTACCGCAATACACCACCATCGCCGGCGGCGAAGCCATGAGCGAAGGCGCAAAAAGCCGCGAACACTTGGGCGTGTACAGCGTACAGGAACTGCATGGCCGTCTGAAGAACAAAGCCTAATCAATCCTATCGGATTTAAATAGCTAAAAGGCCGTCTGAAACCTGATTACTCAGTTTCAGACGGCCTTTCTGCAAAAATAAAGAAAACGTAATGAAACAAACTATTCAAGAAAAACTGACTCAAATTTCACTTGCCGAACCACTGCATTTTCTTTTGGCTGCAGAGAGCGGAAGCCGCGCATGGGGCTTTGCTTCGCCCGACAGCGATTATGATGTTCGCGCTATTTATATCCGTCCGCAAGAACATTATCTGCAAATCGATGAAGCAAAAGATACGTTTGAATTCATTGAAAACCAATGGTTTGACGTAGGCGGCTGGGACATCCGCAAGTCTTTGCGCCTGTTGAGAAAAAGCAATGCCGTATTGCTGGAATGGTTGCGTTCGCCGATTGTTTATACACAAGATGAGGCATTCACAGGCCATCTGAACGAACTTGCGCCCCAATACGTCCAGGCTGCCGCGTTGTTGCACCATTATCGCGGTATCGCCGGCAATGCTTTGAAAGCCATGGATTTGGTGCAGCCGATTAAATTGAAGAAATGGTTTTACGTCTTGCGTCCTTTATTGGCAGCACGCTGGGCAGTGAAACAAGGCGGTATTCCGCCAATGACTTTGGTTGAGTTGATGAATGAGTGGCAGACAGATTGTGCTACCCAAATTACTGATCTGGTTGCATTAAAAGCAGGACAGGACGAAAGTTATCTGCACACATTATCACCAGAGCTGCAAAAGCTGACTGTTGACCTATATAACGAAGTTTCTGCCTTGTCTGCCCCTGCTGCCGAACCTGCTGATAGCGGGCCTTTGAACGAATTGTTCCGCTCCACCTTGGCAAGCATTTATCCATAAAAGGCCGTCTGAATATGCTGACCCTCGAAGACCTGTACACGCAAAACCTGATTCTGCTTGAAGCCGTGTCCGGCAGCCGCGCCTACGGCTTAGCAACGCCCGAGTCCGATACCGATATTAAAGGCGTATTTTACCTGCCCAAATCCATGTTTTACGGCATGGAATACATCCCACAAATCAGCAATGAAACCAACGATATTGTGTATTACGAACTGGGACGGTTTATCGAATTGCTGCTGCAAAGCAATCCGAACACGCTGGAGCTGCTGGCTTCCCCTTCCGACTGTGTACGATACCGTTCGCCATTGATGGATGCGTTCAAAACCGAATGGTTTATCTCCAAAACCTGCCAGCAAAGTTTTGCAGGTTATGCCTACGGACAAATTAAAAAAGCACGGGGATTGAATAAAAAAATCAGCAATCCGATGCCGTCTGAAAAGAAAAGCATCCTTGATTTCTGCCACATCATAGAAGGCAAGCAAACCGTACCGTTACAGTACTGGCTTGCACAACGCGGAATGGAGCAAAGGCGTGTAGGCTTAATCAAAATAGCCCACGCCCGAGAACTTTATGCGCTGTTTTACGATGCCGACGGCACACTTGGCTACCACGGTATTGCACCCAAACCCGAAGCCTCAACGCTGTCACTCAGCACTATTCCAGAAGGTGAATCACCGCTTGCCCATCTATCCTTCAACCAAGACGGATACAGCAGCTACTGCCGCGAATATGCCTCTTATCAACAATGGCTGACAGAACGCAACGAAACACGCTATCAAGGCACGCAGGCGCACGGTCAAGGTTACGATGCAAAAAATATGATGCACACTTTCCGCCTGCTTGAAACCGCACGCGATATTGCCCTTCATGGCGAAATCCGTCCAGGCCGTCCCAATCGTGACGAATTGCTGTCCATCAAGCGCGGTTCTTTTCCTTACGATGAACTGTTGGCGCGTGCAGAAACCTTGATTAACGAAGTAGAAAATTTGTTCGCCCAGTCCGATCTGCCGGAAGCTGTAAACAGCAGTTTGGCAATCAATGCCCTCGTCGAAATCCGAACCAAGATTTACGGATAAGAGAATCAAAAACAGAGACCGTCTGAAATTATGTGTTCCGCTTTTCAGACGGCCTTTTCATATTTCAAATTCCAACCGTCTATCCATCAAAACAACCTTTTCTGCCATCTCCAAACAAGCAATAGCAACATGAAATATAATTTCGTTATTGATTGGATTCATACGACAAAATTGTTGTTTTTTCATCATAATCCAAAAATATCGAGTTTAACGCCTATTCTCCTTGCTTTATAATGGCCGTCTGAAATAAAAATACAATTAAAGCAGAAGCATGTCTTTGCAACTTAAGCAGATTTGCATAATTAAATATATGCTTTAATCATAATAATGATAAAATAATACGGCTTTCCTCTAAATTAAAGGGAAAACTGCACAAGAAACGGAAAATAAAATGAGTGTCGGATTATTGCGTGTTTTGGTTCAAAGCCAGACCATCTCAAATCAACAAGCGGAACATTACAACAGCCTTTTACAATCGGGCAAAGAAATCCTGCCCAACCTATTTTCAGACGGCATCATCTCCCCTAAAGCTTTGGGAGAGTTAGTCGCGCGCGTATTCAGCTATCCTCTTTTGGATTTGCACTACTACCCGCGCAATAATGTAGTCAGCGACATTCTGACGGAAGAGCAAATGGTGCAAAATCGTTGCATTCCGATTTTCAAACGCGGACGCAAGGTTTATTTCGCCGTATCCGATCCGACCCAAATCCAAAACTTTCAAAAAATCGCTTTTGCTTCAGGTTTAAGTGTCGACTTGGTAGTGGTTCCAGACGACCAGCTCAGCTCATTACTGGAATGGTTGGGCCAACGTTCGACCACCATTCTGAAAGAAATCAACGACGAACATGAAGCAACGCAGCAATCTCAATCGCTTTATATCGACAATGAAGAAGCTGAAGACGGCCCTATCCCTCGCTTCATCCACAAAACCTTATCCGATGCCCTGAACGCGGGCGCATCGGACATCCACTTTGAATTCTACGAACAAATGGCGCGTGTCCGTTTCCGTGTAGACGGACAATTGCGTGAAGTCGTACAGCCGCCTGTCGCCGTACGCGGCCAGTTGGCATCGCGCATCAAAGTGATGGCACGTTTGGATATTTCCGAAAAACGTATTCCGCAAGACGGCAGAATTCAAATTGCCTTCCACAAACACGGCCGTCCGATTGACTTCCGTGTCAGTACTTTGCCGACATTGTTTGGCGAAAAAGTGGTGATGCGTATCCTAAATTCCGATGGTACATCGCTCAATATCGACCAGCTCGGTTTAGAGCCTTTCCAAAAAGAAATGTTGCTTGAGGCCATCAACCGCCCTTACGGCATGGTGTTGGTTACCGGCCCGACAGGCTCGGGTAAAACCGTTTCGCTCTATACCTGCCTGAGTATTTTGAACACGGAAGATGTCAACATTTCAACAGCAGAGGATCCGGCCGAGATTAACCTGCCGGGCGTCAACCAAGTCAACGTCAATGAAAAACAAGGCCTGACGTTTGCTGCCGCACTCCGATCCTTCTTGCGTCAAGATCCTGATATTATTATGGTCGGTGAGATTCGTGACTTGGAAACCGCCGACATCGCCATTAAAGCCGCTCAGACCGGCCACATGGTTTTCTCTACCCTGCATACCAATAATGCACCGGCCACGCTGTCCCGCCTTTTGAACATGGGTGTCGCGCCTTTCAACATCGCCAGCTCGGTCAGCCTAATTATGGCGCAAAGGCTGTTGCGCAGACTGTGCCCGAACTGCAAACGCGAAGTTGAACGCCCTCCGGTTCCGGCATTGAAAAAAGCCGGCTTTACCGATGCGGACTTGGCTCAAGATTGGAAACTCTACCGCCCAGTTGGCTGCGACAGCTGCCGTGGCAAAGGCTTTAAAGGCCGCGTCGGCATTTATGAAGTCATGCCGGTCAGCGATGAAATGCAAAAAGTCATTATGAACAACGGTACAGAAGTTGATATCATGAACATGGCCTATCAGGAAGGCATGGTAGACTTGCGTCGCGCCGGCCTCATGAAAGTCATGCAGGGCCTGACTTCTTTGGAAGAAGTAACTGCTCATACCAATGACTAAACTGCCATATTTTCGAAAATTACAATAAAGCGGCATGGGGAAACAGTCCGCTTTATTTCTTACTAACAAGGGATAACTCATGGCTCAAGCAGAGCAAAAAAGAAGTCTGTTCGGTTCAAGAAGCAAAGGCAAGCGTTTTACATTTGAAGGAAAAAACATCGAGACCGAACGTCTTGTCCGCGGCGAAGTAGTTGCCAAAGACGAAGAAGAGGCGCGCAAAAAACTCCAGCGCAGAGGCATTCGCCCTTTGCGCATCAGCAAAGTCAAAACCGCACGCAAACGTCGTATTACCCAAGAAGACATCACAGTGTTCACCCGCCAACTGGCAACCATGATGAAGGCAGGCTTGCCGCTGATGCAGGCTTTTGAAATCGTTGCGCGCGGCCACTCCAACCCGAGCATGACCGAAATGCTGATGCAGGTTCGCTCCGATGTCGAACAAGGTAGCGCATTGGGTAAATCTTTCTCCAAATATCCAAAATATTTCGACCGGTTCTATTGCAATCTGGTCAGCGCAGGCGAGTCCGGCGGCGTATTGGAAAACCTATTGGACAAACTGGCTGTCTATAAAGAAAAAACCCAAGCCATTAAGAAAAAAGTTAAAACCGCACTGACCTACCCGATTGCCATTATCGTGGTGGCGATTGCGCTTATCTTCATCATGATGATGTTTGTACTGCCTGCCTTTAAAGAAGTTTATGCCAATATGGGTGCAGAGTTACCAAGCCTTACCCAACTTGTCATGAACTTGTCTGATTTATTCGTCGACTACGGCTGGATTATGATCATCCTTTTGATTGTTTCCGCCTTCGGTCTGTATAAACTCCATGAAAAATCGCCTACTTTCCAAAAACGAATCGATGCTTTGATTTTGAGACTGCCTGTTTTTGGCACCATCGTCCGAAAAGCGACCATTGCCCGTTGGGCGCGTACGACCTCCACCCTCTTCGCAGCCGGCGTTCCTTTGGTGGAAGTATTAGATTCAGTTGCAGGCGCATCCGGCAATATTCTCTATGAAGAAGCCACTCAAGACATTCGAGCCAAGGTAACCCAAGGCCTGTCGCTGACATCCAGTATGCAAAGTACAGATATGTTCCCAAATATGGTGATCCAAATGGCGGCCATCGGCGAAGAGTCTGGCTCTTTGGATGATATGCTGAACAAAGCAGCCGAATTCTACGAAGATGAAGTAGACAACTCCGTCTCCCGCTTATCTGCCTTGATGGAGCCTATCATCATGGTGGTATTGGGTTCGCTCATCGGTATCTTGCTGATTGCCATGTATCTGCCGCTGTTTAACTTGGGTAATGTCGTAGGTTGATATGTTTGATAGTATTTACTCCGCCATCGACACCCTCTCCGTTCTTGCGCCATTCGCTATTCCTTTAGCCGTTATTTTGGGATTGCTGATTGGCAGCTTTCTAAACGTTGTTATTTATCGTACGCCGATAATGATGGAACGCGAATGGACACAATTTTCCAAAGAGCATTTGGGCATCGATCTGATAGACGAAGAAAAACAGCCATTTAATCTGCGTAAACCGGATTCACGCTGCCCCAAATGCAAAAGCCCAATCAAACTTTGGCAAAACATCCCTATCCTCAGCTATGTTTTCCTGAGAGGAAAATGCCACTCCTGCAAAACCGCGATCGGCATACGCTATCCGCTGATTGAGCTACTGACAGGTGTCTTATTCGGTATTGTCGCGTGGCAATACGGCTGGTCATGGGCAACTATTGGCGGATTCATTCTGACTGCCATATTGATTGCGCTGACCTTTATCGATGCCGATACACAATATTTGCCCGACAGCCTGACTCAACCCCTAATTTGGATCGGCCTGCTGTTTAATCTGAATGATACATTCGTGCCCCTGCATTCAGCCGTTTGGGGTGCAATCGCAGGCTATATGAGCCTTTATACTTTATGCGCCGTCTATAAACTTCTGACCGGTAAAATCGGCATGGGCAATGGCGACTTCAAACTTTTGGCCGCGCTTGGTGCATGGTTGGGCGTAGGAATTTTGCCTGTTCTGATCTTCATGGCTGCCTTGGTCGGACTGGTGGGCGCACTCATTGCCCGCGTCGGTAAAGGTCAATATTTTGCTTTTGGTCCCAGTCTTGCTGTGGCAGGATGGATTATTTTGGTTGCCAATGCACCTATTACCCAATTGGTACAATGGTGGCTCGTACAATCAGGATTCCGATAATGACATTATGGATAGGCTTGACCGGCGGTATCGGCAGCGGCAAATCATCTATTGCCCAAATGTTTGCCGAGCTTGGAGTACCCATTATCGATGCCGATGCCATCAGCCGCTCACTGACTACTGAAAACGGCGAAGCCCTTCCTGCCATCTGCCAACTTTTCGGCGATGAGGTTTTTGACAGTGAAGGCCGTCTGAATCGTATGGCTTTACGGGAAGAAGTTTTCAGACGGACTCAATCAAAAAAACAACTGGAAAATCTGCTTCTACCGTTAATATTAAACAAAATCCAACAGCAGAAACAACAACTTGCCTCCTCTACTTACGGCATTATCGATGTCCCGCTTTTGATTGAGAATCCGGCATTTAAAGCGGAGACCGACCGCATTTTGGTTATAGATGTTCCGGAGTCCGTCCAAATCGAACGCGTACATCAACGCAATGGTTTTTCAGAAGAACAAACGCGCCAAATCATGGTCACCCAAGCTTCTCGATGTGACAGACTGCTTCATGCCGACGATGTATTGGACAATACCCATAGCATGGAAGAAGCAAAAATCAAGGTTGCCCACTTGCATCAATACTATCAATCCATTGCACAATCACTGAAAGAAACTGCATGACTGCTCCTGTTGTAAAATGTCCAACCTGCCACAAAGAAGTCGTTTGGAACACCGACAGCCCCTACCGCCCTTTCTGCAGCAAACGGTGTAAACTCATTGATTTAGGCGAATGGGCACAAGAAAAATACACTGTTTCTTCGGAAGACGACCCCTTTTCAGACCTGTTGGATGGCAAATAAACTGCGCCGCTTCCTTCAGCCTATCCAAAACAAGCTCAAAACAGTAAAATACCCTCTTTATTCCAATCTATTCCATCCACCATGCTCACCTTCCAACAAATTATTTTCAAATTACAAAACTACTGGGCAGACAAAGGCTGCACCGTTATCCAACCTTTCGATATGGAAGTCGGTGCCGGTACTTCGCATCCAGCCACCTGCCTGCGCGCATTAGGCCCGGAGCCTTGGTTTGCCGCTTACGTTCAACCCAGCCGCCGCCCCAAAGACGGCCGCTATGGCGACAACCCCAACCGCCTGCAACACTACTATCAATTCCAAGTTGCGCTCAAACCAGCTCCCGCCAATATTCAAGACCTCTACCTCGACTCCCTGCGCGAATTGGGTATCGACCCTAAAGTACACGACATCCGCTTTGTCGAAGACGACTGGGAAAACCCTACTCTCGGAGCTTGGGGTTTGGGTTGGGAAGTTTGGCTCAACGGTATGGAAGTAACCCAATTCACCTATTTTCAACAAGTCGGCGGTATCGACTGCTCCCCTGTACTTGGTGAAATCACCTACGGTATCGAGCGTCTCGCCATGTATTTGCAAGGCGTAGAAAACGTGTACGACCTCGTTTGGGCAAAAACCCTTGATGGTAACATCGTCACTTACGGCGACGTTTATCATCAAAACGAAGTCGAACAATCCACCTACAACTTCGAATACAGCGATGCCGATTGGCTCTTGCGCCAATTCAACGACTACGAAGAACAAGCTAAACGCCTGCTTGCAGTTGAAGACACCAGTCTTGCCCTGCCTGCTTACGAGCTTGTACTCAAAGCCGGTCACACGTTCAACCTCTTGGATGCACGCGGCGCCATTTCCGTTACCGAGCGCGCAACCTACATCGGCCGCATTCGTGCACTGAGCCGTATCGTTGCGCAAAAATTCGTTGAAAGTCGCGAGAAACTGGGCTTCCCATTACTTAAAAACCAATAAGCCCTCACATACATGCCACGCCGCCCTTTGATACATTCAAGTGGCGGCGTTTCTATTTTCAGGCGGCCTTAACGTCGATGCCATCGCAAACACTTCCTGCCTGCTTTCAGGTAAAATAAGCCCTTTATTACATAAACCGTCTGAAAACATGAGTTCATCCTCTTCTGCAAAAACGCCCTTTTTCTTACTTTCCCTCGTTGCCATCATTCTTGACCAACTGAGCAAATGGGAAATCTTGAAACACTTTACCGAAGGCGAACGCCTCAATATCATTCCAGACTTTTTTGACCTGACGCTTGCCTATAATCCAGGCGCAGCATTCAGCTTTTTGGCAGACCAAGGCGGCTGGCAAAAATTCTTCTTTTTAGGTCTGGCCGTCGTCATCAGCCTGTATTTGGCCCGTGCCATCTGGCGCGATGAGTTTGGACGCTGGGGCAAACTGGGGGCAGCCATGATTATCGGCGGCGCAATTGGCAATGTGGTTGACCGTCTGATTCACGGCCACGTTGTCGATTTTCTGCTTTTCTATTGGCAAAACTGGTTCTACCCCGCATTTAACATTGCCGACAGCTTTATCTGCGTTGGCGCAGTTTGCTTGGTAATAGACGGTTTGCTGTACAAAAAAACACCTTCAAACGACACAAAGGTCGTCTGAAAACGGAACGCACATGACTCAAAAAACCATTATCCTTGCCAATCCCCGCGGCTTTTGTGCCGGCGTTGACCGTGCCATCAGCATTGTTGAACGTGCACTCGAAGAATTCGGCGCACCCATTTACGTCCGCCATGAGGTCGTTCACAACAAATTCGTCGTGGACAATCTGCGAGCAAAAGGTGCCGTCTTTGTCGATGACCTGGCGGATGTCCCAAAGGGTGCCACACTGATTTACTCGGCTCACGGCGTATCCAAAGCCGTCCAGGAAGAAGCGGCACAACGTGGTTTCCGCGTTTTTGATGCCACCTGCCCTCTGGTAACCAAAGTCCATAAAGAAGTAGCCCGCCTCGATGAGCAAGATTACGAAATCATTATGATCGGCCACAAAGGCCACGTCGAAGTGGAAGGTACGATGGGACAATTACCTCCGGGCAAAATGTTTCTGGTTGAAACAGTGGAAGATGTAGCCGGACTGAACGTCAAAAATCCTGACAAACTTGCCTATGTCAGCCAAACCACTTTATCGGTAGACGAAACCAAAGACATTATTGCAGCTTTGAATCAACGCTTCCCCAATATCCGCAATCCGCACAAAGAAGACATTTGCTACGCTACAACCAATCGCCAAACTGCTGTTAAAGAATTAGCCGAAGAATGCGATCTCGTGATTGTTGTCGGCTCGCCCAATTCTTCCAACAGCAACCGCTTGCGTGAAGTAGCCGCATTGCGCGGAGTTGATGCCTATATGGTTGATAATGCTTCCTATCTGAAAAAAGAATGGTTTGAAAACAAAACCAAGGTCGGTGTCACTGCCGGGGCATCTGCGCCCGAAGTCTTGGTTCGAGAAGTCTTGCAAACCATTCAAGACTGGGGACACGAGACCATACGCGAAGGAGAAGGCGCAGAAGAAAGCATTGTATTTGTCTTGCCCAAAGAGTTGCGTCGTGAGGGTGAAAACAAGCAAATCCTAAATAAAGGGTAAGTTTGTTATTTACTTTATTTGAACTTAAGGTCGTCTGAAAACTTTCAGACGGCCTTAAGTTTATTCTGCTAATAAAAAAGACCCGCCTTTAAGGCAGGTCTTTTCATACATGATCCTGATTATTTCTCAGAAGTATGTTGCTGACGGCGCAAGATAGCAGGAATTTCAAAGTCATCCAGTACAGACTGGTTGCTGAAATCAGCCGCAGTCAGATTCATAGAACGGATATTGCGGTTGGTACGAACCAGGCTTTCAGCACTGCTTTGGCTTTGAGCTTGAGGCGCTTCTTCCGCACCGCGTACCAATTGTTGGGTACGGGCAGCAGCGCGCAGTTGGTTGTCAGTACCGTTTTCTTTCAAGCCGGTAGCAATGATGGTAATACGGATAGCGTCTTCGCTCATACTCTCGTCTTCGGCAGCACCAAATTTGCATTCCACTTCAGGGTGTGCATTTTGGTTGACAATCCGCATAATCTCGTTGAACTCAGACATTTTCAGGCAGCCAGGAGCAGTGGTAATGTTTACCAATACACCGCGTGCGCCATCCAAAGTAACATTATCCAAGAGCGGGCTGGAGATAGCTTGATCGGTAGCCAAACGGGCACGGTCGATACCTTGCGCGAAACCTGAACCCATCATGGCGATACCGCGATTGCTCATCACGGTTTTCACATCGGCGAAGTCCAAGTTGATCATGTCGCTAGGGCAAGTTACTACTTCGGAAATACCGGCAACCGCGTCACGCAGTACATTGTCGGCTGCACGGAAAGCTTCACGCATGGTCACGTCTTCGCCCAAGGCAGTCATCAATTTATCGTTCGGGATAATAATCAGGGAATCGACACGCTCTTTGAGTTGATCCAAACCTGCTTGAGCGATGTGTACGCGTTTGCCTTCGTAAGCAAACGGACGGGTTACAACTGCAACGGTCAGGATACCCATTTCTTTAGCGATTTCAGCCACAACAGGAGCAGAGCCGGTACCTGTACCGCCACCCATACCGGTAGTGATAAACAACATGTTTGCACCACGGATGGCATCTTCGATGGCTTCGCGATCTTCTTGAGCAGCGGCGCGGCCGATTTCAGGATTTGCACCGGCACCTAAACCGCGAGTCAGGTTTGTACCCAATTGAATGCGTTTAGCCGCATTGTTTTTTGCCAATGATTGCGCATCGGTATTGGCACTGATGAACTCAACACCATGAATAGTGTTGGCAACCATGTTGTTGATGGCATTACAGCCGCCGCCACCCAAACCGATAACTTTAATAACAGCAGGGCTCGTTGCTGATTCTGCTACGTCGTAAACAAATTCCATTCAATAATCCTCCGCGCCCCGCTTTATAAGGACGGTTCAAAAATAACTCATTATCCGTATTATATAAGAAGTATCCAGATACTGGCAAAAATCTTCTTATCATCCGACTGTCGGCGTTATATTTTTACTACAATTTTTAACAGAAAATATACAAGTTTTAAATTATTCACTTAGCAATTATTTAAAACCGTTTAATTCCACTTAAATATTCAGGACAAACGGATTTTACACCGCCTGCCCTGAACGCTTTTATCAGAAATTGTCTCTGAAGAATCTTTGGATTTTTTCCCACAGACCCATTTTTTTGCCTGAATCATTCAGGGCAATCGCACCGGTTCGGCTGGTTTGCTCACCCTCTTCGGCAGCATAGGCCGTCTGAAGCAGGCCGATCGCTGTTGAATAGCGTGGATTGCGGATACGCTCGGACACACCGCCCATTTCTTGTGGAACACCAATACGCGCCGGCAAATTAAAGACTTCTTCCGCCAACTCAACAATACCGGTCAACATAGAAGCACCACCGGTCAAAACGATACCTGAAGTCAGCACTTCTTCTGGGAAGCCAGAGCGGCGCAATTCGTTCAGCGTCAATTCCAAAATTTCTTCTACACGCGGGCCAATGATTTCAGCCAATACACGGCGTGAAATTTGACGTGATTGACGGTCGCCAACACTAGGAACTTCAATCATTTCATCCAAGCCGTCCATAGTCGGAATAGCAGCACCGTAATGGATTTTGATGTACTCGGCTGCACTGTGCGGCGTACGCAAGGCTTGTGCCAAGTCTTTGGTAATCAAATCGCCGGCAACGGGAATAACCGCGGTATGGCGGATGGCACCATTGGTATAAACCGCGATGTCGGTCGTACCGCCGCCAATATCAATGACGCATACACCCAAATCTTTTTCGTCTTCAGTCAAAACGGCATGACCGCTTGCCAAAGGCTGAAGCATGATTTGATCCATTTGCAGGCCACAGCGTTGGATGCATTTTTGGATATTTTGCAAAGCAGTGTTCGCACCGGTAATGATGTGTACACGGGTATCCAAACGCACGCCGCTCATGCCGATAGGCTCTTTCACACCGGGTTGGTTGTCGATGATGTACTCTTGAACTACGGTATGCAAGATGTTGTGATCAGGCGGAATATTGATGGCTTTGGCCGTTTCGATGGCACGATCGATGTCGGCTTGCGATACTTCGCCATCTTTAATTTTGACCACGCCTTGTGAATTCAGGCTGCGGATATGGTTACCGGCAATACCGGTGACGACGTGGGAAATTTTGGTATCTGCCATCAATTCGGCATCTTCTACCGCCTGACGAATGGCTTGCGCAGTGGCGTCAATATTGGTCACCATACCTGCACGCAGGCCGCGTGAAGGGCTTTGACCCAAGCCAACAATGTGGATTTCGTTATCTTCCCGAATCTCGCCGATTAAGGCGATGACCTTGGACGTACCAATGTCTAAGGCACTGATATATTTATTTTGTTGTTGTTCCATAATTGCTCGTTCGCTATGTTGTCTGACTGACGGTTTGATTATTTTTGAAACAAGATTGCTTCACGTCTAATCGGCTATTCACTGTCGGAAGGGTTTTCAGACGGCCTGTAACGGACTGAAAAACCATCCTTATAACGCATATCGACATACTCGATACGACTTTGTTTTTTACGCAGCAGCGATGGCCAAATCTGGGCAAACTGCTGCAAACGTTTGATTTCGTTTTCACGCCCCAAGCGCACGGTAATGCCGTTGTTCAATACAAGCAGCCATGCCGACCGCGGCGTGTAGATCAATTCTTTGATGGTCAGTTTCAACGGACTCAAAATACCGGAAAAGTCCGCATAATGTTTGACCATGTCTTTGCCTGTCCCCTGCTGCCCTTCAAATATAGGCAGGTCCTGTTTCAGGCTTGCGGCAAACACATTGCCCTTACTGTCGACCAAGCCGCCAGCGCGCCAATGCGCAACCGGTACGCGCTCGGTCAGGATAATTTCCACTGTTTCCGGAAAACGGCGGCGTACCATTGCCGAGTCAATCCAAGGCAACTCCTGAAAAGCGGCCTGCGCCGAATCAATATCGGCGCGGAACATATTACCCCTGATATGCTCTCGTGCAACAGTTTGCAATTCTTTGTTGGAAGCATATTTCAGCTTACCCTGAATGGCAATCTGTTTCACAGGGAAATATTTTGAATTGTAAAGCCAAGCTATGCCCGAACCTATCAGTAGAAAGGTCATCAGCACCAATAGCCGGCGGGTCAGCCGACCCAGTGCGCCTGCATCATCCCACATGAGCGGTCTTCAAAATCTCAATACATAAATCAGCAAAATCTACGCCGGTATGGGCTGCAGATTTTGGCACCAAACTGTGGCTGGTCATGCCGGGCAAGGTATTGATTTCCAAAAGATACAGCTTACCGTCCGTATCTTTTAGGAAGTCCACGCGCGAACAACCGTCCGCACCAATCGCCTGCGCGCCACGTACGGCCAGTTCGCGCATCAGGTTTTCCTCCGCCTCGCTCAAATCTTCCGACGGGCATTGATAAACTGTATCGTCGCGGTTATATTTGGCTTCGTAGTCGTAAAACTCAGTAGCCGGAATAATATGAATGCTCGGCAAGCCTTTGCCGTTCAATACCGGGCAAGAATACTCGCCACCGCCGATAAAGCGTTCGGCAATGATTTCGCCCTGCAAGTGTTTCAATTCTTCATAAACGCTTTTCAGACAGCCTTTTTCTTTTACTTTTACCACGCCGACGCTGCTGCCTTCTGCGGCAGGTTTCACAAACATCGGCAGGCCCAATTTTTCTTCAACAGCATCAAAGTCGCTGTCGTCATGCAATACAGCAAACTCAGGAACAGGCAAACCCACGGCCTGCCAAATCAGTTTGCAGCGGTATTTGTCCATACCCAGCGCGGAAGCGGCCACGCCGCTGCCGGTGTAAGGAATACCCATCAGTTCCAACGCGCCTTGAATCGCGCCATCTTCGCCGAAAGTGCCGTGCAGAATATTGAAGGCCGTCTGAAAACCTTGTGTTTTCAATTCAGACAACGGGGTTTCTTTAGGATCGAACGCATGGGCATCGATGCCTTTGCTTTTCAAGGCAGCCAAAATAGCGGCGCCGCTGTCCAGCGACACTTCGCGCTCGCTGGAGAAGCCACCCATCAACACGGCCACTTTGCCAAAATTCTGCATAATTTCCACTTTCTTAAATACTGATACAGGCCGTCTGAATATTATTCAGACGACCTATCTGTCCTCAAAGGCCAATATGCCTGTTTATTATGATTGTTTCGACAATTCCACCAATGCAGACGGAACGCGGTTGATGCTGCCGGCACCCATATTCAGAACGACATCGCCGTCTTGCAAAACATTCAGCAGCATTTGCGGCAGGTCGGCAACGTTTTCGCAGTAAATCGGCTCAAGTTTGCCCAATACGCGGATGGCACGTGCCAAGGCGCGGGAATCGGCTGCGGCAATCGGCTCTTCGCCTGCAGCATAAACTTCGGTCAACACCAGCGCATCAACGGTATTGAGGACTTTGGTAAAGTCTTCAAACAAATCGCGTGTGCGGGTATAGCGGTGCGGTTGGAAAGCCAAGACCAAGCGTTTTTCAGGGTATGCACCGCGTGCGGCGGCCAGAGTTGCCGCCATTTCGACAGGATGGTGGCCATAATCGTCCACCAGCAGCGCGGTTCCGCCGTTTGGCAATTTGATGTCACCATATTTTTGGAAGCGGCGGCCGACACCTTCAAAGCCGAGCAAACCTTTTTGAATGGCTTCAACCGATGCGCCAACTTCCAGCGCAACGCCGATAGCCGCCAACGCATTGAGGACGTTGTGGCGGCCGGGCATATTCAAAACAACTTCAAACGGTTCTTGCTCATGTCCTTTCATTTGAACATGAACGGTAAATTTCATTTGCGCGCCAACGTTTTCAATATCGGTCGCGTAGATATCGGCAGTATCGTCCAAGCCGTAAGTGGCGTAAGGCTTGCTCACTTTGGGCAAAATCGCGCGGACGTGTTCGCTGTCGATACACAAAAAGGCTTTGCCGTAAAACGGCATACGGTGGATGAAATCCACAAACGCCTGATGCAACTTCTCAACGCTGTGGCCGTAAGTGTCCATATGGTCTTCATCGATATTGGTCACGACGGACATAATCGGCGTCAGATACAGAAAAGAAGCATCGGATTCGTCGGCTTCTGCGACGATGTATTCGCCTTTACCCAAACGGGCATTGGTACCAGCGGCATTGAGTTTGCCGCCGATAACGAAAGTCGGGTCAAGTCCTGCCGCGCCGAGAATAGAAGCAGTTAGACTGGTGGTTGTGGTTTTGCCGTGCGTACCGGCAATGGCGATACCATCGCGGAAGCGCATCAATTCTGCCAACATCAACGCGCGCGGAATGACGGGGATTTGCTGTTCCAACGCGGCAACGACTTCGGGATTGTCTTTTTTGACGGCAGTAGAGGTAACAACTACGTCGGCGCCATTGACGTGTTCGGCAGTATGGCCGGGATAAACTTGGATGCCGAGAGCGCTCAAATGCTCGGTAACGGCATTACGCGCCTGATCCGAACCGGAAACTTTAAAGCCCAAATTGTGTAAAACTTCGGCAATACCGCTCATGCCGACGCCGCCGATTCCGACAAAATGGATGTTGGTCACTCGATTTTTCATCATAACGTTGCGTTCCGGTTGGTTTTTAGTGCGTAAAGGCGTTATTTTAAAGGGCTATCCGCTTCTGCGCTATGCTTTTATTGTAAAGGAATTTTAACAAAAGCAATAAAGGCCGTCTGAAACGCCGTTAATCAACTTTTCAGACGGCCTTGAATCGATGTCTGCCTGCTTATTCGGTACAAGAGATGGCAACTTCCGCCACATCGTCCGCGCTGTGCGGCAGTGCCAATGTGCGGGCGTTTTTCGCCCATTTCAGGCATTTTTCACGGTTTAATCCGCCGAGGATTTCGGCCAGTTTTTCTGCCGTCAGTTGAGTTTGCGGCAGCAGCAAACCAGCTTCAGCCTGTACCATAAAGCGCGCATTGGCTGTTTGGTGGTCGTCCACTGCGTGCGGATACGGTACCAGCAATGCACCCAAACCTGCAGCCGTCAACTCGGCAATCGTCAGCGCACCGGCACGGCAAATTACCAAATCGGCATCACGGTAGGCGGATACCATATCGATAATAAATTCGACGCACTCGGCTTGCACACCCAACGCATCGTAATCCGCCTGCAAGTTGCCCAATTTATTGCGACCGGACTGATGATACATTTGCGGACGGGCCTCCTCAGGCAATAATGCCAAAGCTTGCGGAACGGTTTTGTTCAACACATCCGCACCCAAACTACCGCCCACCACCAAAACTTTCAGACGGCCTTGACGGTTTTCAAAGCGTTCTTCAGGAACAGGCAATGCCGCAATATCGGCACGGACAGGGTTACCTACCAATCCGCCTTCATGTTGAAAAGCTTTCGGGAAAGCGTACAGAACACGTTTTGCCCAACGCGACAGTTGGCGGTTGGACAAACCGGCTACGGCGTTTTGCTCATGAATCACAATCGGCACCCCGGAAATTTTTGCCGCCAAGCCGCCGGGGAAAGTAACGAAACCGCCAAAACCGATAACACACTCGACACGGTGTTTCTTAATAATCTGCTGCGCCGCACGGACGGTTTTATACAACGTAAACGGCAACATCAGCTTGCGCTTGATGCCGTTGCCACGAATACCTTTAATGGCCAGCGTTTCCAAGCGTATGCCGTATTGCGGCACGATGCGCTCTTCCATCGAATCCTGACTGCCCAGCCAAATCACATGATGGCCGCGCTTTTGCAGCGACTCGGCAACCGCCAATGCAGGGAAAATATGACCGCCCGTACCGCCGGCCATTAGCATAAAAGTTTTACCGCTCATGATTTTACTCCACCGAATAACCGCGCATTTTTTGGCGGTTTTCATAATCAATGCGCAATAACAAAGTAATGCACACCAGCATGATAAAGACAGCCGAACCGCCGTAAGACATAAACGGCAAAGTCAGGCCTTTAGTGGGCAGGATACCGATGTTTACACCGATATTGAAGAAACTTTGAATACCAATCCAAATACCGATACCGTTGGCAATGTACGCGCTGAACATCAAGCCCGAATCACGCGCCTGCTTGCCGATGGAAAACGCACGCCACACCAACCAACCGTAGCAGAACACCAAAACCAGCATCCCGAAAAAGCCGAACTCCTCGCCGATAACGGCAAAAATAAAGTCCGTATGCGCTTCAGGCAGGTAGAAACGTTTTTCCAAACTTGCGCCCAAACCCTCGCCAAACCAGCCGCCGCGCGCAATCGCCATCAAGGAATGCGTCAGCTGATAGCCTTTACCCAAAGGATCGCTCCAAGGGTCCAAAAACGCCGCCACACGCGCCATACGGTAAGGTGCGGCTAAAATCAACAATCCCATACCGCTCGCAACGGTCGCCACCAATACGGCAAAATACTTCCACGGAAAGCCTGCCAAAAACAGCATACCCATGGTAATCACGACAATCACGACAAACGAGCCAAAGTCCGGCTGACCCATAATCAAAACCAAACCGACCGCCACCAACATAATCGGCAGAATCAAGGTCTTAAACTTACGGAAGCGTTCCTTTACCCTTACCCAAGCTTCACTTTTAAAAGGGCTGCACACCAAATCGCCAATACCGGTAAACAAAGACGACCAACCCAAAGAATCCAAATCGCGCAACATTTCTTCACGGCGCGTAAACAGGCTGGACAAATACAAGACCGTCGCCAATTTGAAAAATTCAGTCGGTTGCAGGTTGAGCGGTCCGATATGAATCCAGCGCGTCGCGCCGTTAATCTCTCGGCCGACAAACAAAACCAGCAGCAATAGCAAACCTGAAACAGCAAAATAAAACGGAATAATCCGCCGCCAGAAGCTCATCTTGAGCAGGAAAAGCGGCAAGCATATGGCCACCGTAAACAGGATAAACATTGCCTGCTTAGACACAAAAGAAAACTGGCTACCCCCTTCCGATGCCGCATACGCAATAGAAGCCGAATAAATCATAATCAGGCTGAAGACCGTCATTAAGACAACCATCCACAAGAGAGAAACATCAAACTTCCGACCATCGCGCGCAATCGGCCGGTCAAGCATTTTGGAAAGACTAATCATGAAAACATCCGTAACGGCTTGAATAAAATATTCAGACGGCCTGCTAATGGGCAAGAGGCCGTCTGAAAAAATGAATTAACGTTATTTTAAAGGTTTATTTCCAAACCAACAATTCAGATTCTACGGTTCAAAAAAGAGAAAGCGTGTTGACCTGTCCTTAGGAAGGATTGGCGGCTTATTTGAGATAAAAATCCCAGTATCAAGTCCCCTGCCCTACCGAGCTTTTCAGACGGCCTGACAAGCAATCGATACCAGTTTTTAACCTACTCTCATCACTTCAGCAAGCATGAAACTTACGGCAGAATCTCAATTTCCGCATTGTGTTTTACACTGCGGTAGAGTTCATCGACTTCTTCGTCCGTTACCGCGATGCAGCCGTTGGTCCAGTCTTTTTGCAGGTGTTTTTTGCCGATAAAACCCCAACCGTTTTTCATGCCGTGGATTTTAATCAGCCCGCCCGGGCTTTTGCCTTGTGCCGCCGCGTAGGCTTTGTCGGCTTCGTTGGGGTAGGAAACGCCAAGGTTTTTATGGTAGCCGCTATTGGGATTGCGCTCATTGATACGGTATTTTCCTTCGGGCGTTTTGCCGTCGCCTTCAAACTGTTTATGCCCGACAGGCTGCTTGCCCAGAGCAATAGGATAGATTTTCAGTAATTTTCCTTGCGAGTAGGCCAACATGGTGCGCTTGCTTTTATACACGACCAATCTGTCGATAACTGCATCTTCAGGTAACGGCGCTTCACTTGGTATGGTAACGGTTGTCGTGGAACGAATCGGCGCGGCAAACCAAAACACCATAGCGGCGACAGCCAAAAGCACGACTGCCAACAAGCCGATTTTCAACCCGACTTTCATCTTTCAGACGGCCTTACAAAGCTTTGAACGCTTCGATAAACACTTCCGAACGGTGCGCATAGCCTTTAAACATATCGAAGCTCGCGCAGGCGGGGCTGAGCAGCACGATATCGCCCGCTTCGGCTTGGGCGTATGCCGTCTGAACCGCTTCTTCCAAAGTAGCGCAGTCGGTCATATTCAGACCGCAGCCGTCCAAATCGCGGCGGATTTGCGGCGCATCGACACCGATCAGGAACACGCCTTTTGCCCTGCCGACAAGCGCGTCGCGCAGGGGCGTGAAGTCCTGCCCTTTGCCCATGCCGCCCAAAATCACGAAGAGCGGATTTTGCAAACCGGCAATCGCGGCGGCGGTCGCGCCGACGTTCGTGCCTTTGCTGTCGTCGATGAACACTACGCCGTTTTTCTCGCCGATTTTTTCCACGCGGTGCGGCAGGCCTTGGAAGGTTTTGACGTGTTCGAGCAACTCGTTTCGTGGCAAGCCAATGGCTTCACACAAAGCAACGGCAGCCATGACGTTGGCGGCGTTGTGCAAGCCTTGTAACGGAATATCTTGCGTAGAAATCAAATCTTCATTGCCTTGTTTCAGTTGGCCTGTCTCGCGTTCCAACCAAAAATCAGCTTCGTGTTCCAACGAAAACCATTTCACCTCGCGCCCGGCACGCTTCATGGCGCGGCAGAACACGTCGTCCGCATTCAAAACCTGCACGCCATCGCCACGGAAAATCTTATCCTTGGTATGCGCGTAATCAAGCAGGTCGTCGTAGCGGTCGAGGTGGTCTTCGGAAATGTTCAGCACCGTCGCCGCAGTCGGGCGCAGGCTTTCGGTGTTTTCCAGTTGGAAGCTGGAAAGCTCCAACACCCACACGTCCGCCTTTTTGCCTTCGCTCTGCAATTCCGCCTCCAAAACCGGCGTACCGATATTGCCCGCGATAACGGTATCCAGCCCGCACTTGATGCAGAGATAGCCGACCAGGCTCGTTACCGTGGTTTTGCCGTTGCTGCCGGTAATCGCAATCACCTTGTCGCCGCGACGGTTCACAATGTCTGCCAGTAATTCGATGTCGCCCAACACACGTCCGCCGTTTTGCTTGAAGGCCTCGATATCCGGCTGCCGCTCGCTGATGCCAGGACTGAGCGCTAGAATATCGAAACCGTTGTCCAGCGCATCTTTCAGACGACCCGTGTAAAACACCAGCCCGTCAAACATCTTGCCGATTTGCGACACGCGCTCGGCTTTCAGCTCCGCATCATAAGCAGCAACCTCCGCGCCGTTTTTGCGCAGATAGGCAATCATGGAAATACCCGTACCGCCAAGTCCGGCGACGAGGATTTTTTTATTTTGAAAAGTCATTTTGGTTTTATCCTAAGCTTTTTCAGACAGCCTTTGAATAAGGATTCAATATCCTAACTGATTAAATACACGATAAACATCACAACCTTGTTGTAGTCCGTTATTACAAGCCTTACCAAACCACTCGTTGGCAATCTTATAGTTCTGACGAACACCTTCTCCTTTGGCATACATCACACCCAAATTGTATTGAGCTTCTGCAAACCCTTGTTCTGCTGCCTTGCGATACCACTGCTCTGCCTGTGCATAGTCCTGACGGACTCCTTGCCCATTGTCGTACATCACACCCAAATTATATTGGGCATTGGCCAATCCTTGTTCTGTCGCCTTGCGATACCATTTGACCGCTTCAACATAGTCTTTGCGGACACTTTGTCCTTTTTCATACATCACACCCAAATTAAATTGGGCTTGAGCATGCCCTTGTTCTGCCGCCTTGCCAAACCACTGCACTGCCTGTGCATCGTCTTGACGGACTCCTTGCCCGTTGGCATACATCACACCCAAATTAAATTGGGCTTTAGCATACCCTTACCCTGCAGCTTGAAGCGTTTCCTTAAAATCCGGTACATTATCAGCCCAAACTGCCTGCACCAAGCCCAAAGATAACAGGGCTACCATCATTTTTTTAATAATTTATTCATTTTAAAATCCATTACATTCAGATTATTGTTTCTGTTTTATCCTAGTTTTTTCAGACGGCATTTCATAAACCGCTCAATAACCTGATTCTAAACGACGGTAACCATCACATCCTAGCCGATTACCGTTATTACATGCCATACCGAGCCACGCTTTGGCAACTCTTAGATTTTGGCGGACACCTTGTCCATTAGCATACATCGCACCCACATTGTATTGGGCTTTGACATGACCTTGCATTGCTGCCTTTTCAATCCACTTCACTGCCTGCACATAGTTTTGACGGACTCCTTGTCCATTGGCATACATCACACCTAAATTATATTGGGCTTTGACATCACCCTGCTTTGTAGCTTTACGATACCATTTAACCGCTTCGACATAGTCTTGGCGTACACCTTGTCCGTCGGTATACATCACACCTAAATTATATTGGGCTTGAGCATCACCCTGTTCTGCCGCTTTTCTATACCATTTTGCCGCTTCGACATAGTCTTGGATCATACCTTGCCCATTAGCATACATCACACCTAAATTAAGTTGGGCTTCAGCACTTCCTTGTTCCGCTGCTTTATGGAACCATTTCGCCGCTTCAGCATAGTCTTGATGTACGCCTTGTCCGTTGACATACATTACACCCAAATTGGATTGGGCAGCTGCATCCCCTTGTTCTGCTGCCTTGCGAAACCACCGCACTGCCTCTGCATAATTCTGGCGCACACCTTTTCCGTTGACATACATCAACCCCAAATTAGATTGTGCTCGGGTATCTCCCTGTTTCGCTGCTTTACGATACCACTTGACCGCTTCAGCATAGTCTTGGCGCACGCCTTGTCCATCAGCATACATTACACCCAAAATATATTGAGCAGGAACATAACCTTGTTCCGCCACCCACAAAATTTTCTGAACGTCAGGAACCTCTTCCGCATACACTGTTTGTCCTATACCGAAAACCAGCAAGGCTACCATCATTTTTTTTAATAATTTATTCATTTTAAAATCCATTACATTCAAATTATTATTTCTGTTTTATCCTAGGGTTTCAGACAGCCTTTGATTCAAAATTCTGTACCATCCAAGTGACGATACGCCTCGCAGCCTTGTTGCAATCCATTCTGACATGCCTTACCAAACCACTCTTTGGCAATCTTATAGTTCTGACGAACACCTTCTCCGTTGGCATACATCACACCAAAATTATATTGGGCTTCTGCATATCCTTGCTCTGCCGCCTTACGATACCAATGCACTGCCTGTACATCATCTTGGCGAACTCCTTTCCCTTGGTCATACATTATACCCAAATTGAATTGCGCTTGAGCGACATCTTGTTCTGCAGCCTTGTGATACCACCTCACCGCCTGTGCATCGTCTTTATAAACTCCTTGCCCATTGGCATACATTACACCCAAATTATATTGGGCTTTAGCATTTCCTTGCTCTGCTGCTTTACGAAGCCACTGCGCTGCCTGTACATAATCTTGACGAACTCCTTGCCCTTGAAGGTACATCACGCCCAAATTAAATTGAGCTTTAGCATCTCCCTGCTCTGCTGCCTTTCTGTACCACTCAATCGCCTCTACATAATCTTGACGTACACCTTCTCCACTCGCATACATATCGCCTAAATTATATTGTGCATCTGCATTCCCTTGTTCCGCAGCTTTACGATACCATCCTATAGCCTGTATGTAATCCTGATGCACTCCTTCCCCGTTAGCATATGCCACACCTAAATTATACTGACCTACGGCATCTCCATGACCAGCCGCTCTACGAAACCATTTCAACGCCTGCTCATAGTCTTTGCTAACACCTTGCCCATTAGCATACAGCATACCCAAATTTAACTGAGCATCTGTATTTTCCTGATTCGCAGCCCTATAAAACCATTCTGCAGCCTGAGCATAGTCTTGACTAACACCTTGCCCATTTTGATACAGCATACCCAAATTATTTTGGGCTCCAGTATCACCCTGTTCGGCAGCCTTACGATACCATTCTGCCGCCTGTACATAATCTTGACCAACACCTTGCCCTAGCTGATACATTACACCCAAGTTAAATTGAGCTTTAGCATTCTCTTGCTCTGCTGCCTTACGAAACCACTGCACTGCTAGCCTGTTGTCTTGACTAATACCCTGTCCATTCGCATACATTGCTCCAATACTTAATTGAGCTTCTGGATCTCCTTGCTCCGCAGCTCTCAACATATTCTTAAAATCCGGAATACTTTCAGCTAAAGCTGCCTGCCCTAACCCAAAGCAAGCCATCACGCCCATTATTATTTTTTTCATCGAAACCTTCATTCTAAAATCCATCACATTCCAATTATTGTTTCTGTTTTATCCTAATTTTTCAGACGGCTTTTAAAAAGATTCAATACCCTGTCTGATCCAATTTTTGATAAGCATCACAGCCCTGTTGCGATCCATTATGGCATGCCTTGCTAAACCATTCTTTAGCAACAGATTGATTTTGAGGAACACCTTGTCCGTAATGATACATAACACCTAAATTATATTGGGCCTCAGAATTTCCTTGCTCCGCTGCTTTACGATACCAATATAAGGCCTGCTTATCATCTTGACGAACACCGAATCCATTATGATAAGCCACGCCAAGATCTGATTGAGCTTTGATATTTTCTTGATCTGCTGCACGATGTAGCCATAGCACCGCCTGTTTAAAATCTTTTTGCACGCCTAAACCATGCATATACCTTGTAGCCACAGTATATTGTGCTTGATTATCTCCCTGCTCCGCCGCCTTTCGATACCATTGGAACGCCTTCTCAGGAGCTTTACCGACACCTAATCCGTTATCATACATAATGGCTAAATTGTATTGGGCATCAAGATACCCTTGTTCTGCCGCCTTTTCATACCATTGAGCTGCTTGATCATAATCTTGTTCAATGCCTTTACCAAAAAAATAGATTGTTCCTAAATCATACTGAGCTTTAGCAAAGCCTTGTGCAGCAGCTTTTTGAAACCAATATTTGGCTTGCTCATAATCTTGAGCAACACCTTGTCCCTTATAATATAATCCCCCTAGATTGCTCTGCGCTTCAACATCCCCCTGTTCTGCCGCTCTACGGAACCAATGTTCTGCCTGTTTATAATCTTTGGTAGCCCCTTTCCCCAAGTAATACATCAAACCTAAATTAAATTGGGATGCAGCATTCCCTTGTTTGGCTTCTTGCTCTGTTTCTGCAAAATTTGGGATATCACTTGCATTAGCCATCTGTCCGAATCCAAACAAAGCAACTGCTATTCTTCTTAACCAATTTTTCATTTTACATTCTCTCTTATATTCTTTAATGTCATAGCAGCATTTTCAAACAGACTTAATCTGAAAATTCCTCAAAAAATCCGTTTACACCGTAGCTACTCAAAATCTGCTGCAATTCCGGTGTGCGCACCCATGGGTCAACCGCCATTGGCGGTATAGGCGGTTCGATACCGTCTTCGTTTTGGTTACGACACCAATCTGCCATGGCAAAAACTTGGATTAAAACCGGCTCGGCAAGTGCTTTGTCGATGTCCAGTTCGCTCATGGCTTGGGCAAAGCAGGCGATCCATTCGTTGCGGACTTGTACGTTGACGGCAAAAGGCATATGGCGGGCACGCAGTTGGGGATGGCCGTATTTTTCGACAAAGAGTTGCGGGCCGCCGAGCCAGCCGCTGAAAAATTCGTAGAGCTTTTCGCGTATCAGGGTCATGTCTTCGCCGTGCATCTGGCGCAGGGCGCGGTATTGCGGTTCGAGTTCCATCAAGTCGTAGAAACGGTCGGTCAGGGTGCGGATGCCGGTTGCACCACCAAAAGATTGGTACATGTTTGGGGACTTTCTGTGTGGATTATTGCGAGATTTATTTTGAGACGTAGGATTCAGGCAAGCATGCTTACCTTACATAATGGCCGTCTGAAACTTTCAGACGGCCTTTGGAGATTTAGCGGATTTTAAGGGTACTCAAACCAATCAACACCAAGACGATGGTGATAATCCAAAAGCGGACGACGACTTGGGTTTCTTTCCAGCCTTTTTGTTCGTAGTGGTGATGAATCGGCGCCATCAGGAAGATGCGTTTTTTGGTGCGTTTGTACCAACCGACTTGCAACATAACGGAAATGGCTTCAACAACAAACAGGCCGCCCATAATGACGAGGACAAATTCTTGGCGGATGATGACGGCAACGGTACCGAGCGCCGCACCGAGCGCGAGTGCGCCGACGTCGCCCATAAAGACTTGTGCCGGATAGGCGTTAAACCACAAAAAGCCGAGACAGGCGCCACACATGGCGGTACAGAAAATCACCACTTCGTTTGCACCGGCAACGTAAGGCAATTGCAGGTATTGGGCAAATTGTGAATGGCCGCTGGCATAAGCAAAGATGGCAAGGCCGGCGGCGACAAGTACAACGGGGAATGCGGCCAAGCCGTCCAAACCGTCGGTCAGGTTAACGGCATTGGATGTGCCGACGATGGTCAGGTAGGACAATACCAAGAAGCCGACTACGCCAAGCGGTAAGGCAACTTGTTTGAAGAAGGGAACAATCAGGATATTGTTAGCAGAATTTGTCGCAAGGTAGAACAATGCCAAACCGGCAATGATGGCAACGCTGGACTGCCACACCATTTTAAATTTGGCAGACACGCCGTTAGGGTCTTTATAAACCACTTTGCGCCAGTCGTCGTAAAAACCGAGTGCGCCGGTAGCAAGCAGGACGCCTAAGAGAATCCAAATATAAGGATTTGCCCAGTTGCCCCACAAGATTGTAGATACGGTAATGGCAGTCAAAATCAGCGAGCCGCCCATGGTTGGCGTACCGTTTTTGATCAGGTGGGTTTGAGGGCCGTCGGTACGCACTGCCTGGCCGACTTTAAGCGCAGTCAGCTT
>OBBP01000023.1_pt1 | contig 29603 bp, 28 predicted proteins | sample 1495851 | NCBI WGS metagenome assembly OBBP01 (sample SAMN01915230, study PRJEB22387) | human oral metagenome | isolation source: saliva | host: Homo sapiens | place: USA
ATACAATCGAAATGTATTTTTTAATTAATTAATTCGATTTATGGTAACTTTAAGTAGGTCAGCTTGTAATAGGCACTTTAAATTAGACACTAATTAAAATTCCTACTAAAATTGCTAGGTCACTTAGGCTATACCCTAAGTGACCTAGTATAAAACAAAAAAAAAGACCCCGCCGCTTAAAAGCAGGGCAGGGGCTTCAATATCCGATTCGGATATTAGTCAGCTGTACGGCCGACAGAGTTAAGAGGGAAGGTTACTTTTTCAAACCGCGTCGTTTTTTCTCTTCATTAATAAGATACTTGAAACAAGCCATAATCAAGAGAAGAGCAGCAGTAATAATTAAAGACAAAACAATTACAGCATTGCCTACATTACCAAAGTCCATGATTCAATCCTTTCCTTTCAAAAAATCCTCACAATTATTCATAAAGTGAATTGCACAATATGCAGTATATGTGGGGATTAGCAGCATCAACATGGTAAAGCATTCTCATTAAAACTGCCTTTGCCAAAAATCACATAATACACAAGTGATGATTCGGCAGCGACCAAAAGCCTGAATGCCCACTCGAAGAAGTCAAACCAAAATTTGAACATTCTTTCGTTCAGCGGTAGTTTCAAAAACAGGAGCTTAGACAAAAGGGTTAACATTTCGTCCCTCCCGAAAGCTGCCGCTTTCCCATTTTGCCGTCAATACGGCGGAGTTTTTGTACATCCTCCATAAAAAAGGGGGATATACCGCCCCTGTTGGGATGTATATCCCCACAGGGTTGATAAAAATTAGATAAAAGACCGTACTGCAGAAGCAGCGTACGCTGTTAACGGGCGACGTACAGGCATGTTTAGACAGATGCCGTCTGTATGGTCTTTTTTATAACCCATAACCGGATGCCATCATGATGAAACCTCCCTTTAATCTGACCAATAAAATGCTGAACGATATGGTGGAAATTTCCCGCCTGATCGGTCAGTTGCAAGTACAGCATGAGCGCAACCTCGCATTGCGGCGGGAAAGCCGGATTCAGTCGATCCAGTCATCGCTCGCCATTGAAAACAATTCCCTCTCTTTAGAACAGGTAACAGCCATTTTGGACGGCCGTCGGGTACTGGGGCCTCCGAAAGACATTCAGGAAGTCAAAAATGCCTACGAAGCCTATGAGGAAATCTTGACCTACAATCCATTTAGCGCAAAAGATTTTTTAAAAGCACACAAATTGCTTACGCAGGGATTAGTCAAACAGTCCGGTCGCTTTCGCAGTGGCGATGTCGGTATTTACAATGCCCAAGGACAGGTCATTCATGTCGGGGCAAGACCGCAATTTGTGCAAGGATTGGTTGCAGATTTATTTAAATGGGCTGAACAGGACGAAACACCGTTGCTGATTAAAAGCGCCGTTGTCCATTATGAAATTGAGATGATTCATCCTTTTGAAGACGGTAACGGCCGGATGGGGCGCTTATGGCAAAGCGTATTATTAAGTCGCTGGAATCCGTTATTCGCATGGCTGCCTGTTGAGACGATGGTGCATGAGCATCAGGAAGCCTATTATCGGGAGCTGAGAAAAGCCGATGCAGCCAATAATTCCACCGGATTCATCGAGTTCATGCTGGATATGATCCTGCAAACCCTTAAAAAATATCCGGTCATGCCTATCGCTCACGAGACGAGCGATAACTTGAGCGACAAAATGAGCGATAAGGCAACCGAGGTCTATCAGACCATTTTGAAATATTTGACTAACCACCATACCATTACCGCACAGAAAGCAGCAGAACTGACCGGCAAATCGGCTCCGACCATCCGACGTTACTTGGCCGGTTTTGTAGAGGCGGATTTATTGGTAGGGGAAGGCAGTAACAAGTCGCGGATTTACCGGTTGAGCAAGGTGCAAGACAAAGTTGAAGAGATTTGAAATGAAGAAATTGATTTTAGCGGCGGTGGCTTTAGGTTTTAGCGGAGCAGCCTTTGCGGTCAATCAAGGCTTATATACCGGCAGTGAAGGGCGGCGGATTGTATTTTCACATCATCCCGATGACGGTACGGTTGTGTACAGCCTGAATATTTCCGACAGTGCAGGCCGGCCGATGACGAAAAACGGTATTCTTTACCAATCCCGCAATACCAAAAAACCGGTAGCCGGAAATGACTACACATTCGGCCAAACCAGCCCGTATTATGACGATGATGCCAAAAGCGGATGTCTGATTTCGGCAAAATGGGAGCAGGGCGGAGCTTTGAAACTTTCGGCAGGTAACAGTTGCACTAAAACAGAAAAAACCGTTTATACCGGCCGTTACACTTTTACAGACAGAATCGTATTTCCTGAAAAATACCGTGGTGATTGGGCGGCTAACTGCCGGAACAGCGATCCGGCCGAATGGTTGCGTATCGGCAAAAACTCATTTACCCAGTTTACGGATTTCACACCGGCACGCATCATCAGCACCAACCAAACGGACGGTATGTTTGTTGCCGCCGCAGTCGAAATCAGCGAAGGTGCCGGCAGCCGTTCGTTCCTGATGCTCAGACCGGAAGGGCGCAAGTTGAAAGTGACCGGCGAACATCACGGGGACAGAATTGACATGACTGTGCAGAAATGTTCTGCCAAGGCAGGATTGTGATGAAAACAGCCCGTATTTACGGCCGTGTCAGTACGGAAGACCAGGATTTCAAACGGCAGTACCGTTTGGAAGAAGAGGCCAGGAAGCAGGGGTACTATGTTGCCAAGACCTATATGGAAAAGGCTTCGGGAACAACAACCGACCGGCCTAAACTGAACGAACTGATCGATGATTTGCAACCCGGAGATGTCGTTATTGCCGAGAACATCGACCGGATCAGCCGCCTACCGCTGCCGGATGCCGAACGGCTGGTCAATCGGATTAAAGACAAGGGGGCGGTATTGTCGATTCCCGGGTTGTTGGATTTATCGCAACTGGATATGGACGGCCAGCCGGAAATTGCCAAGATTTACCTGAACGGCCTGTCGGATATGTTGTTGAAAGTCGCGTTACTGATTGCGCGTCAGGATTACGAGACCAGAAAGGAACGGCAACATCAGGGTATCGGGCAGGCGCGGCAACAGGGTAAATACCGTGGCCGCCGCCCTGATGCCAACCTGCACCGCAACGTCTTTCGGTTGCGCAATGCGGGTACCAGCATCAACGAAACAGCAAAATTGGCAGAATGCAGCCCGACTACGGTTAAGAAAATTATGAAGATGTACAGCAGTATTGATGATATTCCGCTTTAGCGATTGAGCATGATCTGCATCAACTGCCAGTAGATTGGAAATAGCCGCCGGTATCGGCCGCATGGGATATTGCCTTGCCGGTGGACTGGAAGTTTCCGCTACTGCTTGAGCGCACTGCAGTACGTTCAGTCGTATGGAAATAGCCTTCCTGTTTCTTAATGGATTTTTTAGCGGCTTGGGCAGTGTTTTTCAGACGGTCTGCCCCACGCATCGGTGTTGGCTTGGAGGGTAGGCTGACACGGGGGGGGTCGGTCGTAGCGGATCCGGAAACTTTTTGTAGATTTCCCTGTCTATAATTCTCTGTTTTGGATGATTTTTCTTGAAACAGACGGTATAGGGAAGTAATATTGCGGACATAGGCGCGGGTTTCCTTAAACGGCGGAATGCTGCGACCGTATTTGCGGACGTTTCCTGGTCCCGCATTATAGGCGGCCAATGCCAGATCGACGGATTTAAATTCGTCCAGCATCTTACGCAGATAGCGGCTGCCGGTACGAATGGAAACTTCGGCATCGAATAACTGCAAATGGTGTACGCCCAAATCGGCTGCGGTACCCGGCATGACTTGGGTTAGACCTGCCGCTTTGACCCGTGAAACCGCCTTGCGGTTGTATCGGCTCTCGTAAGCCACCAGTGCCTTGAACAAATCCGGATCAACACCTTCCTCGCGTGCGATTTTTTCAATGGCGGGACTGTGTTTCCAGTAGTTTGCAATCATCGTCAGACAGGATTTGTTGGCGATTTTGCCTTGCAGACACCCCTCTACCTGCTCTTTGGCACTTTGGGCGAAAGCGGGTTGTGCGGCCAAAAGCACGGCTGCCAAAACGATAACGACGTTTTTTTTCATTTTGCAATACCTCGGACAAACAAACGGGATATTTTTGGAAATCTTCGACAGGAGTAAGGCTATGAAACAGAATAATCAGAACATCGACCTGACCAAAGTGGATTTGACCCAGTTGGATAGTGAGTCTATGGATCGGTTGATTGATGCCTTTAAAGGAACACAATACTATAAACACCAAAATAAAATTGCAAAAAACTTTGCTGCAATTATATTTTTAATAGTAGGAAGCATATTCATGGTACCCGTTCTCTTTACTGTTTATGCATTTATATTTGGTTAATTTAAAATGACTTTTTGAAAAAGAGCTGGCTGGTTAGCCAGCTCTTTTTTTATGCTCAACCGAACGTACTCTTGGCATGTATCAGCGCAGCACGGACATCACTCAGACTCAAATGTGCCTTGTTGTTGCCCACCCCGTGATAATAGCTTTGGCCGGCGGCTACCTGCTGCACATGGCCTTTCATAGCGTGCGGCACAGGGAAGGAGGCCCACTCCTGCGCCATGGCCACCATCGCCTTATTAAGGTCGTTGTGCTTGCCTTTGATAAAGTCCAGAGCCGCACCGCCGCCTGCTTTGCCGATCAGGTATTCGCTGAAGAAACGCTCCTGCAATTCCGGCGTGAATTTTTCGTTACCGGACAGCCCCAATGCTTTGACACCGGAAGCGAAGGTGGACGGAATCATCTGATAGCGGCCGACGGCATTAAACTCCTTACTCCGTTGGGCGGCCATTATTTCGTTTACCGTCATACTGGTCAGATTGCGCGTAGCGGCTCTCTGTCCGTGGCGTTCGCCCAAATTGACCGAATTGTAACCGCCTTCGCCTTTGCTGATGAGGGAGCGCAATGCAGACATCGGAGCGGCATTACCCGGTGCTGAGGATGCGGTAGCCGGACTGCTTGAAGCAATATCTCCCAGACCGCGTACTTTACCGGATTCGGCCAGCCTTTCGAAGCGCTCCGCAGCCGCCTGGTTCTTAAAGTTGAAGTGGATGTGGTTGCCGGTGGCACCGCCTTCGCCATTCTTCTCATAATCCACATAATAGTCTTTGTCACTGAACCCGTTTTGCTGCATAAAGTCACGGATTTTATGTTCTGCCGCCATCCAACTGGTATGGCCGGTACCCAAAGCCTGCGTGCTTTTGCCTTCTTGATCTAAAACCATATCAAGTGCCAAACCGCGTACATGTGTACTGTTTGGACGGTGATCGACATGATAGGAGTCGTTGAAGGCACTGAAACGGACATCCTGTTTGTCGGTATCGAACAGTTTTTCCATTGCGTGCGCCATCGCTAATACACCTTCCTGGGTTTTCACCCCGTTTTTGGCTTCACCACCAAAGGCTTTGTTGCGTGCCAACGTCGTCAATCCTTCACGGTCAGTGGACAGGTAGCTGCCGCCGTCCTGTGCATTCATCGAAGTTTTGTGCAGGCCACTGGAAGATGATGCAGGATTTTGGTCGCTGTAATCCAGCATTTGATCTGCCGTCGGTGCAGTCAGTTTGCGGCCGATAATGCTTTCTACCGACGAGCCGTTAAAAGTTTTGCTGGAATCGTTGGGATTGTAGTTGTCCAACATCTTGTTCAGTTCAGCATAGCGTTTATTGAGAGCATCAGTATCGCCAAATATGGCTGTTTTACCCAGTAAGCCGCCCCCACTTTCTTCTGTTAGATGAGTAATAGATGCCGCACCATCAGCAATTTTTTCTAGACTACTACGTTGGCGCAGTTCCTTCTCAATCGCCTGCTTCTCCTCAATCGCAGCCACTTTCATAGCATTGTTGGCCTCAATAACCTTACGCTGCTCGGCGATGGTCATGCCCATGCTGTTGACCTTTTCGCCAACCTGCGGACCGAGGTTGCGGGTACCGCCTAGCCGTTCGCCGACATTCAAATCCTGACGGAAACTACCGGCGGAAGCTGCGTTCTGCGGGTTGACGTCTTGGTTGATACGCGCCGCTGCCTGTCCCTGCATCATCTTCTGATGTTCCAGCATATCCATACGGCCTTCCAGCATGGCTTTATGGGTCTCGATGCCCTGCATATCGCTGTGGTTGAAGATTTCGCGCATGGCGGCATTGGCCGCTAACTGTTCCGTATCGCTGCCACTGGCATTGAATGCCATCAATTTGTCGAACAGCGCACCGTTGGCATTGCCGCCGAAACGACCCGCATCCATAATGGTCTGCGCCACTTTGTCGCTGTACTGCTCGGCAGCGGTAATGGCTGCATTACGCTGGATGTCAGCGGCCTGACTGTCTCGGTCGACATTGATCATGACTTCGTTGAACATTTTTTGGTCGATACTGGTGGCGCTGCTGCCGGATTGTTGCAGGGAAGCAGCGTTTTCCAAACTACTCATATCGGAGCGCAAATCGGAAAGGGTCTGACTGTGAACCTGTTGCAGTGTCTGCGAGTCTAGGCTTGCCGCCGTCATGGTCAGACCGTTGCGGTTGGTTACACTGCTGCTGGTCGTCGTACCCTCCGATTTCTCGCTACCGGTACTGGTGCTGTTGGTATCGGAAGTTTGGCCATTTGCAGAAAGCTCAACCATACCTCCTGTTTTGGCACTTGCAGATGCACCCAAGCCTAGCAATTTTGCTCCCGGAGTAGATAGTTCTAATGAAGCATCAGCTCCCGCATATACCTTTCCTCCTATTCCCTTCGTAGTTGAATCCGCCATCACATGCGTACCCGCTTCCACATAACGCGCCGAAGCTTGCTGGCCGGTCGCCTGGTCGATAACCCAGCCGGAAGAGGTGGCCACGCCGTCTGAATCGACATGGGCAAACGTCATCTGCTCCGCCGTCGTACCCAACGCGCTGGCCTGTGCGGACAGTACATGCTTGGCCGTCTCGGTCTGGCTGTCGGTCATGGCGAGGTTAAATGTGGTCGGACTGTTGGCATAGGCATTGGACTGCAAATCCTCCATGCTTTCCGCAGGGCCGTATTGGGTCGCATTCTGAATCATGCGCTCCGCACCGATGACGCTGGTTTTGTGAAGATCGGGTGCTTCCAGTTCTTCTTTGATAGCATTTTGACCGACCAGATTGGCACGGTTGGCAATCGCCGCAAATCCGTAGGCCGAACCGCTCAAAATAAAGAACAGAATGGTCGGGATATAGGCCATCAGCGACGAACCGGTCAAGATGGATTTTTGGATGCTGTCAAACAGTCCGGCTGTAAATCCCGGCGACAGTACCACGTTCGGCGTACCGCTGTACATAATGGCCAAGGTTGCTTTGTAGAGATTGTCCATCAGGTTTTGCTGCATGAAATGGGCAATCAGGGTGTCAATCGGCAGCCAGGCGTTAATCCACGCCGCCAACATGATGTACATGCCCAGCAGTTTGAAACCCGCCCAGCCGCGAATCACAATCATGAATACCATCAGCGGGGTTACGCCGATATACAGGCACAGCATCAGGTTCAAGAAGCCTTCGGCCAGTGTCTGAAAAATCGACGCTTCGCCGGCGGCATCCACAGCGGAAGTACCGATGGCATCCGTCATCATGGCAGCGGCCTGGGTACAGGTGGCATCTTGTGCGCCGATACATTGGTTAGCAATTTGGTTAAAAATCATCGAAGCCTGAATCGAAGCCGCATCAATCTGCACGCCGGCGCTGTAATATTGTGCCAGGGCATTCGGTGTCAGGGTACCGCTCTGCTGCGCCATGGCGTAGGCCGTCGTCAATACGTCTACCGGTCGCGGATTGCTGCCGGAAGAACCACCGACCTGTGTCGCCAATGCGCCAGGCAATTCATCCAACTCCGTCTGAATTTTGACCGCACGCGCAGATGGGTCGAGCGTTACACCGGAGCTGCCGCTCATGTTGCGGGTGGCCACAATCTGATTGGCGGCTGCCGAAGCGCTTTGCGCGGTTGCCGGAGTAGTGTGGCTCAATACTTGGGCGGCAATGATCTTGCCGGCATCGGCACAGTTCATCGAAGTTTGGATGGCCTTGCCACTGCCAGCCGGATCGGGAACCATAATCTGTGTCATGCCGCTTTGATGGCCGCTGGTCAGCACGCGCAGGAAACCCTCTTTGCTCACGTCGCTCCAACGCACATTCCAGCCGCAGGAGCGGGTGGCAATGGCCATGTTGGTCATGATTAAAGCATTTTCAGGGGTATTGAACTGACGGCGCAACTGCATCAGCGTACGCAGTGGACTAAAGAAGCCCTGCGTGCCGTGTACCGACAGGTTGCCGGCTACCGGCCCTTCGACGGCTGACGTACCCGTCCAGTTCGCATCGGGCAGTACGGTACTGGCCGTGTCGATGCCTTCGGTAAAACTCTTACCCAGCTTGCTGAACAAGCCCAACGTCCATGCCACACCGACTGGGATGTTATCCACCTTACGAAAGCGCACCGCACCGGCATTGCTGTTCAATGCCTGGTCGTAATAGGAGGCAACATATACTGGTGTGGTCGGAATAATCGCGAACGCCAAAAAGATAATCATTAGGATGGTTTTGAACGGCTCGAATTTCATCGAGGTGGCCGCGCTCAGGCACATCAGCGTGATGGCAATCAGGACAGCCAACTGGATGGCGGAGATGACCATAGAGCCGGAATCGCTGTTGAACAGCATGGCAATCATGCTGAAGGTACGGGTAACCATGTCGATGTCGCCGACCACCCAAATGGTCGAAATATCGGCATTACCGGGAATTTCGCTGTCGGGAATGGCGGCATAGGCAGCCGGTACGAAAGCCGCCAATAAAGCCAAGACAGCACAGAGGCGGATCAGATGGCGTTTCAGGGAAGGCATGATACGGTTTCCTTATTTTGCTGCGGTGGTCAATCCGTTTTTAATCGCCAATGCGGTATCCAGCATCTGCGACAGGTTCTGCATGGTTTGGGAACGGGCGTTGAAGGTCAGGCGGTTGTTGGCTTCCTGCTCCAGTTTTGCCATTTGTGTTTTTTGGCTGTCACTCAGCGGCACGATGTGCTTGCCGTTTTGGGTTACGTTGGCAGAGTAAGCCGAGGCGATGTTTTTGTTCATGGCCATCACCAACTCTGCGCCCATCTGCTCCGCCCATGCGTCGGCAAAGGCAGAGACGGCTTGGGTTTGCAGGCGCGTACCGGATTTGGCTGCGGCGGCCAGCTTGCTACGGATTTCTTCCGGAATCGAATTGACGAAGGCAATCTGCTTGGTACTTTGGGCGATGGTATTATCAGCCAGGTGCGCCATAATCGAATCGGAAGCGATGGCGGTTACGACGGAGTCACCCATACTGCTGCTGTCGCCGTAGGCGGTCTGTTTGCCGGCCATCATATTGATAATGTAGCGTTTCACACCGGGAAACTCGGTTTCAGCCATGATCACGGTTTGGCAGCTGTCGGCCTTATTGATGTTGAAATCGGAACATTTGTAGCCGTCCAATGCTGCACCGGTCTCTCTGCCGTACACCAAATCACGGAATGACCAAATCGGTTCGTACACCTTGTCGCCTTTTTCTTTGGATTCCTTGGCAAACATACCGCCGGAAGTGCTGGAAGCGGCATTACTGCCGGTCAGTGCAATAGTGGTACCGTACAGGTTCATCGCCAGTTGCAGATAGCTCTGGTCGCCGCCGTAAGGCTCGGTATTGATACCGCCGCCGCCTTGACCGTTTTTGCCGAATACGCCGGCGGATACCAGGGTATTCATCATGTTGTTACCGTAAATGGTTGAAGAATCAGCCGCATCATCGGGACGGTTGGCATTTTTACCGGAATAGCTGCGCTTTTGCAGGGCTTCCGAAAAATCGGAAACCGCACCTTTGGCCGCGCCCCATGCAGCCTCGAAGCTGCCTTTGGTTTCGCCAAGCATGTTACTCATCTGCGAAGTGTCTCCGCGTGCCGCCTCAACCATCGCGCTGCTGATTTGGCAGGTATTTTTGGCGGCTCCGTTAATCTTGCTGGTCATGTCGTGCAGACCGCTCATAATGTTTTGGCAGGACGGACACATATTGTCCAAGGCGATTTTGAGGGAATAGCCGGTACCGTTGGCCATGATTGCGCGGATGATGTTGCGCATGTTGTCCACGGAAATCATGGAAAACGAACCGAAGTAGGCATCAATGCCGCCACAGCCGGCCGAAAAACGCGGCGGGTCGTAGGCCAGAATATTAAACGAACGCACCGGCGAACGCATGCTCAGGCCGCCGAGCGAACCGCCGTAGTTGCCGTTGACCGCACCCAATTCGGGAGAGGTCGTCGTCCACATCGCATCCATGCCGGAGGCGATGTCGGCCTGGGCAGTCGAGGGCAGGGCGGCAAACAGCAGTGAGGCGGCCACTACGCCGATTTTGACGGTCGCGTAAGTGCGTTTGGCTTTGTTTTTCAGAATCGACATAACTTGGGTCTCCTACATTTTGTTTTTGATGATGCGGTTCAGCATTTTGACCACTTCGTCCATGTTGTCAGGGTCTTTCAACTTGGTTTTGGAGGTATTCAGATCCTTGCTGCTGATCATGCCGCGCTCGTTCAGTTTGGCGATGTTGGTCAGGTTCGGGTCGGCCAGATTCATGTCGATGGCCGCCGTGACGATTTTCTGCTCCAACTCGCTCATGCTCATTGCGCCGTGGGCGACGACGGCCACGCGGTCGGGCGGTGCGACCAAAATGGTTGCAGGTGTCAGTTGGATGCCTATGCTGCGTGCGCGTTGTCCGCCACGGTCATAACGGATTTGCGCGGGTTTCATACCGTTGATGACACCGCCGTCGGTGCTGATGTAGCGCACCTGCATGTTGTATTTCTTTTCCAGCATCTTGGTAACTTGGTACTGGCTTTGGCAAAAGGCGCAACTACTGTCGAAAAACATCCAAATACCGGCTTTGCGGCTCAAATCCTTGATGATTCCTTCTTTGGCCTGGTCGATCTGCCACAATACCTGTTGGCGTGCCAAGGCGGAAATCGGTACGCGCACCGATTCGGACAGCATCGGGTCGGCATCGGTCACTTTTTTGCTCATACGGGCAAATTCGTCGGCCTTATCGAGCATCAACCGGTTGACGTACAGATAGGCGCGGACGTTCTCTTCGGTCGGATTGGAAATCGCCAGCTCGAGCAGCTCTTTTTGTTTATCGCGTATCCAGGTGGCGGAGCCGAACTCGGCCTTTTTTTCGGTCTTGGGTGCTTCTTGTTTTTCAGACGGCTTCGGAGTCGACACCGCTTCCGGTTTGGGTTCTTCTTTGGGTTTAGGCTTGGGTTTGGCGGCTGGCTTGTCTTTGTACCAGAAGTAGCCGTCGTCGGTAGCCTTGCCGAAGGCGGAACCCTCTGCTAGTGCCTGCATGCTCCATCCCGCGCCGACCAAAGCGGCCAGCATCAGACCGGCGGCGGTTTTTATTTTCCAGTTTTTCATCGTATTCGGCCTCTAACGGATGGTGGCAGGGTCTTCAAACAGCGGGGCGACGTAGTCGAACGGAGCAGGGCGGATGCCCCGGCGTTGCAGCCACATGGTGACGGAACTGCCGACCCGCTTCTGTTCATCCGGCTTCAGGCTGTTCATGGCGTGTTTGGCATAAGATGCATACCGTTTGTCGGTTGCCGCCGCGATTTGCAACCAGCGTGCAGCTTCGAGACGGTTTGCTTTGTGCAGGCTGTCGCCTTTGCCGTAATAGCGTGCCAAAGCCACCATCGCACCGCTGTGCCAGCGGTCGGCAGCACGGTTGTAGTAGGGAAGCGCCGCAGGCTGGTTTTCAGTGGCAATCAGCAGGCCATAACGGTAAAGCGCGTTCGGGTCGCGCATCCGGGCGGCATTGACATAATGGCTGCGCGCCTCGGCCAGCTGCGCCGGTGCAGTTTTGGCAGCTGCTTCCTTAATCAGGCCGGCATGGTATTCGGCCGGCCAAAACACGGCATTGCGGCCTTTGCTTTCGCGGTATGCCTGTATCGCGGTCAGAAACCATTTCAATGCGTTGCGGCTGTCCGCCGCCACACCCTTGCCGTAGTAGTAGGCCAAACCGAGGTTGTAGGCGGCCAAATGGTTGCCGGTCAGACTGCCGTCGGGATTCTTAACTGCTTTTTGATAGGAACGCAGTGCCAGTTGCATATCCTGACGGCTGGACAGTTTGCCGGTTTCGGCCAGGTAGCCGTAATACAGCGAAGCCCAACGGTTGCCGCCATTGGCCGCATCCCTCAGCTTGGCTGCATACAGGCTGTCGCCATGGGTAAAGCGTTCGTATAGTTGGCGTGCCGCCTCCTGTTCGCTCGGCTTGCGCTTGTAACCGGTTTTCGGGGCAGGGCTGTCCGCTTTTTTCTCTGCCGGTGCTTTGGCAGCCGGCGTGCCGATGTTGCGGTGCTCTTCACCGAATACTTTTCTGTCCATTTCCTGTTTGCCGTCCTGCGCCGCCGCATTCAGGGCGGCCAGCAGGGTCAGACAGACGGCGGCGGTCTTAACGGTATTCATCTCTCACTCCTCAATCAAATTCACAGCGCAGTCCACCCAACGCCACAACAGGTAAACTGCATCTTCGTCGCCGGTTTTCGTACCTTTCTCGCTGCGGCCCATACCCCAACGCAGGCTGCTGGCACCGAGACGGTGGGCGCAGCGGCTGGTAATTTTCAAAAAGCTCGCCACCTCTCCCACGCCTTGCTTGACGGCTGCACCCAAATCCAAACCCTCAGCACTGCCGGAAGCCGAACCGGAAGAAGATTCACTGTACGGATACAGCATGGTGGACTTAAATTCGGATTTACGCGGAAATGGGGCGGGTATCGGCGAACACAATGCGTTGTCGCCGACGGTACTCATGCTGGCAAAACCGCCGGTGCGGTTGGACACCATGATAGAACGGTTCAGAATCGTCGAAGTGGCGACGGTGCTGTTGCGCTCGGCCGACAGCGTACCGACGGCCGGCAGGTTGTTACCCATGCAGCCGCCCAACCAAAAAGCGGTATCGTCGGCATAACCCCAACCGGCTCCGGTGGTATTAGCCACACAGGAGGCGGTATGCGCCGCTATATCGAACAGGGGATTGTTGGCGACGTTGCCGATGGCCATCCACTCCGGATAGAGCAGATTGCTCCATACCTCGTCACGTTTTGACCAGGTAGGCTGCAATACCGAACTTTCGAAAGAGCCGCGATAGAAACAGCGCGGAGTCCAACCGTAGATGTTGTACAGCGGAAATTCCCAGCTGTGGTAGTGATAGAAACCAGTATCGTATTTTCCTTGGCCGACGTTGCCGCCGTTGGCAGAAACCTCGCCGGCCAGTCCGCCGACACGGGACATCTGTTTCAGAACCTGTCCGACTTTGTCGCCGTAAACAGGCGAGCAGGAAGGATTGCGCACGACTTCGACCAAGCGGGTAGGTAGCCACATACCGCGCGTATAGCCATAGCGGACATACGGTTCTTTGCCGCATTTGCAGATACTCTTATTGGTTGCGTGCGGCGGATTGGCTACGTCGTTGCCGGAGATAACGGTGTTACCCATGATGCGTAACGGAAAGGCCGAATCAAAGCAGAAGTCGGTGATTGCGCCCATACCGGCATTGGAACAACTGTTGGCCGAAGCAAAACCGGCTGCTGTACAAAAGAGCAGGGTGGCAAAAATTTTTTTCAACATGACGGACTCCTACGGATTCTTCACTTCGACGACATCGAAATGCTTGCCGTTCTGACGGTAATAGGTCGGTACGGCTTTGACCTGCAACAGCTTGCGGGTTCTGTCGTCCAACGGCGCGGCATTCAGTCCCGCACCGTCCAAACGGCCTAAGCGTGTGTACAGCACCACCAGGTCGGGATGGTATTTCTTCATGGCTTGGGCGAAACGTACCTGCCAGGCATTGCGGCCGTCGATGACCACCAAACCGCGCACGCCGGCCGGATCCAAGGCCAAAACATTGAAGCGTGTTCCGCGCGGATACAGAACCTTGCCAGTTTTCGGATCGGTAATGTCGAAAGCGGCCGTCTGATAAGGAATCAGGCGGGTAATTTTGCGCTCTGCTGCTGCCGGGAGATTCAGACGGCCTGCCAAGGCTGCCTGTGCATCCTGACGGGCTTGTGCCGCTTCCTTGTTCCAGTCGCGCTTTTGTGCCTGTCGGCGCATAACGTCTGCCTGATCGGGTTCGCTTACGCGCCACTGCTGGCTCAGGCGTTGGTTGAAACGGCGCTCTTTGACCGCATTGACCGAAGCGTTGATGTTTTGTACACCCTGCACCAGATACCATTTGTTGTTGCTGTCTTGATGCACCAGTGCCGGAACGTAGGTTATCCGGTATTCGGCAAATGCAGCCGGCTGCACAATGATGTTCGGCGGGTTTTTCTTGGCACGCTGCGACAGCTTTTTATAGAGGGTGTCGGTGTAATCGAATATTTCCTCCACACTGCCGTTCCCCCAGCCGCGATAGGCAAACACCACGTCTTTACGTCCGGCTCCCTGTTCCAACAGGCCCAATACAATCTGTTCCGGCATGGAACGGCTTAAAAAGACCACTGTGCGCGTGTGCTGCAATTCCTCCATGGTCGGATTATGTCCGGCCGGCAGACGGCGGCTACCCGCCGTCAGTTGCTCGGCCTCTTTGGTAAACTGCACGCTGCGTGCTTTCTGCTGTCGGATCAGGTCGCTTAAAAACGCCGCATCATCGGCTTTTGCCTCAAAACAGAACGCGCAGGCGGCCAACCAAAGCGCTGACAGGATACGGCCCCCAGTAGCGGGAGTCATACGAGTGTTTTTCCGTTCCATATACGAAAACTTCATCCTTTCCCAGACGGTATTCGGTATCCCATGCCGTCAGAGGTTTGTTCCACTTGCTGGCGACGTAGCGCACATCGCCCAAAAATCTGCCGTTGATGTACAGATTGCCGTTTTTGACGGTCACTCTGTCTCCCGGCAGTCCTGCAACCAACTTGCCGACCGTCTCGCCGTCTGCCAGCACCGGCTGCATGTTTTTGGCCGGAAACAGCACCAAATCGTAACGCTCCAACTGTCCGATGGCTTCTGTTTTATCCCAAAGATAGACCGACCACGGCAGGCAGCCGGAAATCGTGCGCTCCAGCATGATGCCGTAACGCTCGGTAATGCCGACCGAGGCGAGCTTGACCGCCAAAACCAACGGCACCGCCCACAGGCCGCGCAGCCAGTCGTTCCGGGTCAGCTCTTTCCCCAACACTTTCATCAGTCCAACTCCGCTCCGCCACCTGCCGTACCGGTTGCCGGCAAGCCGCCGTCTTGAGGCAGGGAAGTCGGCGGCAGCACGGCATTGGGAGAAACACCTGTTTGCGGTGCAATCAGCGTAATGCCGAGTTCCTGCGCCACCCGCTCGGTAATGTCCGCACCTTTAGGGTAGGTTACGACGGCCGAGCGTTGGACAATAATCATGCCGTCATCGGACATCTGACTGAGTTTCTCCTGTACCTGCTCAAGATTCTGCGTCAGCATCCGGCGTACCTCATCAGGGTCTTGGTTTTGTGACCGGCTCATTGCCTGTGTCAGGTAGGACGCCGCCAGGCGGTCACTGTCCACCACATAAAATCCTGCTGCGGGTTTGGCCGTCAGGCCGAAAGACGACTGGTAGAAGTTGTAGCCGGCCAGCATCAGTGCCGCCGCCGCCAACCCCAAGGCCAGCAGGCTGCCGGAACCGTTGTCGGCCGCATCGGGACGGACGGTTGTTTCCTGCTGATTGTCTGTTTTGGTTTTGCTACTCATGCCTGCTCCTTTTCAGATTCCGTTTGTGCCGTTTTGCCTTCGTAACGGGCGGCTTCGACCATCAGGCCGTCAATGGTTTGACGGGCCGTTCCATCCCAGTAATAGTGGGCTACCTGTTCCCAATCGTAATGTTCGAAGTTTTCATCCAGCCAGTCACAGCGTGCCGTATCGAGACGGCTCTGCTCGCGGCTTTGGAGTAATACCAGTTTGCCGGCTTCGAAGTGTTCGGCCAGCGGTCCTTCCGCCGTATCGAAAACCACATCAATCCAACCATCGTTCTCGCTACCGACCACCACGCCGGTAATTTCCGGTGTTTCGCGGTAATACACCAAATCGCCGAATGGGAATGTCGTACTCATTGCATAATCCTTGTTTTAGTCAAACGTACCGTCGCCATAACGGTTCCAGGCTTCGCGGCGGATAAGATCCGCTACTTTCTCGCCGGCACGGATGCGGTTTTTCAAATCGGTAAAAAATGCCCCTTCGGTACTGAACAGCACGCGGTTGAACGGGGTTTCAATCAGCCGCACGATGCCGGCCGTCTCCTCGCCGGAAATCAAGACGAACTCGCCGTACTCTCCTTTGACTGTATGGATTTTCTGCAACAGACTCGAAATATAGGGCGAGGGCTTGAACCAGCCTTCCCGCGTCGCCTGTTCCAACGAATCGCCGGTCTGACGGAACATGAATTTGGTGTAGGTCGAACCCATGATGTCGTAACCGAATTTGGTGGCGAATACCTGGTTGAAGGTTTGGCCGACCACCCATACGCCGCCGTCTTCTTTACGGACTTTGGAACACAACTGACCCGTCCATTGCGCGAACGGCGCATCCTTCAGCAAGTCGCCGCATTCTTCCAGCCACAACAGCCGTTTGTGGCCGTCGTGTTTCATAAACATTTCCTGACTGATGCCGGTAGCCGTCATCATCAGCACCACATCATGCAGATGGCGGTTGGTCGCCAGTCCCGACATTTCCAGCACCGTCCAGTCCGCCTCGGTACGCAGGTTGTTTTTACCCCGGAACCAACGCCCCATGCTGCCGGTCGAGCCGAAAGGCATCAGCAGCATGGCCAACTCATGTTGTTTACCGCTCATATGGCCGTTTTGTGCCTGCAAATACTGGATCACGTCGGTTACTTCGGCATCATTGGCTTTGGCCGTAAATACCGACTGGATCGCTTCCATCAGCAGGGCGCTTTCCAAATCGTCCAAACCTTCGGTCGGTTTGGCCATCTTCCCGAAAATCGGAATCAGGATTTCCATCTCACGCTCGATGTCGCTGATGCGGGTAAACGGATTCAGACAGATGTCGGAGTTCGGATGGAAGTCGATAACCTGTGCGCCGGCGATTTGCGCCGCCGCCACATAACTCATGCCCCGATCGATGGTCCAAACCTTAGTACCCAGCGACAGTTCGTCCTGAATCATGCGCTGAGACAGTACTGATTTACCCTGACCGGACTGACCCAAAATCAGACCGTTGTAGTTGGAGTTCTGCGGGTCGAAAATACCGAAGCGGAACGGTTTGCCGCGACGGGTGGTAAACAGGCTGCGGTTGCCGAAACCGCGCCATTCGTCCATCACAGGCAACAGGTGTGCCGCCAGAGCGGTCGGCATGGTTTTAAAACGGAACGTCCGTTTGATGCTCTCCGGTGATGCGTTCATTGGCAGCGTATTGAAGAAGCTGACTGCCGGTAACAACCGTTCCTGACGCATCAGAAAGCCGTTACTGCGGAAATAGGCCGCCATGCGTGCCAAACTTTCACGGATTTGCCGACGGGAATGGTGGAATAGCGAATACGTCGTGCAGACCTCGACCATCTGTCCGCCTTTGGTGGTTTCTTCCTGTATCATTTTGAAACCCGCAAGACGGCGGCGCAGACGCGGGGAAATATTCAGCGCCCCCGGTACTTTGGCCGCCCGTTCTGTCATCAGGTGGTCGGAACTAACCTTGCTGCGCTTTTTATCTTGATTCGGAAAATGAATCGTTGTCTGAAACATATACGGCATACCCGGCTGCGGACCGCTGCCACCCGGATGACCGATCAGGTCAATCATGCGTGACATATGCCACGGCTTCTCTTGGGTCGGGTAACGGTCGATGGTCAGAATGCCGACGTTTTGATTTTTACCGTCATGCGAAAAACCTTTACACAGCAGCATTCCCTGTCGGAACATCCCCCAGTCCACCGATGTTCCCGGGGGGAACAGTTGTACGTTCAACGGCATTTCCTCATCAATTCCGCCGTCCCATTTGCCGTCCATATCGAACGGCCGGCGCAGAATTGCCATTGCTTCGGAACGGTCTGCCAGCCGGATATTGAGGCCGGCCGAACGCAACTGGCTCAGACACTGGCTGTACAGCCGTTTGAACTCTTCACATTCCTTCATGAACTTACGGTAGTCTTCTTCCGAACCATCCAAAGGGCGCTTGGTTTTAAGCGGGATTTTAAGTGTCCAGGTACACACCGGTTGCAGGATTTTGGCATCGCTGGTATGCAGCAGTTTGCGTTTCGTCCCCGAGCGCAGGTATTCGGCACGTCCGGCTACCGCTTCTTTGGCCAAAGCGACCGATTCGTCGCCGGAGGCTCCCAGGCGCTCCGCCTCGTAACGGCCGGTTACTTCGTCAATATCGGGGATACCGAAATTGTGAAAAGACATCAGCGTGCCTGCTGGATATTGGATTTCCAACAATTCGTCAAAGGAATTGCCCATTTCCGCATTCCAGCCCGGAAGCGGATCGAACAGCCCCATGGTCGCAATCGCATTTTCGTTTTCGTAATAGAAAATTCCGTCCGCATCGTCGCCAGCAATCAGACTGACAAACTGACGGCCGCCGTCGCGGTTGCGGTTGATTTCAAAAATATCGGGTTTAGACATGTTTGCCCCAAAGTGAGAGTAGCCAGGGGTGGCAGAAGGCCGCCCTTATTCCGTATAGCAGGGAATCAGAACGGCGAGTCGTCCGCTTCGGAATCGTTCGGGCGGGGTGGACGTAAGGTGACGGATTCGATGCGGGTCGAATCCAGATTGAGGTAGATGTCTTCTACGCGGATTTTACGGGTACGGTGAACCACACCGTCTTTCTCGTAAGAACCGATGCTTTCGCGGCCGGTAATCGTTACCGGCAGACCCTTGACCAGAATACCGGCCAAATGCTCGGCACGGCGCTCCCAGTATTCGCATTCGACCCATTCTGTATGGCCTGCGACATAACGGCGCTCGCCCGACGAATTATCGGGACGGTATTCGGTAGAGGCGATGGAAAAGTTCAATACGGTGGCTTCTTCGCCGCCGGGACGTTGGATTTTTTTGAGGGTAATGTTTTGACCGAGATTACCTCGGATTTTCAGATCAATAGACATAGCAGGCATTCCTTTCGGATTGCCTGTGCTTTGAATACGGTAGAACAGAAGCTCTACCGATAGAGATGGGGGTAGAGTGAAATCTACTCCCGCATTTTTTATTTGTCAATAGTTTTTGTGAAAATTTTACAGAAGGCCATTTTAATATCCAAATGATTGAAAACAAATGAAATAAGCATAACCCTGCCACAGAAAGCGTAGCACACACAAGCCTCCGACTCATATCCGTTTCTGCGAGTGTATAGGGGGTATACACTTCGATCGCTGCCGCAGGTTTTACTCCCAGGAACAACATCAGGGGTGCCCCCCTGAACACCTTTACCTCCGGCGGCAGCAAGGCCGTCTAAAAATAACTTTCGGACGGCCTTGCCGGTCCTGTTCATAGTGTGAACGGTGTTTGATTGTCTGTGCATACCCTGCACAGTACGGAAATTGATACCGGTCTTTCCCGGTTGTCAGCAGTTTAGCGTCTGCCGACGTTTTTGGTATAGTTATGGCTCCAACCCCGATAACCAACCAAAAAAGGAAACAAATATGCTAACTGCTTTGCATCCTTACAAGGATGTCACAATGACTCCTGATGAATATATCAAAGAATTTGGAATACGCATCATCGGCTCTGTACATGATTTACGGCCACGACCACGCTGCCGCTTCTGTAAACAGGAGATGCAGATCAGGGCTGCCTCTACATCCCATACTCACGCTCACTTTGCCCATATGCAAAAAAGCGGCCCCTGTCCCTCCAAGGTTCTAAATGCCAGACCGTATCTGAACAAATTCCCGACAAAACCGAATCTTGAACAAGCCTCGTATCTGAAAAAACAGTTTAAACAAAATTGGAAACAACATTACGAATTTATTCGGAAAAACTTAATCGCAAATCTTGCCCCATCCGAATTGGGACACTTGTTAAAAGAAGCAAATCGGTTGCACATATGGGAATACGAAGGTTTGCAAGAACATGAGTTGCCTTATGTATTATGCACGCTGGCAGATTTCCCTCAACAAGATAAAAAGGTGTTCAAGCAATACGCCCGTACCTTATGGACTCGTTGCTGGTTCGATAGTAGTCTAGAGGATTTCAACCTTTTATGGATAGAAAACTCTCGGCCGACAGGGTTTTGGGTGGCATGTTATACACCACCGACAGGAAAACAAAAAATTCCAAGGCTGGACAATCTGGTTAAGGCCGAGCGAATATTGATTGGTTCAGATTATCTTCAATTACAACCCCATATGTCAGATAAACTAATCGACTACGTTGAGAAAATTTTAAACGAAAACCTAAAATAGCCAGCTGACAGACGGTCTACGTGCTTACCATGCAACATTACCTTTACGCATGACCGTCTGAACTCGGTACTTCCAACAACTTATTTTTTAATTCCGAAAGCAGTATGTCTTTATTGGCTATGTCATCCCGCCAAGAAGATTCTATTTGACGTATAAACATCGACAATACGGCAGGTCGGGCATACACAGCGGCTTCAATACGGTTTAAAACTTCCAAATAGGCCGTACTGTCGGCAAAAGTTCCGTGTCCTGCACACCAATATTCCCAATTTTCGTATAAGTTGATGGAATAGTCTGCTCCTCCTTGATTTTGAGACTCCATAAATTCTGCCGGATACAATTCCAATAACAGTTCTTTCATTTCATTTGCACTAAAAGGATTCTCATCACCGCATGGAAGTTCACACAGCAGTATTTGAATGTACGCACAACGGATATTAGCCTCCGCTTCAGACAAATCGGATTTCAAATAGCAAATATCCTGTTCATCCCTATAATGGCTATATAATTCCACAATCACTTCTAACTCCTTTTCGGCACTGATATGGTTTATGACCTATTATCAACATCGACTGCGGAAACCCTGCCCTGGAGTAACCGGCTGCAACACCGGCACTGGGAAAAATCCGCGAACGTCAGCAATATCTGCTAAACCATATTGGCGATAGGCTGAATGTAGTCAAACACGGTGTCAGCCTTGTCGACATTCTGTCTTCCAAATCCCCAGAACAGCCGTAAACCGTTCATCATAGCCAGCATACCGTAAAGCCTCCCGCGTAACGTTTTCACTCGCATTCGGAAGCTGAGTAAAACGGGCTGCCAATTTTTTAAATGCCTCAGCCGTCATGACTGCATTGGCAGCTGTGGGCTCGATCCCCAGTTGCCGGTACATATTGCCCAACGTAACCGCAAACCGGTACACAAAATCACGAAATGCCGCCGGCCGGTACAGTTGCTTTCGGGCCGCTTCCTCTTCCAGCCATCTAAATGTCTGCCGGTTCCCAGTGTGTTGTTGCATCATTTGCAGATTATCCATTTCATACTCCTTGTTGATTTCAGGTGTTCACAGTGTGAACAGTCTCGGTAATCGGTTAGGTGTGCATACTGTACACAGTCAGTGTTTAGCCCCTGAACACCTCCGGTTTCTGCCTCAATATCCGGGCAGGTCTTCTTCAATCGGGTTGTAACGCACCCTGTCGGGCAGCATCTTTTTTTCAAAACCGCTCACAGCCAACGCTGCCTCAATTTCTACTTTCATGTCGTATAGCTGCCTCAGCCGGAATACCAACAACCCCGCACGGTGGAAATAGTCTTTCATGGCAAAATGCACTTGGAAGTGGATCATGATTTCATCGAACGATGCGTTCTTCTTTTTCAGCAATTCGAAAACCTGTTCCCATTCGTTGAGGTTCTGCCCCCGATACAGGAAACATACATAGGGAATGTGGTATTCGTCCCGGGGATAATGCGGCAGGTTTTTGCCCATACCGTAGTTCCTACGGGAACGAACCCCTAGAAACAAAATGCCCTGTTCCCGCATTTCTTTGACTTCTGCGGCAAATACCTTCGCATCCATAGTCAGCTCGCGCCATTCTGTTTCAAAACGGCGGATTTGCCCATCTACGGCATCAATGCCCTTAATACGCTTCAAACTGCCAAAACGCCCGTATAGCGTATCCGCAGTCATATCTTGTCGTTCCATACTATCCACTTGCTGGTTAATGATTTCCAATCAGCCCACGGTATTGCCATGACGGAAATGTCCGCAACGCATATGCTGTGTCTGCAAACAGGGTGTATAGGAGGGTATACACCCTGATATTCGTTGTTTGGGTGTGTCTGGGGGACACACTCAGGAATTCGTTGTTTGGGTGTGTCTGGGAGACACACTCAGGAATTCGTTGTTTGGGTGTGCCTGGGGGACACACTCAGGAATTCGTTGTTTGGGTGTGCATAGTATGCACAGTCTCGGTAATCGGTTTCAGGTGTTCACAGTGTGAACAGCATTTTGCCGCAGCTTCGCCCCTTACCCTTAAAAGCCTTTTATTGTGCCGACTTTAATGACACGGATTTTCCGCCGAAGAAAATTCACCCTTATGCTTCTTCCCCGACAGCCAAAAGCCCGTATTGCGCCGCATAAGCAGTCATTTTTTCCAAATCGGCAGCCGAGAACGGAGAGCGCAGGAAAATGTATTGCGGTACGGTTTCATAGATCAACACATTACGCGGAATAGGATCAACCGCTTTTTCATCAATCGCCGTTTTCAGACGTTTACCCAGTGAACCGTCTTCATCATTCAGGAAGTCGCGGCGGGAAAGGTTTTTAATCTTACGCATTTTCATCGTAACCAAGTACAGATTTTGGTTCAGTCGTCTGATATGCGAACCGCCTTCTCGGATGATTTCGTTACATACCGAGTTTTCCAACAGACCTTTCAGCATCAGTGTTTTGGCCAAACGGATATACAGGTCGTATGCTGTCAACAGTTGGATCAGACTGAACCCATAACCACGGATATGGCCGACAGGAATGCTGACCGGTTTCTCGTTTTCAACTACACCGATATGAATGCCGGAAGTGTTAACCCGTTCCACCAACAAACGCATTTTGTCGGTTTCGGTCTTCAAAAAAGCCGCCGTCTGAGACAACTCGTGTTCGAACCGAATCAGTGCGGCATGGGCAAACGGATTACCGTCTTGGGTCATTTTAATCAGTTCAGCCGTCAATGCCATTACATAACGGATGCCCGGCCAGCGTTCGCGGATACGGTTTTTATCATTCATCCCCTCCCATGCACGTACCGCCTGTTTGGTATGTAGCAACACATAGTCCTGCTGGACATCACGCAGTTTGCCGATACTGTCGAACTTAGAATCCGCGCTCATAAAAATTTCGATGTCTTCCAAAGAAGTGGCACCGGCATTTTTAAAAAACGGATTGAGGCTGGCAGCCCCCATACGGGGAGCAAGACGTTTGTCTCGAATATATTTTTGAAGCAACTGCCTGTGGCTGGAGAATTGGCGCACTGCCTCATATTCGGGATTATCCTTCGGAACGCTGAAAATATTGACCTGATGGACACCGCCAAACAGATCGCCTAACCGCTTTTCTTCGCCGTCATAGTCATACCCGTTGGAGAAGAACGACTGCTTGACCGTCGGTATTTTCTGAGACCATTCTGGCGGTGTTTGAATGGCGAAAGGCGGAATAACGATACGGTGTTTTGCACTCATGAAAAAGCTCCTCGGGTTAAGTAGGTAAACTGGTCGGATTTTTGAGCCAGTTGCGGAAATTAAATTCGTTGTTTGGGTGTGCCTGGGGGACACACTCAGGAATTCGTTGTTTGGGTGTGCATAGTATGCACAGTCTCGGTAATCGGTTTCAGGTGTTCACAGTGTGAACAGCATTTTGCCGCAGCTTCGCCCCTTACCCTTAAAAGCCTTTTATTGTGCCGACTTTAATTACACAGATAACCGACACTTCGGAATCTTGCTTAACCAACCTCCGAAACATGGACTTTCACTATTGGTTTTTCATGTTTTTAATGGGTACTTTTCTGTTCCAGCATCTTCTGCATATCGCCAATAACTTTTCTGCCATAATCTTTTTCTTTCGGTGCTTCAGACGGCTCTACTGTATTTGGCAATACTCGGTTAGCTGTCATACGTGCTGCTTCAATACGCATGTTTCTAACAATGGATGCAAATGAGCAGGTTAAGCCTTCAGGACTTGCAGCCTGTTTACACAAGTGTGTCAGTAAACCCAGTGGACTGTTGACGGGTTTAACCTGTCCGGCAATTTCGTCAAGAATTTCCTGATATTGGTCGTGGCTGCCATTGGGAAAGAACTTGTCAAAGACGTGTCGGCAGTCTGTTTTCAATTTGGATAGCTTGGATGGGTATACCAAACCTTCAAAACGTATCTCGGCATCTCCATTTGAAGGAACAGGAATATCAACCACCACCACATCACATTCCCGTGAAGCCCCAGTATCGTTGTTTGTTGTAGTTGTAATATCCTCCGTAGGAGGATTGTTGTAATTATTACTATATATATTTTGCCGATTCGTCGCTTCTGATTTTTCCAAATCGTCACTTCTAAACTTCTGACTTTCTACTTTAGTTACTTCTGAGTTTTCCAATTTGTTACTTCCCAAATCCTTCCTCGTTTGCGTTTTGCTTGCCGCCAATACGCCCAAACGCATTTCTGGCTTCTGGGTGAGTCTGATTTTTTCTTCCAACATGGACATCAGACGTGCGCCATTGATGTGGCTAAAGATACGGGCGTTCTGCTCGTAATGTTTTTCTACCAACAGACCAGCATTCTTCAACATGGTTCGGGTACGTTGCTGCGGTTTGTAGCCCAACATGGTAGCCTCTTCCCATTCTTTGATTGTGGCCGAGTAATAAAGACGTCGCATCACAAAGGGGTTGTTCAGATTAGCGTGACGGGCGCTTTGGTGCAGGGCGTTCGACAGGATAACGGCCGCATGGATGTCGCCGGTCAGCCATACCAAGTCAAGGTGGTACACGATGGAATCGCTGAAATAGTCGCGGATAAAACCCAGCTCCTGTTTGCGCCACTCTTCGATGGTCAGTTGGGTTATATCCGCCAAACCGAAGGATTCGCAGATGGCTTCCGACAGAGCCTCTAAATTCACGCGCACGGCCAAACGCGCCCCCTGGCCGATACGGGCAACCTGAATCAGGTTGAGTTCGACCAGTTTGTCTTTGCACAGACCTTGTTCGCGTTTGGTCAGGCCGGTTTCTTCTTCCGTTTCGGCAATGGATTTGAATATCCAACCGTCACGGATTTCGACATTGATACCGACCCGCAGCCAGTAAAGTAATTGAGACAGATAGGCGGCAGTTTTAAGGCTGCCGGTAATCTGTATCAGACTGCGGTGTACCACGATACGGCGGCCTGACTGCAAGCGCCGCCAGCAGGCAATAAGATTGCCGTTGAACTCTTTCGGAGGGAGCAGTTCGTTCATGATGCCTCCCTATGCCTGCGGGTTATGCAGATACTGCCATGACAGATCCGCCATGGCTTTATGGTTCAGGCGGAATACGGTCAGTTCGTATAAGGGGTGTCGGCCTGCTTCCAACAATCCGGCTTTGGCCAAAGCCTTCATGGAACGATGCTGTTCTGTTTCATCCAACATGGACATGGCCTTTACCTGTTCTTCGGTATAGGGGATCCATTCGCTGAAATCGCCGCGTTTGTCCGGTGTCTGATAGCGTTGTTGTGCCTGTACCATAAAATAGAACAGCACATCGTTGATTTTGAGGCCGGATTGCAGCATAGCTGCCGCACACATCCGGTCAACCGGAACGGACGGCATCATATTGTATGTACTGTCTCCGCGCAAAGCGTTATCCTGCTCGCGTAACGCATCGGAGAAGTGCTTCTCGTTCAGGCTGTATACAGTATGCACACCGGAACGTTCAGACAGCAGAAACCCCTGCTGTTTCAGCAGACGGCGCACATTATGCCAACGGCTCTGGCCGAAGCCCAAGCCGTCGCGCATATCGGCATCGCTGATGGCTAGTGATTGACCGTAAGGGCAGCTGCGAACCATCCACGATAAAAAGTAACCGGCATAGGTATCTCCCGCCAACTGGCCGTATGCGGGGACGTACAGTACCGGTTCTTCCATCAGAGAACCCAGTACGCTGGTAATGACTTGGTTCTGTTCGATTTCCGCAAGTTCGGGATACTCGTACAGGCTTAGTACATTGTTCATTTCAGATACTCCGAGATGGCAGTATTCAACTGGGAAAGGTCGTAGTCGGGAAAGGCTTTGTGCAGCAGTTGGTAGCGCGTATAACTGTCTTTTTCCTGTTCGCACAATTTCTCCCAGTAAGCTGCAACCGTCAGCTGCTCTTCCAGCTCCAGTGTTTTACGTCGGCCGACCGCTACCGGCAGGTTCATTTCTGCACGCAGTTTTTTAATGTCGGACGATGCCAGCATCGCGCACATATTCAGGATCATGGTATTGCTCGCACCATGAGTAACCAGCCATTCGCATTGTTGCATCTGGCGTTGGCGCTTCTCGTTCTGTTCGCGCTCGATACGCATGATTTCCTGTAAAGTGTTTAGATCGATACGGACTTCCAATACTCCTGCCAGGCGTTCGGCAATCGTGCCGACTTGTTCCGCTGTCAGCTTGCTCAGATATTCGAATACCTCAGCGTATTTACCGATCATCACAGAATTGGTTATGCGTTCCTGCTTGCACGGCGAACCGGCCGCAAGGATATTCAGAATCTGTGCATAGAGTAGGGCGTTTTTGCCCGTCAGACGCATCTTGTAGGTATCGGTAGCCGGCATCACGACAGGCTGGCGGCGTGCCGTATTTCTCAACATTCTCCGTTCGGGAAACATACTCCGTCCTCCTCATCAAACCGGTTTGAACACATCCATTTTCGGCCAGCCGCAATGGTGTGCATTGATAGCCGCCTGCAGATATTCGAACAACAGCGGCGACAGTTCTTTATCACCTGTCATCAGGTAATAGACGTTCAGGTTCAGATTATCGAAACCGCCGGCTCCCAAAGTGTATTCAACCACGTCTTTGAATAATTCCGGATCGCGGTAAGCGGCCGCCAGTACGGGATGTCTGCGTTCGTTTGCCAAAAACGGATTGTATTTTTGCAGCATATCAGGCGAACTGAACAATTCGGATTCGTTGCTGGTCTGCCACAAATAGCCGAAGATGACTGAGGCACGCGGATGGCGAATGTTCAGACTGCCGTTTATCAGCAGGTTGCCGCGCCATTCGTCACTAGAGAAATCCGGTAAATCCAGCATGTAACCATAAGGCATTTTGTCGTCAAATATCAGGAAATCACGGATGTTGGCTGCATTTGTTAGATTAATAACGGCAGTATGCAGGGCTTTGATTGCCTGATTTTCATCTAAGGCTACCGCTGCGGCAGCCGAAGGCATGGTTACGGGATTATGGGCAGAAACGGAAGTAGGTGATTCGGCAGCAGATTGAGGGAGAGGGCGGTTACTGGTTTCAGTTTCGCGTATGAATGCCTCGGAATGCGGTTCGACCGCATTCCGAGCCACGCTGTCGCTCTGCACGTCAGGCGTTGCTGTTGTTTCCGCATTTTCCTGTGGCTCAGAATTGGACGCTGTTCCAGTTTCGGCGGCGGAAGCCGCGCCATGGCTGCTTGGAGAAGTTGTCCCAGTTTCCTGTTTGATGCCGTAAACGGCTTCAAACTGCTGTTGCAGGTATATTTGAAGCGCCGGAACATCGAGTTCCATCTCTTCAATATGTTCACTGTGCCATGTATCTAACGTCGCCTCCCAAAAATCGGCAAACGCTGTCCCAGTTTCATGCTCAGAAGCAAGCTGTCCCAGTAATTCGTTGTATTGTTTGCGGATTTCAGTTGTCTTTGATAATGACAAATCATTACAAAACTTTCCGAGTGCGCTCAATTTGTCGGTAGCAAAGAAAAATAGAGATAACTTAGAAAACGAAATTGAAAGACCATAAGATGAGAACGCATCCACCAACTTGCGCAAACCCAAGGTTTCAGCGGATTTTTCCTGCAACATATCGCGGATTTCCGCATACGCACAGGCTTTGTCCCAAAAAACCATATCCGCACGCTGTTCGTTTTCAATCAGGTGGGCGATTTGGATGTCTTCGTCGTTGGTGTATTCAATATAGATGCACGGAATGCTTGCAAAACGGGCATCGCCGGTTTCCTCATACAGTTCTTTGACGATTTTAAGGCGCGTATTACCGCCTTGTGCCAGTATGTACTTGCTGGAATCGGGACGACGGGTCACATGCACGGGGTGCTGCACGCCCGATGCGCGGATAGAGGCTTTGATTTGTCCGTACAGTTCCTCGTCGTGTTGGCGGCGGGGATTTTTGTCGAAAAAATCAATGTCGTTAACTGATAAATTGAGGAACATGCCCGGCATATTTTGCGGGGCAGTATTCAGATTCATACCGGTTTGGGTCGGATTGGCAACGAGCAGGCTGGAATTGACCAGGCCGCCCGTCAGTTTCCGAGTCGGTCTGATGGGTTGGTTGCCGTTGGACATGATTATTCTCCCGCTGTATCGGTTTCGGGTTCTTCTGTACCGTATTCGCTGTACAAATCGGCCATATTATTGAAGAAAGTGCCTTTCAACTGCTGATCTTTAATCGGCGGGAAAAGCTCATATACGAGAGAAGTCATTACTGAGAGTGCAGATTCGGATTTGCCTGCGTGTTCGCGTTCGTGGCAATGTACCGGAATCCGATAAGTAGAGGCTTCTAAATAGGCTTTGGCATACGGAATAACCGTATTCAGAATCTGATTTTTACCGTCAATGGAAGTATTGAACTCGGCTTTGATTTCATCAGCAATCAGACGGGCATTACGCGAACGGTCTTGCGCGTAAATCAAGGCACGCAGAGGCGGAACCTCTAAGTTGATGGCCGAACCGAGGCTGAGGCGTTCCAGCAGACCCAACGTACCTTTCAAAAACTCACGCGTACTGAGTGCGCTCGGATTGATTGGGCTCAGGAGCATGGTTGAAGCATATACAACAGCATCCTGAACCGGACCGACAGCACCTTGGGTATCGATAATAACAATATCGTAATTGGTCTGAATGAACGGATGAACCAGCTTCGAACGCAGCAAAACAGCACGGTCTATGCGGTTTTGGACATTGATACGGACATCATCCGACAGGTTGTTTGACAAGATAATGTCCAAATTCGGATAAACCGTATTGGAAACGGTAGATGAAATGGTATTTTCGGAATTGTCTCCCAAAAGCAACTCGACAATACCATTCGGTGCAACGTAATGCAGCGGATAGTATTTACTCAAAGATGCTTGAGGGTCGGCATCAATCATTAATACACGGAAGCCCATATCGGCAAGCATGCCGCCGATGTTTGCAGTAACAGTTGTTTTTCCTGTTCCACCTTTGGTTCCCACGATTCCAAGAGTCGTAATAGGCATAGGATGATCTTTGTAAAATTGCGTTAAAAATAAGCCTATACCGTACATCTTGACTGTTTTAAGCCACTTTGAACGCCGGTTTGGAGATTTTACCAAAGGTAGCGCCCTTTAGTTCGCATAATTTATATTATGTTAAATTAATAATGCTAGTTTTTAGCCTGTTAACTCCTGTTTCTCCTAGTCATACAATAACTTACACAAAAATCCTATCTGAAATTTTT
>OBBP01000025.1_pt1 | contig 26628 bp, 26 predicted proteins | sample 1495851 | NCBI WGS metagenome assembly OBBP01 (sample SAMN01915230, study PRJEB22387) | human oral metagenome | isolation source: saliva | host: Homo sapiens | place: USA
ATGGTAAATTGTCGCCGTGCGTAATTCGCGAGCAAGTAAAAAATCCTGATTATACACACATTATTATGCCGCTTAAGAGTTAGCAGAAAACGGAGATAATCTGGAGGCTGTTTCTGATAAAATATCTTCTGGTATATCTTTGGTGTTGTATATAGTATTGATTATTTGTGGCTTAGTTTTAATCACCCATTTGTTATTTTCTTTCTTCAGAATAACAGTATAGATATCACCGGAATTTCTATCTATGACACCTCTCTGATAACTAGCCGCATACCAGTCCGCGTTATTTCCTAGGATAATTTCTTTCTGGAGGATGAAAGATGATTTTAACTCTGGATATTTGGCAAATAATACCTCTGAAATATCACTTCTATATTCATTTATTTTACTAGACATGAATTTTTGGCTATATTCAGTTTTTACAGATATATTTTCATCCGATCCTTTTACGGTAAATTCCGTGGAATTCTCATTGATAGAACCAGATTTAGATGACGTCTTTATTATGTATTTACCGTCTGATAACTGTATCTTAGAATTACCGTTTATCGACGTAATTTCGGAAGTGCTTTTGCCTGTGTTGCGATATATTTTTGCTGACAGGTTTTCCTTGTCGAAAGTTATAGATATAGTGTGTGTTGGCTGGATGAGCATAATCGCTAGCAATATTAACGTTAATATTGCCAATGTAATGCTGCCGATGATAATATTCCTTCGATTCATAATTACTCCGTAAATGTATTAGCGTAGTTTCTAAATGTAATATTTAGTTTTGACGGGTCAAATCCCTGCTCTTTAATCTTATTGAGGGCAGCATTTCTATATCCTTCTATGGTGTCGATTTCTACGATAACTCCATTCCTATGGTTAGGGTCTGCCTTATATCCAATTGAATAAATTAAGTTTTTTATTGGTAATTTTTTAATTATAGGATTGGCGTCTTCTAGCTTTTTTTGTTCATTAGCGAGTCTGTCTGTTGTAGCTCTGTCTATTTCTGACGTTTTAGACGAAGATTGTAATTCTTTAATAGCCTCCTCTGTTGTGGGCGTGAGTGCAAAAATTATCCTTAACGGATTACCCTTCTTTACTTCGACATTAATATTCTCATCTTTAAAGCCACTTCTTGATGCTTTAAAATTGTATGTTCCTGGTTTTAAATATACGACTTGCGAACCGATAGATTTTTGATTGCCAGTAGTAATTTCAGCCTTATCGGGCGAGGTCAGTAGGTAAACTGGAGTGGTGTCATATCTATTTACGTAGGTTATGACGCCATATACTAATGTACTGGCTGATAATAATATTAATATACTGCTAATTACTTTTTTATTCATCATTTCTTCCTAAACCAAGTTACGCTTGGTGATGTTAAGCTCTCGTTGCCTGCTTTTGGGGCGTATTCACACAATGAGGCGGACGCTATATTTGAGTTAAATCCGTCTATATTACCAACAAAAACAAATGTATGTCCCGGACTATGGGCGACATCCCCAGGTTTAAGGTCGGCTACGTTAATTGAACTGCCGTTGCCAAGAGTTTGCCAGTTGGCTTCCGCCCACGCTCTCTGTACGCCAGTCGGTCCAGCTTTGCCGCCCTCACCTCCGTAGTTATAATTTTTATCAAACCCACTATCGTTCAAAATCGTTGTTACAAACGCGCCACAATCGACACCGCCGCCATAACACGTACCGCCAGTAAATCTGTTCTCGCTTTTTGCCTTTTCTATAGCTTTTTCGTAATCAGGTTTTTTATCTGTACGTACAGTTCTTTCTGGCCAGGCATAACGTTTGACATAGTCGATAAAGTCGCCGCCACCACTTGATGAAGAACATCCTCCTCCACTTCCGCCTGTACCATTAAACCTTTCATAGATTTTTTGTGCAGCGGTACCGCGTATATTTTTAACCTGCTCTTTTGTCATAGCCGACTTTTCAAAATCGTCATGCCAAAAAACAGTGGCGTCATCAACTGTCTTCAGGGTTTTTAATAATTCCCATGAATTTGAAGCGGTACCAAATCCACGAGCAGTAACGGGTCTTTCCGTCCCCTCTTGCACTAAATACTCTAATTCGAAGATCAATAGCTTGTCATTGTCTTCCACTGGAATAGAATCGACCATACCCTTGTCGTTAGGTGCGCCACCATACTCTTGGCTGTAATATTTTTTTAACTCAGATGGTATTTTGTTAGCTATAAGTGTTCGCCTTCCGAACGTCCACTGGGCGAGTCCCCAGCCACCAGACCCCCATCCTTGACCTACTTCGTGTCTGGTAGGACTAAATCCTGACTCTGCCTGAATATTAGCCATCACGCCAGCTGTTTGTTCGGCGCTTAATCCTGCGTTGCGTAGATATCCCCAAATCTTCTCTTGATTATCAGATCCTGATACTCCATTAGAAGATGACCCGGAACAAGTTGTTGAATCATTTTCTTTATACCAAAGAATATCGTTTGTTACATATGAATCGGGATATCCTGCCGCCAAAGACACTGGCTGCATAGTAATAGCAAAAGATATAGCAAAGCAAAGAGCGATAGACAACTTTTTATACATCAGACTGGTTCCTTTTATATTCGTTTATAATATCTGCAGGAACGCTAATACTTTTTAAGGCGTCTGGAGATTTTCTATCATTAACGCCTGTTATGACTGAATTATTTCTTAGAATTGCATATATATTATAGGTAGATTTGATTTTCTCGCTATAAATTTCTAGCGCAACCAACTTAAATTCGCCCTGCTCTTTTACTATTGAATACTTCTTTAATTTGCGGTTACCGTAGGCACTGGATGTAGAATCTAGTAATTCGGTGATAACTTTTTGCTCTGATGATTGCTCGCGAGTATTATTTTGATTACTTGGATTATCGTTAGTGTTTTGAGATGATGACAGGACGGTAGTATATTGAGTGCTATCAGGATTTTTAACGATAAGGAAAGCTGCTGTAATACTTACTAAAAATAATACAGATGATATTAGTATGACTTTATTTTCTTTATTCATTATACCTTCCTTGCGTACTCCCAGTGCCACGCTTCGGGTTTACTGCCGCCAGGTTTTGCCCAAGGTGGATTAACGTACCCGTATTTATGCGCATTTGCTTCTAACCATTTATATACAGGAGAACCAAAGCCTCCGACGCTAATATCTGCAGCGAGACCCCATCCGTGATTTGATCTACAAGGAGGGGCTGGTGCAGCAACAGCTCCCAATTCTCGAGCGTACCTAATTTGTGTTGCGCAATCTCGATATGCTTCATTAATGAGTAGGTTAGATCCATTATCAGCTTTATAAGCCTTATTCATTTCTTCCATAGCTGCCGCTGCCTGTTTATTCATTTTGCTTTCAGGAGAAAATGATAGAGTTTGCAGATCTGAGTCTGGAATTTCGCCGTTACTATGATTACCCCATCCCGATTGAGCCTCTTCTAATTGCGGTTCACCAATTGCCTCGCCATTGTCTGGAGCTTTAGCTGTGGTTGAAGGAGCTTCTTCTTCATCATCTTCACCATTGATTGATTGGGCAATTTGGAAATCAATTAATAATACTGACATTGCGGAAAGCTTTCTATCGTCGTATTGCTTAGCAGAGTTTTCAGCTCCAAATGATTGGTTGGTAATATCTTTGTTTTCACTATCTTTATAGGTCGGCGTAGTGATTGATACTGTTTGCGTTGAATCTGTCGGAGCTGTACATCCACCACTATTAAACCAATACTCACCTTTCTCTGCGGCGCTGCAATCTTCAATGAAATCATGTAGTGGAGTGTCTTTGATTATATAGTTATCCATGAGATCTGCTATAGTTGCGCCATCTGGAATATCTGCATCTTTCTTCACCCATCCCTCATCTTCAGCTATTTGAATAGCCTCCTCTACTGACATGTTTGCCTGGCTGTTGGTTATACCAGTACACGGTAATCCTGCCATATTCACGGCTGGATCTTCCGATGATCCGCTGCCCATAGAAAAGTCTTTTGCATATCCGCAATATTTATCAGAATACATACCGCTTGCTGCTTTTGCAGTGGATGAATAAGATAGTGCCATAGAAGGTAGCCTGAGAATATTAGATAGCATTGCTACTGGAGTTTTGCTATAAGTCCCATTGGCCATCATCATATTACCCATATTATGGAATATACTACCTAAGAATGTATACCTACTGGACGTATCAAATGGACTTAATGAGGCGATATCCATTTCTTTTTGGAACTCTTCATTCGCTATTTGGATTCCATTGAACTCCGCTAATTGGCTCATTTTAAGCCCCGGTAACATCTGCCCCATAGAGCCTGCTGAAAAGAATGCTGCGGCACCAACGCCGAGTGCATCTCCCAGGTCTTTATATTGAGCCTTGTCTGGTATAAGGAGGCTTTTTGCTAATTCTGCGAGGATATTTTTTACTTTCTCGCCAACTGTATATTCGAGTACTTTTTTAATCACTTCGGATAGCGCCGCCTTCCCGGCCCAACTAAGTATCGCACTTATCCCACCAGTAGAAGCTGCAATTGCCGCCTCGGCTGCCATTGAGGTATACATAGCAACTGGACTTAGTATATAATTGCACACTGGTTCGCTAGCCTCTTCGGCGGAATTGAGAGTGCGAACTATAGGATTTGTAGCTACTGAATATCCAGGAATGTAGTTTTTTGCAATTCCAGGCTTGTCGTTATTTACGCCCATTGCTGCTAGTAAATACGGAGAATCTAATGCCGATCCTTCGGCGTTATCGGACCCTTTCATTTTTCCTCTTTCGGTTAGCATAGTGCCGATGGTCTCCATCGTTTCTTGAGAGAATCCGCTGCCACTAGAATCGAGTCCAGAAGCCTTAGCTTGTGATCCAGGGGATAGGATAACATCCATAACTAGACCTAATAGTGGAGCTAACTGAATTGCTGCTACACCTGCCGCAATAAGATTTGGGATTTTTACTACAGTACAAGCTCCTGCGCTAATAGCATAAGCCAGGCCACCTTTTTTTAATTTACTTCCTAAATTATCAACACCCTTTCCAACCTTTTCAAGAGCAGGCCCTTCTTTGAACTTTGGTAATTTTTCTTTAAATTTCTCTTTTTTTTCTTTTATTCCAAGTTTTTTGTCAATTTTTGAAATCGCACTATTTCTTTTAAGCTTGAATTTATCGTAAAGCTTACCTATATGTTTCCCTGTCCAGGCGTGGAAACGCATTTTAAATAAGCCAGTTCTGCCATAGACTTTACTGGCAATTTTACGATTCTCTTTCTTTAGCAATTCGTCTTTTAATTTCGACGACTCAATAGGTTTCCCATCGTTTAATCCTTCCACCTTCCAGTGAGTTGGATTTTTTTCTGGGTATCCTCTTCCTTTTATGTCCATTTCTTTGCCATCAGCATCAACTGGAATTAATCCGGATTTCTTGAATTTCTTAAGAGCTCTGTTGGAAAGTCGTCCTGTTTTGCAGCGTATTTTTTTACTTTTGCAAATTCCTGCGTCATCACTGGCTCCGATCATTTTATTCATGACTTTTTTCATGCGAGATTCTTTAGCAATTGAGGCGGAGTCGTTTTTCCAGGTGAAATTCTCCATAATATTTTGTAACATTGTCGCTGGACTAAGAAATATTCCCAGAATTCCACCGCCCAGTCCCAATATTCCGACAATAGCTGCAATTGGCCCACGTTTTTTCAGTAAAGACTTGAATGTTACTGGACTTTTCTTTTTCCCCGCAGACGGCTGATAAAAACCGTTGCCTGGAACGGAAGACTCTTGGTCATTAACAGCAGCGCTGGCGGAATCGTTTTGATTAGGATTCAAATCCGAATCTTTATTATCAAACTGAGATTCAAGGTCATTTATGGCATCTTTTTCGCGATCACTTAACTCTGACCCGCTGTCATAACCAGCCGAGATTTGATCAAACTTAGCCTGCTCAGCAGGATTTAATCTGCTGTCAGTTTCGGAATCCGTCGTATAATCAACTCGTGCCATATTTTCTCGCTATTTTTCTACACAGCTCCGTAGCCGCCGATCGGTGAATCTGATGGTTTTATTTGTTGCGATACGGGATTTGTATTGATCAAATTATATTCGGTATCGCTAGCCTGAATCTGGATGTGAACGTGATTTTGTCCAGCAAAGAATAATCCTTGTCCAACTGGGAAATTGGCTAGTCGTTTCTGCTCTTCATCTGTCAATTTAAACACTTGCGCTAAAACATCAACGGCGCTGGCGGACTGTTTCAAAAGTAGCTGCATTGAGGAGTTGGAAACGATTGCTCGCCCCATTTTACTTCCGACGAAGTCTTCCACATCTTGTGTAATTGTTGTCAGACCTAATTGATATTTGCGGGCGCGCTTGGCTAATGAGAATAAGAAGTTGGCAGAATCGTCATATTTCATCAATTGCCAAGCCTCGTCAACAATCAACATACGTTTTCTCTGGTCAGTACGCGTAATATTCCAGATGTGATTCAGAACAATATACATCGCCGTTGGTCGCAATTCATCTTCCAAATCGCGAATGTTAAAGACAACCATATTATTATTAATATCAATATTACTCTGTTGTGAAAATATTCCCGCAAATGTTCCAGAGGTAAACTTGCGGAGTCGCTGAGCCAGACTTGGGCCAGTTCCGCCCATATGAAGCAAAGTGTCGTATAGGTCGGAAATTGTCGGTGGCGTAGAATTGTGCGTCAGTGGGTCTGAAGTAATACCAACGCGTGCGTAAGTGTCAATCAATGCTTGATCAATATCAGCTTCTTCCGCTGGTGATAGTCCTGCTACGACTTGACCGCCAGCCCCTACTCCTGCGCCGCCCAGCATTTGCCTGAGTAGCCCATGTAGTGTAACTAAGTTAGCACGTAGTGCGTCATCTGCCTCATCGGTATCAATAACACGCGGCAAATCAAACGGATTGATTCTCGTGTCACTACTTAAGCTCAATCGAATATAGCTGCCACCAACTGCGTCGCATAGTTTTTGGTACTCATTTTCTGGGTCAATAATCACAATATCAGCCCCGACCATCATACTTCTTAAAGCTTCCAACTTAACGGTAAATGATTTACCAGCACCAGACTTAGCGAATACGACCATATTGGCGTTTTCCAGAGAGAATCTGTCAAAAATCACCAAGCCATTATTATGCATATTAATTCCGTAAAGTACGCCCTTATTATCCGTTAAATCGGCTGAAGTGAATGGAAAGCTGGTTGAAATTGCGCCAGTATTCATGTTGCGGCGAATCTGTAGTTCATCGGTCAATTGTGGAATAGAGCTATTCAATCCCTGCTCCTGCTGGCTGGAAGCCACTTTTGAGAACACCAATTGCTGGCCAAAAATAGTTTCAATTTTATGCTGGATAAAATTCAATTCGTCCAAGCTGTCAGCGTAAAGCGTAATATATAAGCCGTAGCGGAAGAACTTTTCGGCGCCAATCTGCAATTGATCACGCAATTCTTCGGCGTCTTGCAAAGCCGCTTCCAAGCCTGGATCGCGCACCTTTCCTTTTTCCATGTTGATATTCATGGTTGCTTCCAACTGAGTAACTTTTTTGCGCAGGTTATTCAGGACAATTTGCGTATCGACTGGATAAATAAACATACTAATGTCCAGCACTTCATCGATGTTAATAATTGAGCTAAGCCAGCCGGTGTAGATTTGACGAGGATAGCCATAGACATACATTGTGCGGCCATATTTTGAGCCAAGTCGAAAATGGTCAGAATGAAGCTCAATACTACTTGGGGCGATAAAATCACGCAAAGTTCGAACACCAGTTAAGAAGGCCTGTTCGACTTCGGCTTGCTCCCTTGCTCGTTGTTGAGCAGCAATATCAACGGCATCTAATTTCTTCTTTGCCATTATGACCTTCCTCCTCTCGGTGATGGACCAGTTCCCTTAGTTACGTAAGTGGTCGTAAGCTCGCTCGGGTCAATGTTCTCTAACGATTCACGTGACGACGTGTCGGGATTATATGAAGTGTAGAATAGTTCACCCAGTTGCCTGGTATTTAATTGCCAGCTTTTTACGCCCATTTGGAATAGACCATTCATAACCGAATCAATGCGGTTCTTAATTTCATCTTTGGCTTTGGTGTAAGTGACTTGGTCAATTTTTGTTACGGTTGCCTCTTTTTTCCCACTGAAGAAGCTATTGAACAATCCCTTAGTTTGCTGTTTGAAGGCATTTTCCTCGCCAGCTGGATAATATGGAACGACAACATAAAAACTCTTATCCATAATGTTTGCTTCTTGTGCCAGAATATCAATAAAATCCATATAATCGTCCATTAGGACGTTGAGGAGCATATTGTCTTGATTGCGGCGAATTTCAGCCAATCTGTCCAGATATGGGCCAATGTCCACGCGGCGTGAACGAATAAGAACTTGAATTGGGAAATATAGAGAGTTAATGAAATTTTGATAGCTGAACTCAATTCCCTCTCTTTCGCGTGAACTCATCAGGTCAAAGTTGATCGATTCACATTCCACTACCGCCCGAAAACTGCCGTCGCTCATAATGATCATATTTTCGCGCATTTCAGAGAAAAGCAACGTATTCTGGGTGCTAATTGGCCCTTTTTGCTTCTTGTCGTCAGGGGTTTTATCTGGAGATGGCGCGGCTGGATTTGGTCCCGAACCAATTGTCCCTGATGGCTGCTGAGAGACACCAGGAAGAGCCGCATTGGTTTGCGGAACCTGCTGATAAGATTGTTGATTTTGTAACTCTGGTTGCATAAACCCCACCTAACGTAGTGAAATCACCACTTCCTCATCTGATAATTTATTTTCTTGCTGAATTCGATTTGCCTCACGCGCAATCGTTTCAATCGAGAGGTCACGGTTATTTGCCAGTTCTATTATAGCAGGTGGCACCTCGTTTACGCTAGTTTGCGGCGTGGTTGTCGGCTGAGCTTGAGCTGGAGTGTTCGTGACAGGTCGTCCGGACACTGGATTTAATACAGATTGACGCATCGTTGGGTATGGATTCATTTGTAGCGGTGTGGCTGGAGTAGGATTATCTGATTGAGATGGTTGAGGCGTTTGCGTAGGAGGCGGCGTAACGGATTGTCCTGTTTGCATCTTTTGGATAACTTCTTGTCGCCTACGAACATCTGACTGATTTATTAAGTGATTGATATTTTGCGCCGTAGCACTATTTTCATCCAATATGTCGTTAGCTGCCTGTCCTTCGTTGAATAAATCGGCACGCATCGAGCTATTCGGATTATTGACGCCACGAATTGACCAACCTTGACTATCTACCAAATTTGCCAAATATGACAATCTTCGCTGGACTTCGGCTTGATCGTAATTATTGCCGTAAGTCTTCTCCTCAACTTTTGGCGCGATAACTTCGACTAATCTTTCAATTCCATCAGGCTGCCATAGACGTTTTTTTGGTTTTAACATAAAAGAAATGACTGCTGCCAAATAAACTTCCATTGGCTGATCTTTTTTAAGCGGTAAAGCCAGCGCTCCAAAGAATAAAATTATCGGCACAGGAATTATTGCCAAAGGTAGTAAAATTGTACTCAAACCGTACGCAATAGCGATTCCGATAACAGCTATAATTAAGAACACAAACTGTCGGAAGCTAAACGGCCCGAGTAGTTTGTCCTCCGCCTCGACATCTTGAGGGACTTTATACACCGACATACTGCTTATATTATATCAAAATATGGAGATTATAACATGTTGCGGAAAATCTCAAATTGCTCTTTAGTTGCATCAGTTGCATTAGCTGATAACCTCTTATCGGTAAGAATTGTGTTGATAACTTTCTTAAGATCTTGACGTTTCTTATCGGTAATAATAGATGTATTTTCTACAGCTTCTATTAACAATTTAACACCATCAGCCTCAGTGGCGGCTAAAGTTTCTGGTTTATATTTACCACCTTGTAGCCAGTCAGCACAATAATTGAGCAAATCTTGACGGCTATTAATAGCACCCTTAACCATATCGTCAATTAATTTACCGCCCATAAATGAAGCTTTGTTTTTCACGCCGGATGACGCTAATGCTGCCGACGCGGAAGAATAGAATTCTGGCGGTAATTCGCTAACAAGCTGAGCCACTTCTGTAACAGTTCCGTATTTAAACTGCTCTTCAATTGCGGCTTCACGTATAAATATGTTATTGCTATCCAGTACTGTTCCATCTGAAAGCGTCACGGAATTGCCTAAAGATATCTTTTGTCTTTGCTCAGCGCTCAGCTTATAATTCTTCATAATCTGATGAGCTTCATCAACAGACTTGGCGTACTCGCTACGGCTGGTTGCTATGGCTGAAGCTAAGGCTGCATTTGCACCAATCAAATTGCCATTTGCATCTTTGAATACGTTGCCACTAGCCTTCTCTTGAAGTTCCTTGCTGTTTTTCAATTGCTCTGCAAATTCACTGTGCTGCTGACGTTGAGCATTATTCTTAATCAGACCTGCTGTTGCAATTTCGGTTTCTAGGTCTTTAATATCATTCATAAATGCAGTTTGCTGCTGATGAGCTTTCAAATCTTGTCGAGTTGCATAGGTAGCCGACACGTTTCTCAGAGCACGATCGTATAGAGATCTTTTTTCGTATATATCATCTGGTGCGTGACCTAGTGTAGATTCGAGGTAGCGATTATCATCTTGTGCAGATAAGAAATCTGATCGTCTGGAAGCCTGTCTGGCATACAAGTCAGACTTCTTATACCTGGCTGTATCTCTAAATGAATTCTCGGCATTTTTCTGTGAGGTTTCCAGATCTTTTTTGAGTAGTCTACCTTTATGATCTGACCAACGGCGTAAACGATTTGGGTTGAATCGTGCCATATTGGGGTTGGCCAACTTCTTGTTTTTAATGATCTCACGACGATCTTTAGACCAGTTCTTAGTCCTGTCGTATAAGCCTTTGTTCTTGTCATTAACAAACCCAGCGAATTTACCTAATAATCCGCCGCTAAGTTTCAGAATTATAGGTGTTAAGGCTAATGGTATAATTTGAACTACCATACCTAAAATCTGCATTATTCCACCATTTGCTCCAGTGGCGTTTTGGATAATTATTATTCCCGCTAGTTGCGCTCCACCGAATATTACAGCGAATGCCGGGAAAAATACTAACATCGTGAGGAATAAGTCTCGCCATTTCTTAAACCATTTTTCTGTGCCAGGAAGTAAATAGCAAACGAAGGCTAAAGGTGAAATGATAATTAAGATTACAATTAAAGCTTGACGTGCTGCCATAATTAGAAGTACTAAGAGAAGCACTAGACCTATCCCCACTAATGCTGATAGTGCCAATGGTAGCAACTCTGCCCCCATAGCTACTGTTGCGACCACCCCGCCAGCTAAAGCTCCGTTGGATAATATCATCACAATAACTTCTGACCATGTCCAACCTACGCCCGTATTTTCTCCTACGGTGGATATTGTGTTTTTAATTCCCATAAAGGCGTCTTGGAAAGCGTAGCCGGCTATGTTTGATAAGTCTAGCAATATAGCACAAATCGTAAATGATAAGTTGACTAACACCGCCGCAATTACTAACCTAGGGAGCATTTTTTTAACGCCGTAATTGCTAATTCCTACAGAGGTCAATTGTGAGTAGATAATCACCAAAAACGCCACGATAAACGCCACGTTGCTAATGTTGCGCATAATGACCCACGCCAGATAAATTCCACTGTTTTGGTTGGTTGTTTCTAATGGCTTAGTTTTCAAGAACTCCTGAAGCGCGCTGTACATATAATCTATGCCATCAGCCAGCCAGTTGGAGAGTGGACAGATAATCCAACCTATTCCCTGCACGTCACAAGAAGTACCTGTTGAATTTTCTGAGGGAGATTCAATTGAAATAGTTGAGTTGCTGGTTTGTTCGTAGGTGTTCGGTGGCGTAAATGAATAAACCGCGTAAGTTGCCGAACTTAGCGAAGATATTTCGCTTGATGGGAAATAAATAACCTTGGTTTCTTTTTTATTCTTATCTTCATTAACATAAACAAGCGAATTATCAGGTAGGTTAAATTGTTTGATCTTTTTATCGTCACTTACCTTTGTATATTTTTCTTTATTATAGGTTAAATTATGGCCGCTCCATTCTGCGTCTACAGCGTAAACAGAGGTTGAGTGTGTTAAGGCATTAAGAAAAATGCCCACCAGCATTCCCGCCATCAGCAATACAAACCATCGCAACGTCACAATAAGAGGTTGCTTACGTGAAATTAACCACTCCATCTGGGTTTATATTAGCATTTTTGATGGAAAAAGTCAAGAGAAGAAGCTGTGTATGATTTTTTCTTGCTTAATGTCATCTGCCGTATTTATTAACATCTTCGTTAGAGGGAATAATTATCCCTCCAGAGCTACTGTTGCTCTGTTGGCTATTCTGTGGTGATTGTTGAGAATTGCTACTTTGGCTGTTCTGTTGAGAATTAGAGGAGGATGTATTCTGTGGCGTATTCTCGGCAACCACTCCGTGAGCACTTAACGCTTCGGATATTGCTTGATTTATGTTTTTCGCAGTATTTGGATTTGATACGGCAACTTCTCCTGCTTTTTTAAATGCAGCCAAAGCTTTTTCATTCTTACTATCGGCAATAGCTTTAGATAGCCATTTGGTTGCTGCTCCATTCTGCACTAAGTGTTCTGCCTGTAGATTTCCAGACTCGGCATTATTTACTGCCATATTAGATAGGTCTTGCATACTACCAACCTCATCATTAAGGATAGCATCTCCGAATCCATTTCCTATGATATTATTGTCCTTCTTTGCGTATGCAGCTTTAATTGCCCGTTGTTTTATAGAGGCGTCTTTACCTTTTAGACTACTCAGCACATCCATACGTTCTGTAAAACTGCCATTAGCCATAGTATGGTCTATTGTGGCTGCATGCATACTTCGTGAGACTTCTTTACCATCAGAGGTTTTACCCGTTTTGGCAATAGCAGCTATTTCACTCGATGTCATACCTTGTAGCATTGTGGATGCGTTGTCAACATCACTCTCGAACGCCTTATTTACGGTTGCGCGGGCGCGCGCTCCACCTTTATCCCAACCCATGAATTTACCGAGTGGACTGTTATCTATCCTTGCGCGTCTATCACTTGCTCGCATGCTTGCGCGTTTTCTATTTATGAAGTCTGAATATTTTCTTTTCGTGTCGCCGATAACAGAATTGTCAACACGTCCTTTTGCTGTGCTTTTTACATTCCCGGCAAATCTACTATGGGCGCCAGCACTCATTCTGCCTATCTTAGCCCCGATACTACCTAGTGAACTTAAGGAGTTTTGCAATACGAAAGGTGTGGCAATGAGCGGCATAGTAGTGGCTGCTAAAGCAACTAGCTGCATGGTCTCATCTGGGTTATTTGGGTCAACTGTTGCACTTGATATCAATATCGCACCAGCCAATTTTCCTGCCCCGTATAACAAAGATATTATAGGAAATACTAACAGTAGACCCCTGAGCATTTTCATCCATTTTTTAAATAAGTCTTCTGTATTTGGTAGTAGCCAAGCAGCGAATGCTACTGGAGATATGGCAACTAGTAATATAATACCTGCTTGTCTAACTACCAGAATAATAAATACTGTCATAATCGCAAAGAATCCAGCAACAAGAGTGGGGATTCCAACAGCTAAGGCGGCAAATGCAACTACTCCGCCAACGCCCACTATGGTGGCAGCGATGGCACTTCCCCATCCCGTAGCTTCTGAGCCGGTACCTATCCCCCCCACCCCAGACTCCAAAGCATCCTTTAGTGTGTGTCCTAATATATTGGATAAGTCTACAAAAATCTGACAAAGATAATAAGATAAATTAACTAGTAAAGCTCCTATTATTAAGCGAGGTAGGATTTTCTTAATGCCATAATTACTGACTCCAACATTAGAGATTTGAGAAAATATAACCCATAAGAATATTACGGCGAATATGGCATTGGCTATATTACGGAAAAACTCCCAACCTTGTTTTGCTCCGGAAGCCCCGCTGTCACTAAGTATTGCTGGTTTTATATCTAAAAATCCGGAAATAGCACTATACGCAGCATCGTTGAGACTGGCCACGAAGTTCATTACTGGACAAACCAACCATCCTATTCCGTCAATACCACACGAATTTTTTTCCTCTTCTTCTCCGTCACCTTCCGCTGGAGCTTCAATTTTGGCAGACTGACCTTGTTTACAGGCACTTATCTCGTCAGGTTTATTATCATAGGTTTGTCCGCAGTATGTAGAATTACCCCTATGGCTTGCTCCGTCTTTGCAGGCTTTAAGCTTTTCACCCGCCAGTCCTGCGCAGGCAGTATCTACTGCATTTGTTTTTAGAACATTTAAATATTTTTTAGCTGCAATTGCCAGTTCACTTTCAACTGATTTGCATGAAAATTCAGGCTTGGTGCTATATATGCTAGATCCATACATGTACTCAGTTTTACCTTTTGGCTTGTATATCGTATCAACCTTTTTAGCGTCTGTGTTAACGACAGAAACCTTCCATGTGTTGTCAGACTTATTGGTTGCTTCACCATCCACACAACCCTTAATCCAGTCTGAATATTTTCTATATTTTATGTAAGCGTTTTTTTCTGCTACATTGCGATCATATCCTGTTAATGCCGTAAGAGCATTTAAGAAATTCTCACTACCAGTACCTCTCTCGGGCACTCCATTATAGGTGAAATCGTTAGTTGATCCTAAGTTAACACAATATTCATGTTTTGCATTACTATCATTCTTTCCTTTTAAACCGTTCTTTGGGTAGCCCATATAGCACAGTAACTCATTTGGTGAAATTCCAAATGTATTAAAAGCCTCTTGCTGAAATCCTTTATCGGTGCAGTTTATTCCACCCCCATTAAACCCCTTTACTCCTGGATATGTACCTACATAAACCCAAGTATTCTCCCAATTCGCGAATACTACATTATCATGCAACATCTGGTCGTCGACGTCTTGGTGCACACGTATGGTTGGTTGACTGAAGCATTGTGCCATAGCAGAGGCGTACGTGAAGAACTTGTATTGGTCATTCTCTTTTAGATTACTGAACTTGCTCGGGTCTTTCGTAGCTAACGCGGGATGGGCTAATAAAATATTTGTTATCGGTAATATAAAGAGTGCAAACGCACATAAAATTATAATAGGCTTCTTGAGTCGCCCCACCTTTTTAATCACCTGCTTCCCAATAAACATAAACACCTTCATTTAATCACATATGAAGGTGTTTATGCAAGGACTAATTTTCTGGTTTATCTATTCCAGGTATCTCGCTTGGTGCTATAAACTTACCGTTTTGGATTAGAAATTCTTTGTCGTAGAAATCTTTAAATAACGATGAGAATCCTCCTACTGAGACAGTCGCGAATGCCTCCTCATTGTGGCTGAATCTATTAGTATGCAAATCTCTAGTTTCAGGCTTAGAGCCTGGCTTATTTAAATTACTGACATCTTCTGGGAGGGCGACGTCAACAAACGCTCTAACTACTAGATTAGCATCCTTGTAGTTGTTGCGTTCGAACGTAACAACTTTCTGTATTTCGGGTGCATAAGCCCCTCTGCGCGTATCACTTTCCGGTTTGCATTCAGCAACATTACCCTCAACAGAGCATTTGTCTGCTTTATTGAAAGGGTCATACTGCCAAGTAGCATACGACCCGTCTTCTTTACCGCTGCTTGTAAATTTTACGGTTAATTTGAGGTCTGATGGTGTAATATCAAATAAAGGAGCATAGTTATCTCTTCCAGGTTCTAGCAAATCTGAAAGATGCATCTTAGCTTGACCATTTGTCGTGTCTAGTACGTGATCTTTAAGTATTTCCGACTCTTCTGCTGATAGTGGATAGCCGTGAAGCTGACTATCTTTATATATTGATCCTGTATACAATATAAGGTAGATACTATTTAGAGTGGCGGGGTCCATATCTTTAGCAAGGTCATCTTCAGTAGTTTTTATTAGCCCGTTCTCATCAGTGACAACTTTAGCGTTTTCATCTGACGTAGTAGAATTTACAAACTCAATAAGAGTATTTCGCCATTCGTTATAATCCATGTCTTCGCCAGACATCTCCGCGTTTATTTTATTCTTAAGGTCACCTAAACCTGTTACGTCTTTATACCTGTCGATTATTTCTTGAGGTATGTTTTTCTCAGCCTTAGTTGTGCTGGCTTCAGGAGATGGGGTTGGGCTTTTCTGCGACGTAGGCGTTGTAACATTTGGAGTCGGCTCACTGTGAGTCTCGCCGCACGCTGACAACGGAGCTACTGAAGCTAACAGTGCTGCCGCTGTAGCGATGCCCTTTAAGGTCTTTTCTTTAAGTAAAGTTGGAAGTTGTGTCTCTGAACCGCTTGGGTTATTGAGTTTATTAGGGTTATAAACCATAACGCTTGGGGGCCCTTTCTCTGACGTTGTCAGGTATTTTATTATAAAAACTTCTTAGACCTTTCAGTCCAATTGGCTATATAATAACATAAATTGTATAAAAATGCAATAAATATGGCATATTTTCCATAAAAAAACACCCTATCAGGGTGAAAATATCTGTGGCGCGCTCGACCGGATTCGAACCGGCGATCTCCTCCGTGACAGGGAGGCGTGATAGGCCAACTTCACTACGAGCGCATATCAATATCCCTTATATTATCAGATTACTTCTGTCTTTTCAAGGAAAATGTTTGCTTTTTTCGCTTGACTATTTTACAATTTAGGTATAAGAGAAAATTTTATGACAAAAAGAAATATTGTAATTAGTGTATTTATCGCAACAGTAATCGCAGGAAGTATTTTTATACCCAGAATAGCTTTGGCTGCCAGCTGCGGCGGCGCGGAAACTTCTGTTATTTCTTGTGACGGCACAGGTAGCACGGCAATTATCAACATAATAAAGCAAGTTATTAAAATCTTAACCGCTGGAGTTTTGGTCGCGGCGGTTGGTGCTGTTATATATGGCGCATTCTTATATACCACTTCTGAGGGTAGTCCAGATAAGATAAAAAAAGCGCGTGAAGTATGGACGAATACTGTCATTGGGATAATAATGTTTGCGTTTATGGTGGCAATTACTAACTTTATTATTCCAGGAGGAGTTTTCGATTGATGAAGAAGATTATAATAGCAATGTCTTTAATGGTTATAGGTTCGTTTGGGGCGAGCATAACTTTCCCGGGCATTTCTTTTGCGGACGATGCATGTTCTAATAAGGGGAAGATTTTAACATTAAAACCATGGTATAGCGGCTTGACTAATAGTGACTGTTCCCTTAAAAATCCAGACACAGATACTAATTCTCAAGCTAACTATATTTGGAAAATCGCGCTTAATATCGTTGATGATTTGCTGCAGCTTATCGGTTACACGACTGTTGGATATATTATGTACGGTGGATTCTTGATGATGACCAGTAACGGTGCTCCAGACAAGGCTGCTCATGGGCGAAAGACTATTATGAGTGCCGCGATCGGTCTGGTTATCGCCCTAGCTTCTGTTGCGTTGGTTAACTTTATATCATCAAAGATAGGGGTATAAAATGAGATATATGGAATTTTTTGCTGGATTATTAGGAAAAGCAGATGATCTTGGCGTGCCACAGAATAACGATGTAGATATTATGAAGTTTGTTAATTTGGCGCTCTGGGTGGCTGGTGTCGTGGCTGTTATTGTGGTGATTATTGCTGGAATAAATTATTCCCTGTCTTCCGGCGATCCCGCTAAGACGGCCAGCGCAAAGAATGCTATTTTATATTCAGTTATTGGTTTGGTTATTATTGCTAGTGCGATTGCTATAACAGGTTATATTATAGGAAAGGTTTAAAATGAAGATTTTTACGAAAATTCTGACGGCTGGAATACTAATGATTGGGCTTCTTGGAGTGTTTACTCCGGCGGTATCTGCAGCTAACGGTATTGATATTTGCTCAAATGGAAATGAAAACTCTGTCTATTGTAAAAATAAGGGCAGTGGCGAAACTCAAGTGAACGGTATTATAAAAACTATCGTTGAAGTTCTACTTACGGCCGTTGGTGCTATTTCGATTATTATGATAGTTATTGGCGGTATTATGTTTGCACTTTCCAGTGGTGACGCCCAGAAAGCCGCAAAAGCCAGGAATACTGTTTTATATGCTGTCGTTGGCTTAATAGTTTCTATATTCGCTTCAGCGATTGTTAATTTTGTATTTAATAGGTTTAATTAGGAGAAAGTATGAAAAAATCAATAATATCAATAGCAATTATGACCTGTGCGGTATTTGGAGCATCGGTTTTATCTACTGCTTCCCTGCCAGGTAGCGCTTCTGCCCAGGTATCTGAGGGAATTAATACGGCTACAACATCGGAAATGAAAGGTAAAAGTATTGACGGCAAAGATGGTCTAATAAAAACAGTAGTTAATGTTTTACTTTGGGCTGTGGGTATTTTGTCTGTTATTATGATTATTTTTAGTGGATTTCGCTATATTACTTCGGCTGGCGACGCTTCAAAGACAAAATCTGCTCAGAGTACACTTATATATTCAGTAGTTGGACTAATTGTGGCTATTATGGCATACGCGATCGTCAATATGGTTATAAATCGACTATAATAAATCCATAATTAGTTTTACAAATAACAGATAAAAATGTATAATAGTAATATCATTAAACAAGGAGAAAATAACAATGAATAAATTAAAATTAATCTTGGCGGGACTACTGGTAGTACCAACTGTTGCTTTGGCTGTAGCTCCAGCTGCAAGCGCTGAAGGAGACTTTACCCTAAATGGCGGCGTTAGCAGCGCGCAAGGAGATGGTGTTGGTCAGGTATCTACAGATCCTGAATCTTTAGTTAAGAAATTTGTAAACATATTCTTGTTTGCTGTCGGTGCATTAAGCGTTATTATGCTTATCTGGGGTGGTATCCGCTACACCACTTCAGCTGGTGATAGCAATAAGGTTACTGCAGCTAAGAATACAGTTTTGTACGCAATTGTCGGTTTGGTGGTTGCTATTTTGGCATACGCAATCGTCAATATGGTTATCAGTAAGATTGCATCAGGATCATAATCTTCCCTATTGATAAAAAAGAGCCTCGCTGATGAGGTTCTTTTTTTGTGGCTAAAAAAATACCGCCAACTTGTGACGGTATTTTCTGTGAAATGGTTTTTACAGAACTTGAATCTTCTTTGCTTTTTCTTGCTTTATCTTTTCAAAAGTAATTGTCAAAACGCCATCTTTTAATTCTGCCTTAACGCCTTCTTCATTTACAGCGGTTGGCAATGCTAACGTACGACTGAATTCGCCCCAGTAGCATTCTTGGATGTGCCATTGGCGAACATCTGCTTCGTCACCGCTAGACAGTGTGCCGCTAATTGTTAAGATACCGTCAGAAATGCTTACGTCTAGGTCGTTTCGATCTACGCCGGCAGTACGAGCTTTGATAACTAGGTTGTTTTCTGTCTCAAAAACATCAACAGCCAATTGACCCATTGCGTCATCAGCTTCATCTTCCCAATTGTCGTCGGATCGTGTTGTTGGTGTACTGTTGCTTCTACTGTTGTCGTCGTCAAAACCAGGTAGCAGATCGTCGTTATCATCGTCAATAAACGCCGCAGCCAATTCCTGTTCTGTTAGTAATGTATCATCTTGCTTTCGGGCCATAATTTCCTCCACTTTTATAATAGGCTCATTGACAAAGTCTTTATTAGTATAACTGTAATGTGCGTTATAATCAACAGAGAAAGGCTTAAAACGTAAAAATTACAATGTTTGACACGCTATTATCAATCATCGCTCCTCACCACTGTTATAAGTGCGGTAAAACGGGTGGTATTTTATGCTTAGATTGTAAAAAATACATCACAAGTCGGAAGTACGATATGTGTGTATTATGTGGTGATTTATTGGAGAATGGCAACTTATGTAAAAAACATAAGCTCCCTTGTGATATGATTTGGTGTTTTTCACGACGTACAGGTGTTGTTGCAAAGATTATTGATGATTATAAGTTTAACCGCGTTCAGGCGGCGGCTGATTTACTAAGCGAATTCTTAGATGAAGCTCTGCCTGAATTGCCGTCAGATACAGTAATCGTACCTATTCCTACAATTTCTAAGAATATTCGGCGTCGTGGATTTGATCATATCCGAAAAATTGCTATTAAACTATCTCGACGTAGAAAAATAGAGTGTTGTTCTCTGCTCCGGCGCAGAAATAACGTAACTCAGCACTTTACGAAGTCTTCCGCCCAGAGAAAACGTCAAGCAAAGGAGTTTTTTGAAATTGCGGGTAAAGTTGATAAAAATAAGCGGTATATCATTATTGATGATATTTTTACGACTGGCTCAACTGTGTTGGCGGCGGCGGAATGTTTGAGAAAAAATGGCGCCAAACACGTGGAAATTGCGGTTATTGCCAGGCACGGGCACCCGAAGCTATGAGTGATGATAATGACTACCGCGGTGGATTTCTTGGGCGCGATACAATTGTTCAGCTAAAATAAGACGAACTAATTGGTGTGGAAACACTAAGTTTGACAGTGACCAAACGATGTTAGATTTTTGACGCAAGTCGCTAGTAACTCCGTAAGCGCCACCGATGATGAAGACAATATGCTTGTCGGTATGTTCGGTTATTAAGTCGGATAATTCTGGCGATGATAAGTTCTTGCCGCGCTCATCGAGCAAAATAACGAAGTCATCTGAAGTAAGGCGTGAAAAAATACGCTCAGACTCTTCCTGGCGCGCTCTGTCGCCTTCAAAGCTTGAATGCGGTAGAATAATCATTTCCGCAGCAAATGGTGCTCGTAGACGCTCTAAAAAACGAAAAATGCCTGGCTGAACCCAGGCTTCGTGCTTTTTTCCGATTGTTATAATGGTGATTTTCATAATATCTATGGCGGAGAGAGAGGGATTCGAACCCTCGATGAGTTGCCCCATACCGCTTTTCGAGAGCGGCCAGTTCAACCACTCCTGCACCTCTCCATAAAGCTAATGTGGTACACCCGGCAAGATTCGAACTTACGACCTCTGGCTCCGCAAGCCAGCGCTCTATCCAGCTGAGCTACGGGTGCATACAGCCTTTCGAAAAGGCTATAATAAAAATATAAGGTACCTTCATTGCTATAAAGCACTGAACTTTTGTATTCTACCACATAAAATATAGCCAATCAAGCTATAGCTTTATCAGTCGAATAAACTTCTCTAAGGCGTCCGGCTTAATTTCTTGCATTGGTAGGCGTGCTCCGAGCATATCGACAATTCTCTCGCCCTCTGCTTCGGAAAAGTAAATAGTTAAACCTGGTGAGAATCGTTTTACGGGTAATAATAGAATCGAATGTTGGTTGTTTTCGTGAATTAATCCAAATGCGCGAAATTCGCTAAAATCGTGTAAAACATCGGCGATATAAATGCCCTTGGGGCTAATCGCGTAGTTTATTACTTGTGGGGTTTTGTTTGATAATACAAACAAGGCTACAGCCATAATTGGCAACAAAACAGCGAAAGTCCAGTTCTTAAACACCAAAATTGCCAAAGCCATTAATCCTATCAACACAATGACAAAAAACACGTACCACAATTTACCGCGTTGAACCTGTACGCCTTCTGGTGCGTTCCAGGCTATTGGCTCGGTTAAATCAATCCTTTCAGATGATGGCGCTTCAAAGTCTTGGTTTTCTGGACTATCGTTCATGACGTTAGTATATCACGGTGAGAATTAACGGACAATTAAACGTTAGTGGTTGATCCGCCACTCAAAGCTGCGCCAAGGATGAAGTTAATGATGGCGTAAGCAAAGACTGCGATTAATAGACCGATGATTGCGTATAAAATTGTGTTTTTTGCGTTTGTGACAGATTCTTTTTTACCGCCAGATATTACGTAGCGGAAACCGCCGAAGATTAGCATAACGACACTTAAGACGCCGACACCGAACAGCATAATGTTGATGGCTCGCCTTACAATTGATGAATCACCATTAGCCAAGTTGGACGGCGTATTGTCGCCGCGTGCCGCGTTAATTCCAGCTGGAGCACCACCTTCGCCTAATGCGGAAACTGGAGCGGTTGCTAAAACTATACCGAACCCAATTGTAAGTAATCCTATTGTAATCTTAGAGATGTATTCTTTTATCATAATCCTATTATACTCTATTTACGATAAAGCTATCAATAATTGCACTTATATGGTACACTAAATAGTGAATTTGGAGGAGTACCCAAGTGGCTGAAGGGGACGGTTTGCTAAATCGTTAGTATGGAGAGATCTGTAGCGGGGGTTCGAATCCCCCCTCCTCCGCCAAAATTCAGAGATAGTACGGAAGGGTGACCGAGTGGTTGAAGGTACCGGTCTTGAAAACCGGCGTGCGGTAAAACGTACCGAGGGTTCGAATCCCTCCCCTTCCGCCAAAACAGTACTATTGAATTTGAAAAATAGGAGATTCATACGGGTCTCCTATTTTTTTATTGGTTACGATGGAGATTTTTATTTCTCTTGTTTGACTTGAATTGTACTCTCGTAACTTGTGCCAGATAGACGATCAAACATAAAACGTCGGTTAAATAACGCTACGGCAATTGTAATTAATACGAATAATATGAATGCCAAGAATGTAATTGCGAATAGACAGAGAAACAATAGCGAACTCGCTTCCTTATTAAATTCATCCGCGAGGTAAAACAAGCCTGCGGGAATGATGCGAAAATATATCGTGAGTAAGATTCCTCTAAAAATTGTGCGAATCCATTTTTTATTTTCAAATGTTAGCCCAAACTTTAATAATGCGCTACCAAAAGTTTTACCATTCAGTAGAGGAATTAGGCTAAAATAGAGGGCTAAAAATAGCGAAAACGGAAGTTGGGTTTTTGATAAGGTGTAAAGAATGCGGACGATAACAGCGTCGATTATTAGAGATAAACTAACACGAATTCCAGAAACTCGTGAGCCGGCCTCAAGGGATTTTTCATCTATTTCTTCCCTGGACGGAAGTAGCCACGTCGCAAACCAGCCCAGAAAGTAACCGACGCATCCGCCTATCGTGTTCTGGATGATATCATCGACGTCGGCTAATCGGTAAGGTCCTGAATAGATGAAATAAAGTCCAGACAATTGAGTTATCTCAAAGAATAAACTTAAAATAGCTGTCAATAACAACGTCTTTTTAAGGCTACATTTGAAATAGTAGCGCAGGTAAATTCCGAACGGAATGAGCATTAAAACGTTGAAAGCAGGAACGTAAAAAGTGGGATGTTTTACCGCCGTAATCCAAGTTGAGCTATCTGTTAATATAAATGGACTATTCTTTATAAAATCTGCGACGAATGAAAACGGGATTAAATTCAGATTTTCTGCGTAAGTTGTGTGAACGGATTCTGGATTTGGTAACGGTAAAATAACTAAGAAATATACGGTTAATAAATACAGAATAAAGGAATAGAAAATCAAAGTCCTAAGCTTATTGACGGAGCCGTATTTTCGATAGTTCGAAATCATATACGGCAACGTGATAAGAAAAACCAAAATTGGGAAAAGGATTAGTGCGACCTTAATAGAAATTAGATATCCCATAAACTCCATTATACTAAACATTTTCTCTGTAAAATTAAGGATGACTATTTCTATGCTGGGAAATATACTTGACAAAAAACAAAGCTTATGCTAACATTATAATCAGTATTCTAAAAATAGATACAAAAAGAAAGAATAAAAATGAATTTAGTACAACAGTTTTTCACCGTTACAACTATGTTTGTCAGTTTGAACGTAGCGTTTGGTGTGCTGCTGCACGATACCAACGTCGATAAAGCGTTTTTGTCATCTTGGAAAACATATAGCGTTCAAAGTGACGTTAAGGATGAAATAAAAATGCCAGAAACAAAGCCTCATACTCATCCAGAACACGCTCAATTGTCAAATGTGTTGAAAGAAGGTTCAGCGCGACCGCGAACTACGCCTCGTAACAACGATAAGAAGCGATTACGCCAAAAATATGCCGCTCGTGGACAGCATACTTTTGATGGTTATCACCTTGATTTTGAAGGTGTAAACTAGGTTATTTTAAGCTAATCACTTCTAATTCCGAAACAAGCCGAGTAATGATTTTTTCTTGCTCGGCTAATTGCTCGCGAGTTTCCTCGACAAGGTGGGCTGGAGCCTTCTCAACGTAAGTCGGATTTTCCAGGCGCTTCTTTAATCCCGCTAGTTTCTGACGTGCTTCGGCTAGGCGCATTTCCAGATTTTCCTGATGTTGATACAGAGTTTCGCTATCAATATCTAGCCACGCTTCCCTGTTTGCCGCCGCTAATCTCAGTCCGCGCGGTTGGTCGGTGTGTTCAATTGCCTCAAGCCGCATGAGATGCTTAATTGTGTCTTGATTGTCGGCAATAAGACTGTCGTTGCCGTATAGCAATCGATATTTCTTATTTCCTGGCAGTTCAGCAATCACCCAGCGACCTTCGGCAACCAAGAGTTTAAGTTGCTCGAATTGTTCGGCAGCAATCGGATCGAACTTTTCTGGAGTTGGCCAAGCTTCACGCATCAAAATGCCGTCGGTGTAATTGAGCGTTTGCCAAATCGTTTCCGTAACGAACGGCGCAAATGGATGAGCGATTTTCAAAGAAGTCGCCAAAACCCAAGATAATAATGGACGATTGATCGCGGTTTTAGACGATTCAATGTACCAGTCAGCCACGTCGTCCCAGATGGTGTGATAAACAGTTTCTGATGCCTCTGAGAAGCGATATTGCTCTAATCGAACAGCGATGTTGTTGGCGGCGTCGTTCAATTGGCGAATAATCCAGTGGTCAGCCGGAGTTTGCGGCTCTAAGTCGACAATTTGGTGATTATCGCCAATCTGAGCTTCGACAAACCTGGCAATATTCCATAGCTTATTGCAGAAGTTGCGAGCAGCGATAACAGAGCCGCGGTTAAAGGCCTGACTTTGAGCCGGCGCCCGTCCAGCGATAATTCCCATACGTGTGGCGTCAGATCCGAATTCCGCAACCAATTCCATTGGATTAATGACGTTACCCTTAGACTTAGACATTTTTTGGTTATGTTCGTCATTAACCATTCCGTGTAGATAAACTTCTTTGAACGGCAACTTCCCTGTTCGGTACAGACTAAGCATAATCATTCGAGAAACCCATGCGCGCATAATATCCATACCAGTTTCCATCATGTCGGTCGGGAAATAATTGGCTAAATCGCCACCATCCAAGTAGTCTGTAACAATATATGGCCATTGTCCAGATGAGAACCAAGTATCAAAAGTATCCTCTTCCCTAATATATGTTGTGCCATTTACAACAATACTTTGCTCGTTGGTGCGAGTGTCAAATATCCAATCCTTAGGGTCGTTTTCATTTACAAACGCAGGAATTGGTATTCCCCATGGAATCTGTCGTGAAATATTCCAGTCTTTCAATTGCTCAAAATATGCGATAAGTTCTTTGCGCTTGGATGCTGGATAAAAAGTGATTTCTTCTTTTTTGAGTGCATCAATTGCTGGCTGTGCGAGTGATTGTGTTTTAATAAACCACTGCTCTTTAATCATTGGTTCAATTACGCTGCCACACTTATAACAATGTCCAACGGCGTGTTCAATTTCAGTCTCACCGCGACGTAGCTCCAGTGCTTCCAGTGCTTCCAAAACTCGAGCGCGAGCTTCTACTGGTGTTAATCCTAAGAACTGCGCTGGCACATTTATCATATTCCCTTCTGGGCTGATAATTGACTCTATAGGTAAATCATGACGTTTTGCAATTTCAAAGTCGTTCGGGTCGTGCGCTGGCGTAATCTTAACCGCACCGGTACCATAGCTCATGTCGACGTATTCGTCTGCGATGATAGGAATTTCCTTATCGACAATCGGCAGTAAAATGCGAGTTCCAACCAATTTTTTGTATCGCTCATCATCTGGATGAACCGCCACAGCGACATCGCCGAGCATAGTTTCTGGGCGCGTAGTAGCAATGATAATCTCGCCAATTTTATCTAGCGTCGGGTAAGCTATTTTCCACAACTTCCCTTTCTCGTTTTTATGTTCTACCTCGATGTCGGCAAAGCTGGTTTGGTGTTCGGTACAATAATTGACAATTCTCTCACCTCTGTAAACCAAGTTGTCATCCCACATTTTCTTAAATGTGTCGTATACGGTGTTGATAACTTTGTCGTCCAGGGTAAATGTCAAATGCTTCCATGACGCACTAACGCCTAACGCGCGCAATTGCAGCTCCATATTGCCGCGTTTTTCTTGTACAAAATTCCAAACTTGACTATACAATTGGTCACGTGAAAAATCGAAGCGACTCTTCCCTTGCTTCGTTAATTCTCTTTCATACACAACCCAAGTTTCAAACCCAGCATGGTCGGCGCCTGGAATAAATACGGCGTCGTCACCCTTCATTCGGTGATAGCGGATCAGAATATCCTTCAAATTCATATCGAGCGCGTGCCCAATGTGAAGATTACCGTTAGCGTTAGGTGGCGGCATAATGATTGAATATGGCTTACCTACCCCTGTTGGTTCTAATGCGCCGCTGGTTTCCCAGAGGGCATAAATATTCGGTTCGTAATCGTTTGGTATGTATTGTTTAGCTAGCTGCATAAGTTATTCCATAGTTTTTTCATGTGAAAAAAGACAAAAGAAAACAAAGTAGCTTTTCACGTGCAAAAGCCCTTATTTA
>OBBP01000037.1_pt1 | contig 23294 bp, 14 predicted proteins | sample 1495851 | NCBI WGS metagenome assembly OBBP01 (sample SAMN01915230, study PRJEB22387) | human oral metagenome | isolation source: saliva | host: Homo sapiens | place: USA
TATATAAATATTAATAATATTTAAAAATTTTATATTTTTTATATAAAAGAGTATTTTAGCCTCTTATATTAAGTTCTTAACAAAGAGAAACTATGTCTGCTTTTACTCCCAAACCCAAAATAATCATTCTCAGCCTTGCCAGCGCATTCAGCACATTAACCGTTGCCAATGTCATCGAAACCTCAGCTCAACCAGAACAATACCAAGAATTAGATACCGTTGTTGTCAGTGGCAAACGTACCAACGACCAAAAAGGCGCGGACGACATGTATTACAAAAACGTCTCCAACGCCTATGTCGGTAAAGAATACCTCGAACGCTACCGCGTCCAATCCGCCGGCGACGTACTCAAAGGCCTAAACGGCGTGTACAACATGAACACCCGCACCGCCGGCGGCGCGATTACACCCAATATACGCGGCATCACCGGCAAAGGCCGCATCCCCGTAACGCTGGACGGCACGGAGCAGACAGTTGATGTCTGGCTCAACAACTACGGCGTGGGCGACCGCAACTACCTCGATCCTGCCCTGTTCCGCAGCATCGCAGTTGAAAAAAGCCCGGCCCTCACGCGCGGCGTGAAATCAGGCGTGGGCGGTGCGATGTCCATCCGCACCATCGAACCTTCCGACATCATCCCCGAAGGAAGAAACTGGGGAATCGAAGTCAAAACCGAGTTTTCCGGCAACACCGTGGCACAGAAAAACGACCTACGCCAATTCTTAGGCCGCGACTACCGCACCCTCTCGCCCATAGGCGCGACGGCGGACGGGGTATCGGGTATGCCCGATGTATTGACCGGCTATACCGGCAAACCCTCCCCCACCGCCCTGTTGTTGGACGAAGGCATAGCAGGTACAAAGTATGCGGGCGGCAAAAGCCACACCAACTTCAAAGACGACAGGCAGCTGATGTTGTCCGCCGCCTTCAAAACCGACATTACAGACGGCCTTGCCGCATACAGCCACCGCCAAAAGGGCAACTACTACGCGGGCAAACGCGGTTATCAGAGCTACCTCAACAACCCCATTTACGGTGCGGATGCCTGTTACGACCAGTATCCCGACAAATCGCCACGGGAAAAAGACATACTCTGCAAATCTTCCGCCAGCCTGGTGCCGAATATGGCCGTCCTGTTCAGGCCGGGCGAAGAAATCATGAACAGCCACACCGACACCAAAACCCTGCTGCTGAAAAACAACTGGTATCTGCCAGGCAACCAAAAAATCAGCCTGCAATATATGGACAACAAAATCGGCTTCGGCGAAATCAACCCCCTGATAACGGCATGGATACTCGGTTTCGCCGAACAATCCCTAGACGAACCCGCGCAGCAAGCACCGGGCATAGGCACGAAAATCGACAGCAAAACCTACAAAATCGGCTACGAATGGAAGCCGCAAAACAACAAATGGATAGATCTTCAAGCCGATATGTGGCGGGTGAAGACCGACAGCAACCGCCATCAGAGCGGCGGCCCCGTCGTCGGCGTCCTTACGCCCGACTTTGAGTACGACCTTTGGTATTGGTGCAACATACGCAAAAAACCGTCGCCCAACCTGCGGGGGGAAAGCTGCGAAAGCGCGATGGCGTCGAACACCTACGGCTCGGCGCGAACCCATGAAGAAGTGCTGCGCATGATAGAAGACACGCCCGACAAAATCGCCCGCAAGCTGGCAGAACACGATGGAAAAAACCGTGCGATTACCGACCGCTGGATGGGGCATACGGGCGGCTACTACGCCATTACGCCCGCCGATAAAAATGTGCTGACCGACCAGACCAACCAAATCGGCAAAATGATGAACCTGGCCGAACTGAAGCAAAAGCTGAATCAGGAACGCTACTACATCGAACATCCCGACCGCATTATCGTTCCCGGCGCGCGGCAGCGTACCAACGTCGTCCGCAACGGCTTCAACCTCAGCAACCGCTTCCGCCTTTCCGACAAACTCAGCCTCACCCTCGCCGCCGACTACCAGCGCGAAACGCTGGAAGAACGTACCGATACCGCCGACAGTAATGATTTGATGAATACTTTCGGCGTACTGACTCGCATGGCGGCCTTGGGCGGCCCGCAGTCGGCGAAAAAGCGCGAATGGGGCGCGAACCTGGTCTTCGACTGGAAACCGACTTCCCGCCTGAACATACAGGCGGGCGTGCGCTATCAGAACTTTAAAGGACGCAATATCGAACTGGCGCGGCAGCGTGCCGCACGCAACCCCTGGTATCAGTATGGCCTGGGTTCGGACAGCTATGTTACCGGCCTGATGATGCCGTATTTTGAATTGGCGGATGAAGAAGATATTGCCAACCAAAAGCGAATGTTGCAGCTTTATAACCCTGATAGAATCGGAGGACAGGTTGCAGAATATCAAGACCTTAACCGCCGTTTTAAGGAAAAAAACGGTTACGATTTTGATCCGCATGATACTCTCGTTGATCAGGAAACACGCTTGTATGCCAAACCAAATGGACAGCTTGTTGAATATACACATGGCGATAAAAATACCGATGTGCTATATGTCCTACGCCGCAAACAGATTATCCCAATTGTTTCGGGAAAATTCGACAACAGCAAAGTACAGCTTGCTCCCGAGAAATACCGCGAAATGGTAAATAATCCGCAAGGCAAGGGCGGCAGCCACCGCCGCTATATTCCGGGGGCGAATTTACATATTGCTCCCGGACAGATTACCGAATCGCAAGCACTGGCCAATACAAATCAGACACCACCGGAAGACGATAATGATTTTGCTAGAGACCGGTTAGCTCATCCACACAACCTTGCTTGGGTCAGGCATCAATTCGGCGAAGCCGACCGCTGGCGCATACCGCAGGAGCAACGCGCGCATTCCTGGTCGCCCATGCTGGCGGTCAGCTACGATCTTGCCGACAACCACCGCCTCTTTGCCCGTTATGCCCGCATGAGCCGCTTCCCCAGCCTGTATGAATTGACCGGAGTCAGCAGCAACGCCCTACTCCGCAGGGAAGTTGTTGCCGAATACGACCTAAAACCCGAAAAAAGCACCAACTGGGAAGTCGGCTACAATTTCAATTTCGCCCCGCATTTCACCAAGCTGCGCCAAGGCGACCTCCGCCTCACCTACTACAGCAATAAAATCAAAAACCAAATCGACACATCCAATATGGACGGCGGCATGATCCAATACGACAGGGCAGTCAGCAAGGGGGTGGAGCTGCAAAGCCGCCTCGACAGCGGCCGCTTCTTCGCCTCCTTCGGCGGTACTTACCGCTTGAAACACGCGGTTTGCGACAAACAAATCGCCTTCAAATTCGACTATTACCTGCAACGCGTACCCGAATGCCTGGAAGGCGGCTTCGGCCTCAGCCGCTTCTTCCAGTCCCTGCAGCCGAAATATTCGCTTTCCCTTGATGTCGGCACGCGCTTCTTCAACAAAAAACTGGAATTGGGCATGCGCGCCATCCATCACAGCAAGGCGGAGCGGAAAAACTACGACAAGCTGATTGCCGACGGCGCGGGGCAGGTGTATGAGCGCAACGGCAAACCCTACGGCTGGCATGCCGCCACCCTTTTAGATGCCTATGCCCGCTACCGCATAGGGAAACATATAGACTTGAATTTCGGCGTTACTAACCTCGCCAACCGCTATTATCTAGACCCGATGTCCAGCACCCCCGTTCCCGGCCCAGGTAGGACGGTTACCTTCGGCCTAAAAGCGAAATTCTAAAATTTTCAATCAGACCTATTGTCAAAAACAAATTAGTATATATAATATTGATTATCAATATTATTTTTATATGACGGTCTTTTTTCTGCTTTCTGCCGCCATCTATATTTCAAAGATAAGCAGGCTTTTTTCAATTTCTTAGGAGTCTCAACATGAATGTGCGTCAAACCGTCTTAGCCGCCCTTTTGATGGGTGCTTTTGGTTCTGCCTTGGCTGTAGAGAATATATATGGAGAATCAAGTACAAACCGTGTGAAAACTCAAAAATCGGATGCGCTGCCGTTTGGTGCAAACCGTGCCGGTATCAGTATAGACAGCGATGGAAACAACCGTTATTCGAATTCCATCAACCTCGAAGCCGGACCCGCGCAGCGCATCCGCAACAAATACGGCAATACGCCCATCAACGGCGGCAATCAGAACGCCAATGCAAATGGCACGGCCAATCCGAAATACCTGCAACCCGGCGACATCAACCCGATTGCGGGCTGGTTCTCGAAAACCAAACTCGCCCAAGTGTGGTATGAAAAACGTGCCAACAACACCGAAGTGTTCAGCGTACGCCAAATGGCCGACCCAAAGTTACCGATTGCACCGAAATTCGGCGGCATGACCTTTGCCAAAGTGCCGACTGCGGCAACCAACGTCTTCTTCGGCGAATGGGCACCGCGCAAAGGCAACAGCAATCAGATCGCCAACAGCACGGATTTGAATATGAACGACGGCAACCGCACGGTTTGGTTCGTGGGTGAGAATCCGACCAAAAACACCAGAAACTTGGCTGCGGCTACCTATAACGTTGTCGGTATCAACAAGCACACGCCGGGCAAAAACGATTTCTATACCGGTGAAATCAAAGCCACATTCGGTACGGGCGACAAAGGTTCTATGAGCGGCGCACTGAAACGCGCGGGCGATAGGGATTTGAGCTTTAACGGTGTTGAAATTACCAATTCAAAAGGTACATTCAACAGCATCCCAGGCCGCAATAACGAAGGCATTACCGGACAATTCTACGGCAATGGCGCGGCAGCCATGGCAGGCTATGCCAAACGCGGAACTGACAACAACAAAGGCGACGACGTAGCCTTCGGCGGCGCGAAAAAATAACCTTGTCCGCTTACGCGATTAGGGAATGCCGGTGTTTTCGGCGTTTGGCCGTACGTTCCCGCAATCAGGAAAACCGCCGTTTTTTAACCGCAGCCGCAGTAGGCATAAATATACTGCGGCTGACCTGTTTCCGAAGTGCCGTACAAACCTGTATTGCCTTGCGGAATTTCTGTTTTTTACTTCTTTCAGACGGCCTCCCCGCCCCAAAGGACCCCATCACATGACCCACCGCCTCTGCCTGCTTTTCCTGCCGCTCTGTACGGTCTGCTTTGCCGCCCCGTCCGACGATGCCGCAGACGAACGCCGCCGCCTGCTGGACGAGGGCAGCCGCCAAACGCAGCAATATCGAGAAAGTGACTGGCTGGACACGGAACAGGCCCGCGAGAAAGTGGAAGAAAACGACGGCTATATTTCGATAGATGGTGAAATCTACCAAGTCGGCGATACGGCGGAAGAACTGGAAAGTGCGATTTACCACGCCCTCAACGCGCGGCAGTGGTACAAGGTGCGACAGTTTGCCGCCCGCTACGCCAAACTGCCGCAGCACAAACCTGCGCTGATTTATTTGGCCGATGCACTGCAAAAACGGGCCAAAGGGGATTCTCGCGCGGCGGAGAACAGTTTTCAGACGGCCTTGGAAGCCGAACCCGACAACCCCCGCCTGCTGCTCGAAGCGGGGCGGTTTTATGCCGAAGACAACCAAAACAAAGAGTCCGCCGCCGCATTTGAAAAAGTTCTGAAAACAGATATTCCTGCTGAAACCCGCCCCATCGTGGAAAACTACCTGTCCGAACTGGGCAAACGCCGCCGCTGGCACGGCCAAATCGGTCTAGGCTACGGCTACAACAGCAATGTAAACCAAGGCAACGGCATCAACCAATGCGTGTGGGAAATCGCGGGCATGTGCCTGATGGAGCGCACCCTGCCTGCGCCAACGGATTCGACCTTCTTATCCTATAGCGCGACCGCCGAAAAAACCGTCCCGCTCAAAGGGCATCACGGTGTACAGGTGCGCAGTGTGCTGTACGGCAACCGCTACACGGAAAAAGACAAAGATTCGGCGGCCATGCCGGATTACGGCTATCACAACGGTTCGCTGTACGCGGGATACGCCTATGCCGACGCACGCTCCTCCTTTTCCCTGCTGCCCTATTTCGAATACGACTTCCGCAACCGCCACACCCACTACCGCGCATGGGGCGCGGATGTTGACTGGTCACGCACACTCTCCCCTCGCTGGCGCATTAACTCACATGCCGGAGCAAAAAAGACCGGATACAGTGGGCAAAACAAAGATTATTTTGCCGACTATAAGCAATACGAACTGGGCGTAGGGGCAGAATTTTCTCTCACACCCCAAAGCGGCCTGTTCGCCAATTTTGATGCAACACGCAAAGCCTATCCCGAAAAATCTTCTTCCAGCAAGGAATATGCAACACGGCTGGGCGCATATAGTTTTTTTTCAAGCGGTACTTATCTCAACGCCATTCTGCTCCATCGCCGCAGTCTTTATGACGCTGCAAGTTTTGTCAGCGACAACAGACGGCGGCGCGACAATCAATACATCATGATAGCCGCTGTAGGCTTTCCGCAGTGGAACCTTAAAGGTGTGTATCCTGAATTTCGTTTTAGACGCTCAATCTCCCATAGCAATACAGCACATTACCGCTACCGTCAGAATGAATGGCTACTAAATTTTAAATACCGATTTTAAATTGAGTCATTTAGCAATACCCTAAAACAGCGATACAACCATACTGTTTTACTCGTTTCTATATCATGCCGTCTGAAAAAAGCCGATACACCTTCCCGATGTATCGGCTTTCGCTATCTGCTCAACGCTTAATTTTTGCCGGGCAATTCTTTTTCGCTCAATGGTTTGATGTACCAAATATCGCGGCAGTAGTCGGCGATGGAGCGGTCGGATGAGAAGAAGCCCATGTTGGCGATGCTGATCAAGGCTGATTTGCGCCATGCGGATACGTTGCTGTAGTGTTCGTCCGCTTTGTATTGCGTGTCGATGTAGCTGCGGAAATCGGCCATCAGTTGATAGAAGTCGCCGTATGGTTGCAACACGTCGTTGTAGCGGTTTGGCTCTTCGGGAGAGAAAGTGCCTTGGCTGATTTGGTTGACGACGCGGCGCAGGTCGCTGTCTCGCTCGATATAGCTCAACGGGTCGTAACCGTTGCGGCGGATTTCTTCGACTTGTTCTACGGTGTTACCGAAGATATAGCAGTTGTCCGCACCGACTTTTTCCAAAATCTCAACGTTCGCGCCGTCCAGTGTACCCATACAGATTGCGCCGTTGAGGGCGAATTTCATGTTGCTGGTACCGGATGCTTCTGTACCCGCCAGTGAGATTTGTTCGTGCAAATCGGCGGCTGGGATGATGATTTGGGCGAGGCTGACGCTGTAGTTTGGAATGTAAACGACTTTAATCAGGTCGCGGATACGGGTGTCGTTGTTGATAACTTTGGCAACGTCGTTAATCAGTCGGATGATTTTCTTCGCCATGTAATAGGCGGAAGCGGCTTTACCTGCAAAGATGAACACACGTGGCTGCCAATCGAAATCCGGGTTTTCCAAGATTTTGTTGTAGCGGTCGACGATGTGCATCACGTTCAATGCTTGACGTTTGTACTCGTGGATACGTTTGATTTGGATGTCGAAAAGTGCATCGGTGTTAACTTTGATACCCAGCTCGGTTTCGATGTATTTGGCAAGGCGCTCTTTGGCGGCTTTTTTCACTTCGCCGAATTCTGCCTGTACGGAGGCATCGTCCACTTTGTCGTTGAGCTTGGTCAGGTTGTCCAAATGCAGACGCCAGTCTTCGTCGCCCAGATGTTTGTCCAAAAATTTGGTCAAACCCGGATTGGCGATGTTGATCCAGCGGCGCGGGGTGACGCCGTTGGTTACGTTGGTAAAGCGTTCCGGGAATACTTTGGCGAAGTCGGCGAAGATGGATGTGATCATCAAATCGGAGTGGATTTTGGCCACGCCGTTGACTTTGTGCGAACCGATCACGGCAAGCCATGCCATGCGGACGCGACGGCCGTGGGTTTCGTCAATGATGGATACGCGGCGGACAAAGTCGTCGTCGAAGTTGCCGATGGCACGTAAGGCATTGAGGAAGTAGGCGTTGATTTCAAAGATGATGTCCAAGTGACGCGGCAGCAGACGGCCCATCAGGTCAACCTGCCAGGTTTCCAAGGCTTCGCTCATCAATGTGTGGTTGGTGTAAGAGAAAATCTTACAGCACATATTCCATGCTTCAGTCCATGTGATGCCCTCTTCGTCAATCAGGATGCGCATCAATTCTGGAATAGCGAGCACCGGATGGGTGTCGTTCAAGTGGATGGCGACTTCGTCTGCCAAAGTGTGGATGCTTGGGAAACGGCATTTGTGGCGGGCAACAATGTCTTGAACAGAAGCGGAAACCAAGAAGTATTCTTGCTTCAGGCGCAATTCGCGGCCGGAATCGGTAGAGTCGTTTGGATACAGAACGCGTGAGATGTTTTCGTCACTGTTTTGTGCGCGAACGGCAGAGGCATAGTCGCCTCGGTTGAAGTCGGCAAGGTCAAACAAGTTGCCTGCGTGTGCAGTCCACAAGCGCAATGGGTTGGCACATTCGCCGCCATAGCCCGGAATGATTTCATCGTATGCCCAAGCAGAAATTTCTTCGCTCGGCTGCCATTCTTTTTTGTTGCCCAAGTTCAACACTTGACCGCCGAAACGGACGGAATATTGTTTGTTCGGACGGGCAAACTGCCATGCCAAATCTTGGTCGAGCCACAAATCAGGTTTTTCAACTTGTTGGCCATCCACGATTTCTTGTTTGAACATACCGTATTGGTAACGGATGCCGTAGCCCATGGCCGGAATGCGCAGGGTTGCCAAAGAGTCGAGGAAGCAGGCGGCCAGACGGCCCAAACCGCCGTTACCCAAACCTGGATCTTCTTCTTGTTCGCAGACATCGGCAAATTCTTTGCCCAATTGCTTGAAGGCTTCTTCAAACTCGGCGTAAACGCCTTCGTTAATCAGCGCGTTGACAAACGAACGGCCGAGCAGGAATTCCATAGACAGGTAATAAACCATGCGTTTGCTGTTGTCGATGTGGGCGCGGCGTGTTTTGAGGAAATCTTCCGCAATCAGGTCACGCGCGGCAAGCATGGCAGCGTTGAGCCATTGGTGTGAAGTTGCCTCCTTCGGATCTACGCCCAAGATGAAAATCAGCTTGTAAACGATGGATTTACGGATGGTTTCGGCGTCCGGTTTAGGCATTACATAATCGTAACCGGAGATGGGGAGTTTTTTCTTAGCCATGGAAGCCTTTCTCTAGCGTGAGGCACTGGACAACGCGCCTGATGGTTTTATTAAAAACAACGAAACTCGGTTTTCAGACGGCCTGACAACGGCAACAGGCCGTCTGAAAGGAATGGTGCGTAGATTTGTTACAAACTAAGGAGATTATAGCGGAAAGATTTAAAAAAAGGATATATTTTTCTTTATAAAACATTCAATTAACAATTAAACCATTCATCATCTTATCGGCATTTTCAATTTATACCACCAAGCCAAAAATGAACAAATATCGACAAAATATCAGAGAGTTAATCAACCAATAGTTTGATTCTCATTTAATTTGTTTTATGTAAAATCCAAATCCCCATATGCTCAACAACACATTTTCCTGATTCTTCGTAATTAAATTTCTCAGATGGTACGCAAGAAATTTCCCAATTGCCTTGAGGCAGGTTAAATAACTGACGACTACGTTTGGCATTGACCAACAGCAGCCATTCATCATCCAAAACAACCTGAATCGCCTTGCTGCCCCTGTTGTGCCAACAATATTCGGTCATCGGGCTGCTATCGGCATTGAGCCATTGCACACGCTCTTTTTGCCACCAGCAATCATCTGTCAGCAACTTGATTCGGCTGCGTACGCGTATCAGCTCTTGAGTGTAATTTTGCAACTCATGAGGCTCATTTTGCCAATCCAACCATGTAATCGGATTATCTTGGCAATAGCTGTTGTTGTTGCCTTGCTGACTGTTGCCGAACTCATCGCCGGCTAAAAGCATGGGCGTACCGTTGGATAAAAATAAGGAGGCAAGCAACGCTTTGGAAGTGTATTCGCGGTTGAGCAAAACCTCTTCATCATCGGTTTCGCCTTCTACGCCGTGGTTGTAGCTTATGTTTTCATTATGCCCGTCGCGGTTGTTTTCGCCGTTGGCTTCGTTGTGTTTCTCGTTGTAGCTGACCAAATCGCGCAGAGTGAAGCCGTCGTGTGCAGTGATGAAGTTGATGCTGGCGGATGGGTGGCGGCCGCTGTGGTTGAAAATATCGGACGACCCGGCCAAGCGTTCGGCAAATGCGCCCAAATTGCCGCTTTCCCATGACCAAAACGCGCGCATATCATCGCGGAAACGGCCGTTCCATTCGGCAAAAGGTTGCGGGAAATTGCCCAAGTGATAACCGCCCTCGCCGATGTCCCATGCTTCGACAATCAGCTTCAAACCGGCCAAAACCGGGTCTTGATACAGGACTTGGAAAAAACGGCCATACGATTGGAAATCGGGTTCGCGTCCCAATACGGTTCCCAAGTCGAAACGGAAGCCGTCAACATGAAACTCTTCAGCCCAATAGCGCAGGCTGTCTGCCGCCCAACGGGTAACATCGCGACGGACAATATTGAGCGTATTGCCGCAACCCGACCAGTTTTCATAATTGCCGTAAGGGGTGTGCCAATACCATAAGGTGTTGTCGATACCGCGCTGACACAGCATCGGGCCTTTGTCGTCCTGCTCGGCCGTGTGGTTGTACACGACATCCAAAATCACTTCCAAACCAGCCTGATGCAGGGCTTTGACCGCTTGTTTAAACTCCGCCGCCGCACGCTCGGGATTGTCAGCATAAGACGGCTCGACGGCAAAATGGGAGTAAGTGTTGTAACCCCAATAATTGCTCAAACCCATCTGCTGAAGATGGTATTCGTCCAGATGATAATGAATCGGCAGCAGCTCAACCGTTGTCACCCCCAACTCTTGCAAATAGGCCAAAATCCGTTTATCGCACAAGGCTTTATAAGTTCCTGCGTACTTCAAATCGGGGAATTGCTTGGTAAACCCTTTGACATGGGCTTCATAAATAACGGTTTTGCCCCACGGTATTTCCGGACGGCAATCTTTGGCCCAATTGAATCGGCTGCGTCCGATCACGACGCTTTTCGGCGCAACGGCGGCATTGTCGCGTTCATCTTCCGGTCTGAACCATGCCATTTCTTCGGCGGTACGGTAGCTTGGTTTGCCGTCAATTTTTTTGGAATACGGATCAATCAGTAATTTGTTGGGATTGAAACATGAGCCGTATTCTGCGTTTTCACGTCCATACACGCGGAAACCGTATCGCTGCCCTGCCTTAACATCCGGCACAAATCCGTAAAATACCGAACCGCGCCGCGAAGGCATCTCCAAACGGGTTTCTTTATCCTTATCAAACAGACACAATTCGACCTTTTCGGCATTGATGGAAAACAAGGTGAAATTCGCGCCCTTGCTTGTCAGGGTCGCACCCATGGGATAAGGCTTGCCTTCCTCGATATGCCATGATTTGGCAGTCATAGAATGATTCCTTGGTATGTATTTGGTTTCGTGTCCAATATAAGGCCGTCTGAAAATCTTTCAGACGGCCTTGAATCATATTGATATCACTATCTTTTAATTTTCAGCTGATTGGGCAGGCATGATGCCCACCCTCAAAGTTGATTTACGCTTCTTCTTTGACTGCCGCCTGATACAGGTAAACGGTTGCCAACGGCGGTACGGTAACAGACAGGGAATTTGGTTTGCCATGCGACCAAACTTCTTCTGTTTCCACCGTTGCGCCGGCAGAAACGCCGCTGCCTTTGTAATGTAGGTCGTCTGAATTGAGAATTTCGCGGTATTCGCCGGCAGAATTTACGCCGAAGCGATAGCCTTCGCGTACTACTGGCGTGAAGTTGCTGATCACGATAACGCGGTTGCCTTCGCGGTCGCGTCGCTCGAAGACGAATACGGAATTGTCGCCGTCATCGGCAACCAACCACTCAAAACCTTCAGGCCATTGGTCCAATTGGTAAAGCGGCGCGGTGTCTTTATAGATATGGTTCAATTCGCGCACAAAGTCTTGTACGCCTTTGTGCCAGCCACCCTCTTGCTCCAGCAGGAACCAATCCAGTCCTTCGTTGTAATTCCACTCGCGACCTTGTGCAAACTCGCTGCCCATAAACAAAAGTTTTTTGCCGGGGAAGCCGTACATAAAGCCGTAGTAGGCGCGTAGGTTGGCGAATTGTTGCCAGCAGTCACCAGGCATCCGTCCGAGTAGCGAACGTTTGCCGTGCACGACTTCATCGTGTGAAAGCGGCAGGACGAAGTTTTCGCTGTACTGGTACATCATGCCGAAAGTCATTTTGTTGTGGTGATATTTGCGGTTGATGGGGTCTTCCATCATATAACGCAAAGTATCGTTCATCCAGCCCATATTCCATTTGAAGCTGAAGTTCAAACCTTCTTGACGGGTGACGTTGGCGAATGAAGTAGACTCTTCGGCGATTTCAGTCGCAGCAGGAACTTCCTCTTTCAACATGGTGTTGGTATCACGCAGGAAAGCGATGGCTTCAAGGTTTTCATGGCCGCCGTATTGGTTCGGAATCCACTCGCCGTCTTTGCGCGAATAGTTGCGGTAAATCATCGAAGCCACCGCGTCAACGCGGATACCGTCAAAGCCAAAACGTTCTATCCAATACAGGGCGTTGCCTTGCAGGAAGTTTTTCACTTCGTTTCTGCCGAAGTTGTAAATCAAAGTGTTCCAATCTTGGTGGTAGCCTTCGCGCGGGTCGGCGTGTTCGTACAGCGCGGTGCCGTCGAATTTGGCAAGCCCGTGGTCATCGGTCGGGAAGTGTCCGACTACCCAATCGAGGATAACGCTGATGCCTGCATCGTGCGCAGCTTTAATCAATGCGCGCAATTCTTCCGGCGAACCGAAACGGCTGGTCGGCGCATACAAACCGGTTGCCTGATAGCCCCATGAGCCGTCAAACGGATATTCGGAAACAGGCAGGAACTCGATATGGGTAAAGCCCATGTCTTTGACGTATGCGACCAATTCTTTGGCGAGCTCTTCGTAAGTCAACCAGAAATTGTTTTCCGGATTGCGTTTCCATGAACCCAAATGCACTTCATAAATGCTGATCGGCGCATCAATGGCGTTGGCGCGAGCGCGGAAGGCCGGCTCTTCCACTTCGTCAGGCAAACCGCGCACGATAGATGCCGTGGTCGGGCGCAGTTCTGCACCGAAAGCATACGGGTCGGCTTTTTCGCGCACATCGCCGTTGGCATCGCGGATTTCAAATTTGTAGAGGGCGTTGAGTTTGACTGCCGGAATAAAGATGTCCCAAATGCCATTGTCGCGGTGGAAACGCATCACATGGCGGCGGCCGTCCCAGTTGTTGAACTCGCCGATGACGGAAACGCGTTGCGCATTTGGCGCCCATACGGCAAAGCGTACGCCCTTCACGCCGTCCAACTCGGCAAAATGCGCGCCTAAAGTTTCATAAGGACGCAGGTGTTTGCCTTCGGCCAACAGCCAGGAATCCATATCTTGCAACGCGGAGCTGAAATGATAAGGATCTTCTTCAATTACAGGCTCGGCGTCTTCGGTGTAACAGATACTCAAAGCGTAATCGGGCGCATCATCGGGCAAAACGGCCACAAAGAAACCGCGTTCATCAATTTTTTCAGACGGCACGATGAGTTCGCCGCTGCGGCGGTTCACGATATCCACGCTCACTGCGCCGGGAATCAAAACGCGCACCACTTCATCGCCCTCTGCAAGGCGGTGTCGTCCCAGATAAGCGAACAAGTCGCTGTGGGTGGCAAGAAACAGGCTTTCGACCGTATCGCGCTCGATTTGGTCAAGTTCATGATAAGCCTTGATTTGGCTGTTTGTTTTCATGCGTACCTCGTCAATAATGGCAAGTTGACCGCCCATGAGGCGGTGTTGTAGGAAATCTTCCAAAGAAACCGGCATTTTTTGCGCCCAGTTCGGATAGCCTTCGGTTACACCCGGGACATTCAGATTGTCAATGACGCCCAGCAGGTTTTCCAGTTGTACTGCGTAAAGTTTGCTGCAGCTCAATGCGCCGTATTTGTGCAAAGCCGCCAACAAGGTTTCATCGGCTTTAGCCGGCATCTGTACGTCCGTACCCAGACAGCCGGTTTCTTTCAATTTGTCCAGCAAATCGGCTTTATCGTGTTCGCGTTCATCCAAGGCCGTCTGAAAAGCGGCTGCATCAGGCAAAGTACCGAGTCTGAACATCGTATCCAAATCTTTGCCTATCCAATAACCTGCCAAGGGCGCGACATCGTGGGTGCTGATGACCGTAATCGCCTGCTCGGGGTATTCTTCAGGTAATTGGAAACCGTTCCAGCCCTTGCTGAAATACATTACTTTGTACGAGAACACCTGATAGCGGTTGAGCAGATGGCGGGCTTCGTCAGGTACCGTACCCAAATCCTCGCCGATAATGACGCAACGGTTGCGCCGGCTTTCCAATACCAAAATAGCAAACATCACTTCGGCATCGTAATGCACATACGCGCCGAAATCTGCTGTTTTACCGTTTAACACCCACCACAAACGACACAATGCCATCACATGGTCAATCCGCAACACGCCATACAGGCGCATGTTTTCGCGCAACAAATGGGCAAACTTCTCATAGCCCGTATGCTTCAACATCGACGGATTAAGCGGCGGCAAATCCCAATTCTGCCCTGTCGGCCCCAAAGGATCGGGCGGCGCGCCGACTGACAAGTCCATACAATAATCTTGGCGGTTCAACCAAGTATCCGCGCTGCCGCGCGCTACGCCGACTGCCAAATCGCCGTAAATGCCGAGTTTGACACCGTATTCGGCAGCGGCTTGGTTGACTTCGTGTAACTGCTCCGCGCAAAGCCATTGCAACCACATATAAAAACGGATTTCCCGCTCATGGCTGCGCGCGAATTTTTCTACCGCTTCGCCATCAGGCTGATGAAATTCAGACGGCCATGACTGCCAACCCACTTGTCCGGGACGGCTGTAATACTGGTCCAAAGCCTCAAACAAACCGAAGCCCTGCAAAGCCTTGCCTTTTTCTAATACAAATGCTTCAAATGCAGCCCGTTCATTTGCCGCAGCTTCGCAAGTATCTTGTTCAAACGCGTTAAACGCCATGTGCAACGCATCACGCTTGCATGCCCAAACCGCTGTATAAGTCACCGTTTCCGTAATACGTAAAGCGGCAATGCGCTGACGGATTTTCGGTTGGGCCAGCCAGTTTTTCAGTTGCTCGTTATAAGTAAACGCGCCGACTTTCTCGATATCCAAATAAATCGGATTAAGCCATTCGCGCGAAGAAGGGCTATACGGGCTGGCAAAGGCAGGCTTGCTGGTAAACAAGGCGTGTAAAGGGTTGATACCGACAAAATCCAGCTTTTTCTCCGCCGCATATTTCATCAGGTTCAGCAAATCGGTAAAGTCGCCTATACCCCAGTTGCGCTCGGAACGCAGGCTGTACAAATGCATGGTCAAACCATTCATCCGTCCGCCATTGGCAAGCAGTTTGGGTTGGTAAACCGATTCAGGCGCAACAATCAGGCGTACAAGGCAACATTTGCCACCGGTCTCGGCCGACAAGGTGTAATAACCGCAAGCCAGTTGGGGCAGCTTAATCCAAAGCGTATCGTTGTCGCCCGGATACAAAGTCAAGGTCTGGCACTCATTCGCCTCATCAATCAATACGACCGCTTCCGCACCATGAAATTCAGACGGCATCTGTAAAGATTCTTCGCCGTTTTCATGCGCAACCATCGTATTCAGATAAAGGCCGTCTGAATCCGGTTTGCTTTTGTCCAAAACAGCAACGATCGATTCCAAAACTTCAGGTTTGGTCGCATGATATGTACCGTTGATGTCGTGGTAGCCTAAATCAATACCGGCCTCTACAGCCTGCTGCTCCAATGTTTCACTCATTGCATTCTGCCTGTTTTACCAATATCTGAATCTTAATACAGATTTTGTCGCACCGTTATATGTAATTCATTGTAGTCTCTAACAAAATCCATATTTCCCCGCTTGATTTGACCTGAGCCAAAATTTCCTATTTATCTGTCTTGTAAAAACTTAAAGGCCGTCTGAAAAGGAAGGTTTCATTCCTTTTCAGACGGCCTTTATCATGCTTCAAGCCTGATTAGTGGTGGTGATGACCGTGCGGACCGTGTACGTGACCGTGGGCAATTTCTTCCTCAGTCGCATCGCGCACGCCCTCAACAGTCGCTTTGAACAATACTTTCATACCGGCCAAAGGATGGTTGCCGTCCACCACGGCTTTGCCGTCGGCAACATCGGTTACACGATAAATCAATACATCGCCGGTTTCCGGATCATCGGCTTCAAACATCATGCCGACTTCAACTTCAACAGGGAACACGCTGACATCTTCAATGCGCACCAGCTCAGGATCTTGTTCGCCGAAAGCATCATCGGGCGACAAAGCCACTTCGACGGTATCGCCTACATTTTTGCCGTGCAACGCTTCTTCCACCAAAGGGAAAATACCGTCATAACCGCCATGCAAGTAAGCAATCGGCTCTTCGGTTTTGTCCAACAACTGGTTGTTTGCATCGTACATTTCATAATGCAGGGAAACTACGGAATTTTTAACAATAGACATCATGTCGTCCTTAATCAATATTTATAAAGTCAAGTTCAGGCTATTCTATCACAGCTGTAACTAAACAATCGGTTTACCTTAAACAAATACTTTTAGCGAACACAACAAAACCAAAAAAGTCCATATAAAAAACAAAATTGAATGATTTCAATCCATAAAAGTTGCTTTTTCACAACACAAAGTTGCTAAATTACAAAAATTTCCCTAAACGCAAAAACATTCCAAACCCTTAAAACCTATAACAAATAAAAATACACAACTCGTTGAATACAATGTATTTTTAAAATCTTCATTAATAATGAATATTTTCAGATGATTTTTCGCGCGCCAATATGATTTACATTATTTTCACTATTTTCGTATTGATTTTAGCCAACAAACGGTTACGCAACGTTGCATTGACCTATCCCGTGGGGCATAATATTAAAAAATTCAGCAATGAATTTCTACTGTATAGGCCGTCTGACGGCTATTTTTAGTTTAAATCGATTTAAAAAAGGTTCTTAAAAATGAAAAAATCTCTGTTCGCTGCTGCTTTGTTGTCTTTAGCTTTGGCCGCTTGTGGCGGTGCTGATAAAGCTGCTGAAACTGCTGCTTCTGCTGCTTCTGCTGCTTCTGAAGCCGCTGCATCTGCTACTGAAGCTGCTGCATCTGCTACTGAAGCTACCGCTTCTGCTGCTACCGAAGCTACTGAAGCTGCTGCTTCTGCTACTGAAGCTGCTGCTTCTGCTACTGAAGCTGCTGCTTCTGAAGCTGCTAAATAATATTCTTTTGAATATAAGAAAAGCAGGATACCATTGCGTATCCTGCTTTTTTACATTCCTCACACTCCCCTTCCCGACTTTTTCGCCTGACTGCTATGCACCTTCACGACCGTTTTGCTGAGTTTCTTTCCGCCTCTGAAATTATCGAAGCCACTCCGGCCTTGTTAAACGACCAACGCCGCCGTTTTATTTCTTCGCCGGATATTGTCTTGCAGCCGAACTCTATCGAGAGCGTACAGAAAATCATGCGTTTCTGTTTTGAAAACCGCATCCGCATCACCCCGCAAGGTGGCAATACCGGATTATGCGGCGCAACGGTAACCACCGAAGGCGTACTGCTCAACCTCTCCAAGCTCAACCGCATCCGCGATATCAACCTTGCCGACAACAGCATGACGGTTGAAGCAGGCGTGATTTTGCAAAATGCTCAAAAGGCGGCAGCCGAAGCCGGACGACTGTTTCCGCTTAGCCTTGCCAGCGAAGGCTCTTGCCAAATCGGCGGCAATATCGCCTGTAATGCCGGCGGTTTGAATGTCTTGCGTTACGGCAGTATGCGTGATTTGGTATTGGGTTTGGAAGTCGTTTTACCAAACGGCGAACTGGTTTCCCACCTTCAGCCCCTGCACAAAAACACGACCGGCTACGATTTGCGCCATCTTTTTATCGGCAGCGAAGGAACATTGGGCATCATTACCGCCGCCACACTCAAACTCTTTGCCCAGCCCAAAACCAAAGCGACAGCATGGGTAGGTTTAGACGATATTGAATCCGCCGTCTCGCTTTTGACTGCGGTACAAGGCCATTTTGCCGAGCGCTTGACCAGCTTCGAGCTGATCAGCCGCTTTGCCCTCGATTTATCCTCGGAATTCAGCCAACTCAAAAAGCCTGCCGACGCGGAATGGCATATTTTGATTGAACTCGCAGATTCCGTTCCCGATGCCGGACTGGATGAAAAACTTGCCGAATTTCTCTATCAAAACGGGTGGGAAAACAGCATCTTGGCGCAATCCGAGCAAGAGCGTTCCGACTTATGGACCTTACGTGAAAATATTTCCGCTTCCCAACGCAAACTCGGTACCAGCATCAAACACGACATTGCCGTCCCTATCGCCCAAGTGGCCGCCTTTGTCCGCCAATGCGCCCCTGCCTTGGAAACCCGTTTCCCCGGCATACAAATTGTCTGCTTCGGACATTTAGGCGACGGCAGCCTGCATTACAATACATTCCTGCCCAACGTATTGAGCAACGAAGCCTACCAATACGAAGACGCCGTCAATACCATTGTTTATGAAAACATCCTTGCCTGCCACGGTACGATTGCCGCCGAACACGGCGTAGGCATCATTAAAAAACATTGGCTGCCCCGCGTACGTACACAGGCCGAACTCGTTCTGATGCATGCCATCAAAAATCAGCTTGACCCTTACGGCATAATGAATCCGGACAAACTCCTGCCTTCTTTAGATTAACCAATACAAAAAGGCCGTCTGAAACATTTCAGACGGCCTTTTATCTTATCCAAACTATTTCAATGCCGTTTTCCAATCCAATCCGCCCAACGACGATACCTGTATCACTTCGTTGGTATCCAAATTGACCGCTGTCAGCTCTCCGCCCCACAACGCGCCGGTATCCAAAGCGATGACCTGATCAGTATTAACATAGCCCAATGACGACCAATGTCCGAACACGGTAATATAATCCAAATTCTGCCTATCTGGCGCTTTAAACCAAGGGCGCAGGTAAAGCGGCATTTTTTTCAGAGTGGATTTATATTCGTAATCCAATTCACCTTTGTACGTCAGCGCACGCATACGGGTAAAGACGTTGATAATCATGCGTAGGCGCTCATAGCCTGTCAAATCGTCCGTCCACTCGGTCGGCTTGTTGCCGTACATTTTGCCAAAAAATTTCCTGTATTTTTTACCTTGCAATTCATCCTCAGCTTCACGGGCAAGGCTTTCGGCCTTATCAACCGACCATTGCGGCAAAATACCGGCATGCACCATCACATGTCTGTCGCCGCGTACCAAAAGCGGTTGATGACGCAGCCAATCAAGCATGGCATGACTATTGGGATGGGTCAAAATCGGCTCAACCGTATCGCTGCGCTTAAGCGTTCCTTCACCGCAACCGACTGCCAAAAGATGTAAATCATGATTGCCCAAAACCATTTGCACGCTGCTGTCATGCTCTTTGGCAAATTTCAGGGTTTCCAATGACTTCGGACCGCGATTGACAATATCGCCGACCAGCCAAAGGGTGTCCGTACCATGATTAAAGCCGATTTTGGCAAGCAACAAAGTCAGCTCGTCAAAACAGCCTTGAATATCTCCGATTGCGTAATGTGCCATTATTATTGTTTTCCGTTGTTATTCTTTTCAGACGGCCTCAAGCCCAGCCCAGACCGTCTGAAAACATCAATTATGCATTTAAAACCAATACTGCTTCTGCTTCAACCTGAACGCCTTTAGGCAGGCTGGCCACGCCAACCGCCGCACGCGCAGGGAAAGGTTGTTCGATAAATTCAGCCATCACTTCATTGAATACGGCAAAGTTGGCCAAATCGGTCAAATAAGCATTGAGTTTGACGATATCGTTCAAAGAACCGCCGGCCGCTTCGGCTACGGCTCGCAGGTTTTTAAATACTTGCACTGCTTCGGCCCGGAAGTCGCCATTGCCGACCACAGTCATCGTAGCCGGATCCAAAGGAATCTGACCGCTCATATAAACCGTATCGCCTGCGCGGACTGCTTGGCTGTATGCGCCAATCGCGGCAGGGGCTTTGTCGGTATGAATAATGGTTTTAGACATGATATTCTCCTCAAGTAGAAATGTCAGAAACAGGGGGAAGCTTCGAATTTTACTTTCAACAGAAATACGTTTCAATAAAAGCATTCAATTAATGCGTTTAGCCCGTCTTGTTCTTCCTCGATTTTAAACCTACAATCCCACACATTATTCATTTCAAAGCCGAAATTATTATGTTTTTTGTCTTATCCCCAGCCAAAAACCTCAACGAAAAAGACCCCTCCCCCGTCAGCAGCTTTACCCAGCCCGACCTTCTACCCGAAGCGGAAATCCTGATGCAGGAGTTGCGTCAGCTTGCCCCCCAACAAATCGCCGAGCTGATGCATGTTTCCGACAAAATCGCCCTGCTCAACGCCGAACGCAATGCCGCATGGCACACGCCGTTTACGCCTGAAAACGCCAAACAAGCCGTATTTATGTTCAACGGCGACGTCTATGAAGGCATTGCCGCCGATACGCTCAAACCGAAACAAATCGACTACCTGCAACAACACGTCCGTCTGCTCTCCGGCCTATACGGCGTACTGCGCCCGCTCGACTTGATGCAGCCCTACCGCTTGGAAATGGGCACAGCCTTTGCCAACTTGCGCGGTAAAAACCTCTACGAATTTTGGGGCGATAAAATTACCGACCTGCTCAACCAAACGCTGAAGCAGGCTGGCAGCGACGTTTTAATCAACCTCGCCTCACAAGAATATTTCAAATCCGTCAACACCAAAAAACTCAACGCACGCCTGATTACGCCGATTTTTAAAGATGAGAAAAACGGCAAATACAAAATCATCAGCTTCTACGCCAAACGTGCGCGCGGTTTGATGGTGCGCTACGCGGCAGAACACGGCATTACCGAGCCTGAAATGCTCAAAAATTTCGACTACGAAGGCTACTCATTCAATGAAGCAGCTTCAAACGAAGCCGAATGGGTATTCATGCGTGAAGAACAATCTAAATAAAAACAGAATCCTAGATATTTTTTCTAAAATACCTCTTGGCAAAGGCCGTAAGTTCCATTAATATTACGGCTTCAAGAATGGAAGCGTGGCAGAGCGGTTTAATGCAACGGTCTTGAAAACCGTCGAGGGTTGATAGCCCTCCGTGAGTTCGAATCTCACCGCTTCCGCCATTCTTGATATTTTTTTATCCAGTAAAAATGAAATGCGAGACTTGATGATTCAAGTCTTTTTTATTTTCAAATCCAAAGAATACCCAAGGGCCGTCTGAAACTTTCTATAACGCAGTTTCAGACGGCCTAAAACCTTTAAAACTCCCCCAAATCCCTAAAGTCCTACCCAGACATTTAGGAATTTGAGGGATTTTTGCCAAGGTCTCCGCTTTTCTAATCTTTGCCGTCAATGGTATCTGCCTACCCATCACCAATGCGGAATTTTTGCTCAACCATGCGGGGCTTTTCCTATGCCGATGCGATCGTGCATTTTGCCTCAGAGCCGTGTGCTGCCGTATCATTTGCGGTAGGGTTTGCTGCATATTCTGAGCTGTTGCCACAGAGTACTGCCGTTGCTTTTATCTTGGAGGAGGTTGCGGCAAACGGTGTCGTGATGGAGTGTCATTCGATGATGGTGTGGTGGTAGGACAGGTCTTGAATGTGATATCGTTCTTCTTGGGTCAGTTGCGTGTCGCTCAGGGTAATCTTTCTTATAGGGAAGACCGTATATTGCTGCATACCGAACTTTTCCGTTATGGAAAGTTTGCCCTTCAAATCCGAATCTGCTGACCTCTATTTATCATTATTTAATCGCTACAAGGATATTTAAATGAAACGGGAAACTATTGCCCTGCATGCAGGCTATCAATCCGAACCGACTACCAAATCCGCTGCTGTCCCCATTTACCAAACCACTTCCTACACTTTCGACAACACGCAACACGGCGCAGACTTGTTCAACCTTGATGTAGCGGGCAATATCTACACCCGTATGATGAATCCGACCACTGCCGTTTTGGAAGAACGCGTTGCCCGTTTGGAAGGCGGTATCGCCGCATTGGCTGTCGCCAGCGGTATGGCGGCAATTACCTATGCCGTTCAAACCTTGGTTGAAGCAGGCGACAACATCATCGCAACCAAAACGCTCTACGGCGGCACTTACAATTTCTTTGCCCACAGCCTGCCGCGCCAAGGCATAGAAGTACGCTTTATCGATCCGGCCAAACCTGAAGAAATTGCTGCCAATACCGACAGCCGCACCAAACTGGTGTATTGCGAATCTATCGGCAATCCCGCCATCAATGTCGTTGATATTCCAGCATTCGCACAAGCCGCGCACGCTCAAGGGCTACCACTAATGGTAGACAACACCGTTGCTACGCCTACATTGTTCCGCCCGATCGAGCACGGTACCGACATTGTTATCCAATCTCTGACAAAATACATCGGCGGCCACGGCACCACGATTGGCGGTGCCATTATCGACGGCGGTAAATTCCAATGGGCAGGCAATCCGCGTTTTGAAAAAACCCTCAATCAGCCTGATCCGTCTTACCACGGCGTAAACTACTGCGAACATTTTGGTGCGGCAGCCTATATCGCCCGTGCCCGTGTCGTCCCATTGCGTAATACCGGTGCCGCCCTGTCTCCGCACAGCGCATTTTTACTGCTTCAAGGTTTGGAAACCCTCGCCCTGCGTATGGAACGTCATTGCGAAAACGCCCTAAAAGTAGCCGAATTCTTAAAGAAACATCCGCAGGTCGAATGGGTGAACTATCCTGCCCTGCCCGACAGTCCGTATAAAGCCTTGATTGACCGCGACTACGGCGGCAAAGCCTCAGGTTTGCTGAGTTTCGGTATTAAAGGCGGACGCGAAGCCGGTGCAAAATTTATCGACGCACTGCAACTCTTCCTGCGCTTGGTGAATATCGGTGATGCCAAATCGCTGGCTACCCATCCTGCCACAACAACCCACCGTCAGCTTGACGATGCAGAACTCGCCGCAGCAGGTGTCAGCCCCGACATGGTACGCCTGAGCGTGGGTATCGAGCATATCGACGATTTGCTTGCCGACTTAGCACAGGCATTGGATGCCGCCAAGGTATAGGCAATAGCAGCGCTAATTTGATGAAAAAAGCCTCCGCTTAAAAAGGCCGTCTGAAAATCTGTTTTTCAGACGGCCTTTTCCTTTTCTACAAA
>OBBP01000042.1_pt1 | contig 20787 bp, 35 predicted proteins | sample 1495851 | NCBI WGS metagenome assembly OBBP01 (sample SAMN01915230, study PRJEB22387) | human oral metagenome | isolation source: saliva | host: Homo sapiens | place: USA
CAAAACCACGGTCTTTCAACATTCCTCGTAACATCGTGTGTCGTTCTTGATATCGTGTTTCGATGTTCTTTTGTAATCGCTCAAGATATGTTTGAACATCTGCGATATCTTCAAATGCATCATCGTCTAATGCTTTATGCAACTTAGATAATACCTCAGATGTTTCTTCAAACTTTTTGTAATCTTCTTCGATTACAACTCCATTAATTCGTACATGTGTTTTCATTTGACCTCCAATAGTTTGGGGCGAACGAGTCGCCCCATCTCGTGTTACTTGCTTAATAAATTTTCCAACATTTCAACACGTTCTTTTAACTGTTGTAATTCATCTCGTTTAACATTTGTTGTTTTACCAACCTTAAAGTTTACAGATGCATTAGTTACAGAAGAAGAACCAAAAGATTGTCCAACGTAGAACATTATATTTTCATTCGGAGCGTAGAACGCACCCAATGCACCAGCGTTTGCATTTTTGTAATGTCCAAAACCTGCACTAATAGAGAACTTGTTATGTGCATCAAAGCCATTCCAATGTAATGCACCCAAGGCAGACACAGATGCAATCGCTTTGTTTGTGCCACGTTCTAGTTGATTGACTTTGTTGTCTAAAGAACCAAACGCCTGTTGACTTTGATTTTCTAGTGCAGTAATTCGAGTTTCATGCCCCATAGACACCTGTTTTAACGCTGAAATATCGCTTGTATGAGCGTTTTGAACACGTTCTAAGGTGTTTGTTCGTGCACCTAAATTTGTAATCGCTTGGTGGTTATCAGTAATTAATGCCATTCCAGTACCAATGTCTGCCGCATTTTGACGGATACGACTATCAAATGTACTTACCGTTGTGCCAAGATTGTAAATTTTGTTGCCATTATTTGTGATTTCATCAATGGTTGCATACAACTGAGAGCCATTGACTGCATCTAAGGAATCTGCGGTAATACGACCAGCAGACACATTTTGTAATTGTCGGTTGTAATTGTGGATTGCACTATAGGTGGAAGATTGTGTAGCACCAAAGGAAACACTAGAGTTTGGACTGTCGCCTGCGAACACATGAGTCGTGCCATTGATGTCCATTTGACCAAACGCAACAGGGTCAGATGTTTGAGAGTTTGTACCAATTGCCACAGAGTTCTGTGCTGGGGCACTTGCGTTATTGCCAATAACCACAGCATCAATACCACGGACAACAGAGTGAGTACCAATGACAATTGAACCTTGGTTGTCAACCGTGTTATTTGCACCGATTACGGTTTGTTCTTGGTGATTGCCAATGTAATTATTATAGCCAATTACAGAGGATTGATTCGCAGATGTTGTACCATTGCCACCACCTAAGATGATATTATCGTTGCCATTCACAGTATTGTCACGACCCAATACAATCGTATTAGTACCATTCACAACTGTGTTTGCACCGATTGCAACACTGTTATAACCTGTTGCCACAGGGTCAACCGCAGATGGTTCTAAAGAGCCAATCGCAACCGGGTTTGCGAACACACCCATAGTTGCCATTGCTAATACTGCGGAAATAATCATAGTTTTTGTTTTGTTTTTCATTTGTTTTCTCCTGTTGTTTAATTACAAAGTTTTGTTTAATTGCTGTAAATAATCCAATAAGTCTTGCTTGGATGTTTTCTTGATTTGGTACATATCCGTTGTTACCCAATCAGAACTACAAATGCATTTAGCACCCAAGGACTTCACACGTTTATGCCATTGGTCTGTACACAAGTATATAACGCCTTTTTTCAGGCGTAGACACTGTGTCTGCGGCCAGTGGTGTCTGCGGATGCCCTTACCGTTTGACATTAATTCGTATGCTTCGTGGAACCGCATTTGCAACACTTCTCCTTTCTTGGGAATAAACACAAGATAACCACGCTTAAGAACATTGCCCCAAGCCATTCTTGGTTATTGAATACAAATGTTTGAATGAATGAGCCACTCATCAATAATAAACATGAGATGTCAATCATTCGTCTAATATCAAGTATTAATTGTTTGTCCATTTGATTTTTTCTCCTGCTCTAATTCTTTACGACCAATCCTTTGTAGAAACTCCCATGACTTGAACATTGTCTTATAGTCAAGATTAATATATGTTCTGTTCTTGGGATGCTTGGGACAAGCCAAGTATATCCAATGTTCATCTGCTGACCGCAAATGTTGTAATATTGGTATTGGCTTGGTTCTACACTTGTAACAACCATGGGTTGTCTGACATTTGTTTAACACATCGTCAAACCCATCGCCATAATCAATAAAATATTCTCGTTTTTTCGGTAGCTTGCGACCACCGCCAAATCCATTAGATGCCATGACCTCACCTGCTTTCTAATAAGATAATACCATATGATTATGCTTATGTCAATAACTTATTTTTAAAAAACATAAGATTTTTACATATGATAAAAAAGAGACCAACTATGTGGTCTCTTGTGTTTTATTCGTTTGTGTCCTCCGCTAGTTTGGCATTACTCCAGCCGCTAACACACTTGGTAGCAGAACTCCATGAAGTCGCTCCCATATCCCAAGTATAAACCTTACCATTTTCATATCTTGCAAAGTAGCGACAATGCTTTGTGCCACTTTCACGCTCCCATACAATTACTTTTGTGTCAACAGGCACCTTAGACCAATCGACTACATCAATATGGTCTTCAATCACAATGTAATTTCTCCCATCTAGCAAATCTTCAGCGACCAACGTGGAAAAATATGAGGAAAATGGATATTTCTTTCCATCGCAATACATAAATGTTGTATTATAGAACACAGGCTCTCGTTCTGATAACATATAGATACCGTTATCTGGGTTGTAAAACAAGTATTTAAACCCAAGGTTACAACATTCTTTGAACCATGCGGTAAGACCATCTTGTGTTAAATATTTTGATTGTAACATATATTTCCTCCTGTTATTCTGCAACTTTTGTGTACAACGCATTGTAAAGCAACATGTCTAAATGGCTGTAAGCACGGTTGTACAACTCATATAATTCTTCATATAATGCACCAGTTGTCTCAAAATCCGCCATTGTATCCTCAACGTCTTTAATAATAGATAAATACTCTTGCTCGTCAATAATGATTTCTGTCATTTGTTTTCCTCCTGTGCTAATACATACGAACCCATTTCATGCAGCCAATGCGTAAATACCGCAAGTATTCTTCTTCTGTCATTTCTTGATGGCTCTTGCGAACCTTTGCTCGCTTGGCGTATTTGTGTACAGTGCATAGATTGTCTCGGTAATCCCATGTGTCGATTTCATCTATCAATATCAATCCAGCACCGACTTCATTTAGTTTACTGTCGACAAATTGCCGATGTTTCTCATATATCTCTATTGGCATTGCATAATAGAAATACTTGACATGTTTATGGTCGTGAGATCGTTTCTTATTGAAGTCTCGCTTAAAGTCTTCGATATTGGTCTTTATCTCAACCTCTGTCAAGAACCGTTGGTTATGTTTAAAATATATGAAGTCAGCTTCATACTCAGTGCAGTTATCACCAAACATTAATACATTGGGAATACATATGTATTTTAAATACAGATGAACACCCAAGGCTTGAATTATATCGTGTTCTGTCATAATACCTCCAATTCCGCAATCTGTTGTAGATATTCCAAAACCTCGTCAAGAGAGATATTTGTGACATCTCCATCAGGTAACACATGTGTACCATGGTAAATCACGCCATCTTTCAATAGTGCCAAACAAAAGACACCATCGTCTTCGGTATACTCGAATTGAATAACGGCGACATCATAACCATTGTTAAACGAGAACCACCACATCTGACGTTCTTCATACATCATATTTTTTGGCAATATCGTGGTGTATTTAAACCCATGATGTTCTTCTAATTCGGAAATAATTGTTTTATCCATTGTTCCTCCTGTGTTAAAAACAATTTGTTTACACCATTATGATACCATGGGTGATTGCGTATGTCAATAACAAAATAAAAAAAAAGACGGAAGAAATTAATCTTCCGCCATACGATAATGCCATAACGCACAATCGTCTATTTCACAAGCCTGCACCTCAGCAAGAGTACCACAACAACACTCTCGACATTTTTTATGGATTGCCTCCAAAGGAGTCTTTGGTTTTGATGGCTTGCGTTTCTTTTTATTTGTTTTCTTTGGCATGTTCAACTGCCTTTCGCAAGTGTTCTAATTCAAGAACACGGTCGATGTGGTCGTGTACTCGCATTTGTTTTTTGTTGCGTTCACCACTTAATTCTACAATGGATGTACCACAATCGTTTGGTCGATAACCCTTGTCTGCGGAATAACCGCCCCAACCAAGGAATGAACCTGTTTGGACATCCAAGTGTTCAATTAAAGACCAAGCCTTGGCAATACGGTTGGGTTCTGCAACCATAGTACGTTCATAAGTTGTCTTATGTAGATGCTCGTAGAACGTAATATCAGTATGCAGCCATTCCATTTTATCAGGTTTCTTTGAATTATGCCATGTACCAATGACATACAGGTTCTTATTGACATTGAAGAATACCGATGCCATGCCATGGTAGAACGGAACACCCAACAACTCCGCCAGCATCTGCTCTGGGATTAAACGGTTGTGTTTCAACGCTCGTTCATATCCATGGTTGCCACTTCGGCAGAACAAAATACGGTCTTTAATCGGTTCTAACAAGCGATACGCAGTTAGCACTTGGTCTCCACCGTGTTCTGCTTGTTCAAATACCGATGATGCGGAACTTGTGGTTGCATTGTCAGTAGAGTCACCACCGATAATTAAATACAGATTATCAATCGTTTTAACTTGAGAAATAAACTTCTCAAATGCTTCACGATTATGATAGATGTTACCAACATGGATGTCGGATATGTCTGCGATATATGCTCGCTCTGACTCCACTCGCACATCTATTTTATTCACATTTAGTGATTGTTCAGCAATATTCAAATTCGTTTCTCCATATCCTTCAAACGTGTACATTGGTTGCCACAGAAATTACAAATCGTTTGGTTATCACCAAATGACTCATCGAGATATTCAATCGCTTTACAAGTCGTCATAGGTCTTTGTTCCCCAGCATACTTATACATGCGTTTAAATGTTTGTCTTGCTGAGTCAAATGGATAGTTAACCTTGATTGTCGGTGTTTTCGCCTCGTATGACCTGATGCTTGGTCTCAAGACATCCTCATCAAGTACACCTTGGGCGATTAATTCGTTTAACACTTGCTGTGCAATACCCAAGGACTTCTTGAGTCGTCTTGAGGTTAACATCTTGTATTCACCAAAGTGTTTGGCGATGTCGCTAACTTTCATTCGCAAACCATAACGCAACATAAGTCGCTTCATGCTGCTTGTACCGACTTCTTTTCTGAGTCGCAAGAACGCATACATTAACTCTTTGATTTCTTCTTGCTCAATCAAGATGTCCTCTGGTGAGCGTTCGTAATCAAAATCCCTGTAACGTTTCATCTTGCGTACCAATTTCTTTGATATTCGCTCTTGGTCGAACTCTTTAAACGACATACGATTATCAAACTCGTGTATCTTAAACAGTTCATCCGAATTAGAGCAAAAGAACTCCATTAGTTTATTCATGCGACCACCGTATATCTACTATCGACACCTGTAATTCGTTTAGACCGCTCACCGATGGATTGGCAACGGTCTGTACGGAAATCACATTGCACGATTGTACCGACATTTCTGCCGTTATACGTTATCTTGCGATAGTTGCCTTTCGTACGTTTCTTCTCTTGTTTTTCTGTTTCCTCGTCTTCACGCAAGAAGATTACCTCTGGTGAAATCGAATATAAATACTGTTGGATTATCTCCCTGTGTTCACCGTATATTGATACTCGATATAACTCCCCATTCTTAAACATATCCACTAAAAACATATATCTTTTAAACATGGATGTGTTTCCCCTGTGTTATTTATTTGTTGACCCTGTGCCACCTGTGCGAACTGCTGTTGTGCAATCATTATCAACCAACCAATAGTTAGAGAAAATACCTTGAACGATATGTTCGCCTGCCTCGATGGTTTGAGTAGTGTCACCATAGTTATATAATACAACCATGATTTCACCCTCGTTGTCTGGGTTGTTGTAATAATCGGCATCAATAACCGATGCACCAGTCGCAAGCATTAATTGCCGTTTAATACCAAGGCTTGAACGTACTCGTAAATCTAAGTATTCATCTGGTAGCATATATGCTTTAATACCTGTGCGAATTAATACAGATTGCTTTGGTTCAATCTCGTATGTATCATATGTATAAATATCGTAACCAGCACTATGTTTAGAGCCTCGTGTTGGTAATTTAACAGGCGTTTCCATCCGTGAAACAACCTCAAAACCTCGTATCCGCTTTGCCATTGATTTAAAACCACGTATTTTGCGTTTTGTATTTAATGTTTGACTCATAATCAATCCTCCGTTATTCTATACTAGAACTTCAACAGTAATATACTGTCGCCCAAATTCAATGGCATCATCGTATGATGGCATCCAAATGTCAATAGCATTTGAATAACCACCACCGAAGCGGTCTTTAACAACATACGTTCTGCCATTGATAACTACTCGTGTGCCGAACGGTAAATCGTCACTTGCGATTGCTCCATCGTGTGTCCATTCACCGTTTGCCATTGTGCCACGGTCTGTATATGCAGATACTTCAGCTTGCATTTGGTATGCATGCGATGGTATTAAACCGCCGAGGAATAACACAAATGCAAGCAACCCCAGTCGTAACATGTTTAATGTTTTCTTCATATATCTATCTCCTGCTGTCGTAATATTCAATAACTTGTTTTATCCACAAGTAACACACCCAGATAAAACCTGCGAACATCAATGTGGCGATTAATTTGTGCAACAGCACTAGAATGATTAGACAGTCCATGATTGCACCGCATCCACTGTGTGTTTTAATTCATCAACGATACTGTCTTGTGCTTGATACCCAAGTTGCATCGCCCAAATTAATCCAACAGTCAATGTATAGTCATTTAATAACGCACCTGATATAATCTTGTTAACCTTAGATTGATTATCTTCGTCTAAGCTATACACGGCAATCAGGTTTTCTTTTTCGACTTCATCGAACTCGGAGACAGAATATTCTTCTTCAATGTCGCCTTGTGTATTAACAAATGCGTGCACGATAATATCGCCATGGAATACAGTAAAGGCTTCATCAATTACACCCAAGTCGCACAAGCATTTATCCAATGCTTCGCCATTCAAGAACGCTTGACGTGCAATCTCACTGGTGTCCTCGTCTACATCGCCTGTTAAATACACAAGCCAATGCGGATGTAATTTACGAATGTCTTCGCATGATGGTGAGTCTGTGGATGTCAAACAATAAGATTGACCGTTGAACCACAACAGTTGTTCTCCCCAAAGTTTATTTAGACCATCTGTATTTATTAATTTTTGTTCTAGCATAATACAATCTCCTGTTATGGTGTAATGTCGTAAACCTTGAACTCAATGCGTGGATGCTCACTGTAGCGTTTTCTACAGATTACATCACACACTTGATTATCATCGTGCCACACGATACCACTCAGGGCATCCATGACACCTTTTAATACGTTATCAACATCTGGTTTCTTAGTCGGTAGAATTAAGCCTAATTTCATATCTTCACGGTCTTTCTTGCGACCACCAGATGGTATCTTGCAGTAAATATCAAGTTCAAACAATAATGGAACATTGGTAACATCCTTTGGATGCTGTATAGAGTCTTTAATCAGTTGTTTGTAAGCCTTGGACTTCGGAGGGTCATATGCTCTTACGAAACGACCACGACCACACAATCGTGGTCTACCTTGTGGAACAGGTTCTCCCATTACCGTTGCCTCATAAATTAATTTCAAGTATTAAACCTCCGCTTTATCATACAATCGACATAATGCATCTGTAATATCATCGCAAGCCTTGTCCACGAGATGGACTGCCTCTTGTTTTGATAATTCAGATTGTAACATTCGTCTGCGAACTTCTGCTTTTAGTTCATTCGTTCTATAATCAATAATCGCAAGCATGTGCAATTCTTTTACCATAATTTATTCTCCGATTGTATCTTTAATTTTATCAACTTGTTTTTTCAAATGGTTAAAATCTTTAGAGTTGTTAACCACAAAATCGCATTGAGATTTCAATTCGTCAACAGATGTTTCAGACACATCATTGAGTCGTGTTTCGTCACAAGAACCATCTCGTTGTTTCATTCGCTTGATGCGTTCTTTTTTGTTCGCTGAGATGAAGATTGAGACATTAAACGATGGGTCTCCGACTTGTAGTTCTCTCAGCATATCAAGTTCGTTTTGATAGCGACAGTCAGTCACGATATATTTATCTGGGTTATCTCTGATTAATTTATTCTTTAGAACAACCAACCAAAAGTCTGCAAACAACGCTCGAATACCATTGCCAAGTGCTTGTAAATGTTTCCGTTGTTTACCATCTAAGACGGTCTTCTCGATGGTTTGTACCACAGGTAGAATACCCTGTAATTCTTCAACGGAATGACCGCTCAAGTCAGAAATGAAATTCATCCCTGCGTTTACACCATCGGATTGAATGATTGAGACCATCTCTTTGATTGCATCTGCGTATGCATACCGTGGAATGTCACCAAACATGTCAGCCACAGTATCTTTACCAACGCCAGCACGACCGACTAATATCATTCGACTACCTCCGCATCCGACACGTCTGCGTTTACAGGTTCAGCGTTAAAGTTAAAGCTAAAGATTTTCTGTAAACGCTCTTGTGTGATATATTTTGTGTGTTTATTTTTATCTGGGAAATACAGTCGAACTCGTGGTGCTAAATAGCCTGCTTGACTTCGTTCCCCATGCAGCTTTGTACAAATGTAGAACTCGTCACCAACGCTTAAGTCATTAACAAATGCTGTTCTCGATTGTCGATGAATTGCAGTAACTCGGTAACGGTCAACAGTACGAAACTCTTGAGTTTTTATGTTTAACATTACTTTTTAATCCTCTCTTGATAATATGGACAACAATAAGATACAGAACAATAGTCTTTACATTTACGACCCATTGGATATGTCTTGGACACCCATCGGTCTTTCGCAGAACACTCTCGTGGCAACTGTTGCTTAGCGATGGCATTAACCAAGGCATCTTTCTTGTATAACGCATAATCAAGCAACCGTTGGTCGTTCATCTTTGGTAGTTGTATCAAATAGCATTGTTTATCCAGATTAAATGTTTTAATCGTGTTAATTGGCTCTTTGATAATCACTTGTAAGAACATGTCGTTAATTGGTATACCGTGTTTGTTTAATAATATTCGATATAGGTTTTGTTGTTTACAGTAGTCACCATAATGATGTAACCCATCGTATACCCATTGTTGTCGCATCTCGGTTTCACCCTTGCGTTTACCACGAGTGATTGTATATGGTCGCCACAATGGTCTGCCACCCATCATTGTCGCACACTTGTATGCACCAACGACTTTATAATCATACAAGGTATGATGCTCTAGGTCAATACAGTCCATCTGACCTGTGAGACCCTGATAATTCAACCGAAACTCACCTGCATAATTCTGCGGCAGACAGTTCTCAAGTATACCATGCATGCTTGTACCGACTGTCGCAGCAATCGAGGAGAATGGATTGATTGTCTCTGGGTTGTTTGCCTTTAGATACATATATAATGTTGGAGACAATACCTCTGTGACTGAGAAGTGGTCTCTATTTAAGTTCCTGAGACGACTTGCGTTTACCAATAACGGCTTAGCAAGACATCGTTGCCCCATGCGACATTCTCTCATACAATCTTTCACAAATATGGTTTTGCCGTCAGGACACAAGAATGAATTTTCTTTCATGTATTCACCTGCTTTCGTATATACCTATTATACAGTATTTATCTATGTTTGTCAACAATTTTCTACATAAGAAAAAGACCCAAGCGTGAAAGGAGGGAAAACGCTTGGGTCTTTTCATAGTACACTGTATTAACGTGCCAGTGCGAACACTAAAGATGAAGATGATAGATTGTAGAGGTATTGCAAATGTTTACGTCTTTTGCTTGACGCTATAGATGCACCCAGCAAGATTTGAACTTGCATCACGAGAAGATGATAGAACCGTTGCTTTTCATTAAGCTATAGGTGCATGAGCGACTTGGGTTTTACCCCAAGTCAGTCAGGAGGAAAAATCATGCGTATCTCTTGGACTATTACCCAAGACACACGATGTATGCCATCCGAATGAGAAACCCTTGAGTAACCCATTCGGTGATACAATGCCGTAACACATGTATCGTGGCTATGGAGGAAAGTGTGGGATTTGAACCCACGGAACATTTCTGTTCAACAGTTTTCAAGACTGTCGCATTAAACCAGACTCTGCCAACTTTCCATGTCTACCGCCATACAATCCTTGTTGTATCATTCGACCACCGAAAGATTGCAATCTCGATGTCTTATGTTCGTATACGTCTATACTCATCGGCGGTAGATGCTATAGCTATCATGCAAAGGTTTAACGTCTGTTTGCAAGACACCCATTTTCTCGTCTTAGGGTTGACGGCAGTAGGTTTTTACAAAGCTATGTCTTAACCTGCATCGTAGTGTATATCGTTGCTACTCACGGTTTGCAGTTGTCTCTGACATGTTTTCTCGTCACATGTAACGCTTACTGAGTGACGGCAGTAAGAACCGTTATGCTATTTGGGTCTCTTGGGATTTGAACCCAAGGTCAAGTGTATTGATTGCATCCTGCAACGACCCATGTGTGTCAACGGATGTGACTCCGTTGACTATGTTAAGAAAGGAGGTGTACCAAGTAGGAACACAACCCTTGGTACACTATTATAATAGCACATCTAACCGTTATCGTCAAGTACTATTTTACGTTTTTATGAGAAATAATTTATCTCTGTTAAATGAGATGTTTTATCATCATACTTGAACTGGAAGATATTTGCTGGTCCTCGTAATTTTCTGCGAGTTTTACCAATTTTTACATATGTATGGTTCTTGATTTTCTCACGCTCGTCAAAATCAAGTTGCGTGTCAGTCATATACGGTCGCCACAACAACAGAATAATATCTGCGATAGCTTTTAAAGCATTAGAGCCCTTGATATATCTCAAGATTGGTTCATATGGTTTCTTGCTTTTGTCTTTACCAAAGGTATTTTGAGACTCCTCGTTGAATTGACAAAGCATAAACAAAATCAAATTGAATTTCTTAACGTATTCTTTCATTTTGTTTGCATTTTTTGATAACACAGGAATGTCGTCAATATCAGGTATCAAGTGAAAATGGTCGAATATAACAAAATCCACAGGGAAATCATTGGCATAACACGCTTCGGTAATCTTCTCAAGGTCTTCAATGGTCTTATTCGGTTCGTCAACAAAACGCACACGCTTGTCCAATACAGATGCTACTTGAGAGTATATCTCAATGCCCTGTTCTGTTTGCAACATCTCGAATAACTCGTCTTCTTCAACCTCAAGAATTTCCTTGACGATTTCAGCCAAGAATTGACCTCGTGGCATCTCCAATGAGAAAATCAAGACATTATCCTTTGAGTCCATCAACCGATGTGCGGCAACCTTGGCTGCAAAGAATGATTTACCTTGGTTGGTATACGCACCAAGCAATACGATTTCTCTACGCTTAACACCATTAATAGCAAAATCCAAGGATGGAAAACCAAGGGGAACACCCTCTTGACCGATAAATGTTTTCATGTCTTCAAACGAGTCTTTAAATCCGTGGACTTTTTCCCAAAGTTCTTCACTGTTGGAGGCGGTCACATCGAGATAATTTTTGACATCTTCAATGGTTCTATCCCATCGTTTTGCCAGCATGGTTGCAATATCGGCAAGCACCATTTTGTCGTTGACTGACTTGCAAAACCGAGATGCTTTTTTATATTGGTCTTCTTTCCTTGGGTACTCTTCCAATAGAACATTCAAACATGTAATATCTAATGGTTCTGTCTCAAGTGAGCCAATGTCTACATTCTGGACTAATAGGTCGTTATAATCTTTACATTGTTTCTCCATTAATCCTCCTGTGGTGTTCAATAATATTCTTCCCAAGTTCATATACAATCGGTATAGACACAGAATTACCAGCTTGTTTATACAGTTGTGCGTTCGATTGTATCTTTGCACAGGTATCAAACTGTTGGTCTGTAAACCCTTGTAATCGCCAGAACTCCCTAGTGGTCAATTTGCGTATTACATTGGGGTTTTTACTTAATAGAATCTTTGGTTCTATGCCACCACCCTTGACACAGGTCAGAGTCGGTGATAAACCGTATGGTGAATATATGCGACCTCGTTGTGGATTGCCACCAAAAGATGTTGTGTGAATTATATTTCCGACTTGAACAATAGATTGTTCGCTTTGGTTGGGTCGGTATAAAATGTCTTCGGTACATCCGTTTCCAAGATGTCCGATAATGTACACCCTTTCACGGTTTTGTGGTAGTCCAAAGTCTTTCGTGTTGTACACACGCCAGAAGACATCATACCCTGCTTTGTCCATTTCAGACAACATTCCGTAGAACCCCCATCCGTTGTCGATGGATAATAAGTTCTTAACATTTTCAATGAACAACCATTTGGGTTTATGTTTTGTGTCATAACAAAAACCCTGACATTGGTTAACAGGTGCTTCCAATGGGATTTTAGTAATTAATTGTGTTTTTAACATGGGATGTCTCCAATGTCATAAAATGTGTCGTGCAAGAATAGACTCCCATCTGGTTGAATACCATAATGGTCTACTTTGAAATAACCATTGTCATATTCTCTGGAGAAACCACCTAATTGTTCATATCTTGCGTTTAAAATCTTGTATTGCAAGAACAACTCTTGATGTTCTTGTGAGAACAACGCAAGAATATTTAGGTAGTCCGTTGGATTATATAAGAAATCATCAAAAGAAATATCTTCGTTTGAGACAACTTGACCATATAACTTATGCAATTCATATCCCTCCAACTCTTGTAACTTGGATGTCAAGAACTGGTATTCGATGTCTTCCGCTGCTGATTTTGCAATGATTTCTTTCCATTGTTGTTTTACCGACATCATGTCTGTAAACATATAAGATGGACTTTCGAAATAATCATCGTATTCACCTTGGCAATACACCAGTAAAAACATATCTGTCATTTAATCACCACCCAATCGTTTGCAAACTCATCTCTAAACGCAATATCAAAAGTACATTCTTTATAGACATCTGTCAACAAGAACCATAGCTTGTCTTGTGAATTACATAACTGTTGTTCTATCCACAAATAGTTATCAAACTTAACATTCCATACGACATTATCAAACATTGGTGTATACCCAAGTTCTCCGTACATGTCTGTAATGGTTGCATCCCTTGGCGTTTTCTTTTGTAATCGTCCGACAATTGCCATAGAATGACAAGAAGAACTATTGGTTTCAAATACGCTTGTTCTAATAAGTTTTATGCGACACCTCCTGTAATTCGCAATATTGAAAATACGAACGTAAATCGGTTTCACCAAAGTGCTTGATGTTATTCCGTGTTCTGCTGGATGGAGCAAAATATTGTTCCACCGCATTGATATACATGGAATGTTCGCCTTGGTAAAACGATTTGTATTCTTCATCTGTAATTTTACCACGGATTTCTAATTGTTGCAACCCCAAGTTATCAAAAGATACAATGTCAAAGATTTTTGTCAATTGCATGATATTGGATTTCCATTGCTTGTGTTGTTCTGTATTTAAGTTGACCTTACCACGGTTGAACCCAAAGTCTTTTTCACCTAAGACCAACAACCTGTGGTATTTCACAGATAGCTCTTTTACATCGTCAAAATCGTCAATACCATTAATCACATGGATAACCGTATGTGGATAATCGGCAATCCAATCTGGTAGCGATAAACAACCCTGTAACGAACGATAAGAAATGCCAAGACCAAACACATAGGGCAACATTTGTTTTAACCCTGTGTCGCCAAATTCGGTGATATAACGCTCGTTCATTGTAATGTTGACAACCAATCCAAGCCTGTATAGATTCTTAACGAACTGTACCAAGTCTTCCGTTACTTGATTGACTCCTAGGGCGATTTCTGTCCCACGTGGTAATTTTGCGTCTACCAACACTTGTTGTAGAATACCATAATGACATTCTACTCCGCTAACCAATGCAGATTCGTGACAAAATGCACAAGTAGATTTCTGCGTTTCCACGTTATAACCATATGGACATTGTGTAGAGACACGAATATCAATATTGAGTGGCGTTTCTAGTACCAATGGTTCGTTATCTGGGTATTCAATAATGCGTGTTCCATCTCGTAAATCCAAGGTGACAACCGCATTTCCGTTTCTGTATTTCATAATTTTTCCTCGTTTCGTTACACTATGGTTTAAAAAATGTATTTATCGTTGATTGTAAACGATGATTTTAATTCGATGTCGACATTGATTTGTAACAAGGCTGCAACACCAATGACAATCATAGCGGTCAATATCTTGGCAAGCCAATAGATACCGAAGATAAAACAGATAAATGTCGGTACATCGTTGATTTTATATACGTTGTAAAAATCAAGGACACCCAATAACACAATATAGGTTGCAATCCAAACAAATCGTGTGAAAAAGATATAATGTTTTTCCAAGAAATCAATCATTGTTTTTCTCCATTTCGTGTTTAACAAATGTTCCCCATTGAGATGCCATTGCTTGTGCGATACCATCAAATGTTTTGCTGCGTAATTTTCTGCGTTCTGCATCGGTTTTCGCATTTGTCAACGCATCGCAGTACCACTTTGGCATTTTTTACCACTACGGAATACAATGGATTCAACCTCGGAAACAATTTCCGTAGGCTCTAATAGCGGTAAACCCTTAAGCCACAAACAAGTGGTCTTACGTGCTGCGTTACCGTATTGTCTACTGTAATTTTATACCCAGCGTATACATGGATTTCATACAATGTATCACCAATCGTTAATTCTGTTGGATTATTAATCGGTTCTACAAAATTGAACATCTGATTGATATGAAACAATGTATCTGATGTTATTTTATCCATTGCTTTCCTCCGTTGTTCTTGCTACGTAATCATCATGATGTGGCTTACGTTTTAAATACTCGATGTATTCATTGAAAGCACCGATGTTACTGAATTGGTTGATACAATTTGTTGGAACATCGTCAAGAAAACGAATGGCAATCCAACCGTTATCAAATTGAGTGATAAACCGATAACCATTCACAGTATATTCTTTGTTAATCATTGAAGACACACAAGTGCCATCTAATAGTGCATATCCCATTGTTTTACCCAGCTTTCTTAAAACCACAACGATTTCTGACTTTGCCTTTGCGGTTGACACAACAACGTAAACATAATTTACACGCATAATTATATGGTGGTTCGCAATACATTGGTCGTGCATCAATCCACATTTGTTTTCTTATTCCGATTCTTTTCGGTAGATTATCGTATTTACTCATCATTTTTCGGATACTTGACAACACGCACGTTTAAATCTGGTGCGTACTTATTGATGTCTTCCCTTGTTTTTAACAATGCTTTACGACCAGTCGCATCACACTCTGGATTATCAACCGCCAATGCAAACGTAATATCTCCGTTGTATCGCTTTTGTAATTCCCAGAGCAAACCAATCTGGTCTTTTGTGAGTCGTCCACCAAGATACCCAACACATGGTACACCTTGTTGATGTGCTGACATAACATCGAGATAACCCTCGGCAACATGCAGTACACCGTTTGGTTTTAACATCTTGATGGCTCGATGATAATTAAACAGTAGTTGTCGTTTAATGAACACATCGTCTTCTCTTGTGTTTTTATATTTCGGTTCGTTTGTCTCTTCGAGTCGTCTCTTGGAAAATCCAACGATACGACCATAAGCATCTTGAATTGGGATTACAATCCCAGAAGATTGCACACCCAAAAAACCACCAGCATCGTAACCAATCAAGAACTCGTCTAGGACTACATCATTGATACCACGCTTGATATTCATGTATTCACGAACGGCATCAACGGCTTTGTGATACTTTATGGCAGTCTTTGTATTCTGTCCTACGATGCTTTTCTGTTTCTGATACGTTGGGTCGTCTGTTGATACCTCGTACTTTTCTGCCAAGGCTTCTACCGCTTGATAGAATAGTAGACCCTCTACTTCTGCATAAAAACCAATGGCATCGCCAGATGAGCCACATCGGTGACAATAGTATCGGTCACCCAAGATGCAGAACTCTGTTGGGTTATCCCCATGACATATCGGACATGTTCCTCGTGGTACTTTACCACCGTTTCGTGATAACGTGGTGTATTCTTCCACGAGTTCTTGTATGTCTATCTTGTACCTAAGTGTCGAGATTGTGTTCATACCAACTGTATTCCTCCTGTAGTTTTTTAATCAAAGTATTTATCTCGTAATCTATTGTATCATCAAAACAACATTTTAGCAAGTACAAATTATTAACTAATTCTCTCACAGGAACAGGTTTATTGTCTCTGACTTCAATTAACGGTAGATATTCACTAATTGGTTCAACGTGTGTAATGAATTTAGGCTCAACCGCATAGTTGCGAACAACCCTCTCACGGTCAACCAAATACAGTTCTTCAAATGGACTGTAGGGATTTTCCACGTTCTCCATGACCCCCAACAGTTGTTTATATGATGTTTCGATGCTGTGAACGATGTCTTGTGCATTGTCAAATGATTGTTTGATTGTTTTTCTGCGTTTGTTGATAAATTCTGCGACAGACATTTGTTTGTGTGTCATAGCAGATTTCTCAGACAAGAAACAAAAGTCTTTATGTCTTAGTGAAGCCAAATATTCACCATTTGACAGTATCAATAGACCGTCATTTGTTGGTTGTATTGTTTGATACCCATGTTCATATATCAGTTCCATTAACTTGATTAAATTTTTGCGTATCTCTAATGCGTACAACAAATGAAAGTATATCAAGTTGTTTTCAATCTTCATGTTACCCCCAATAATTTAAATCTGACATTTCCCATATCTCAAGTTCTGTCTCTGGATATGGCTTACGATTGATGAAGACAAATGTCTCGTTCTTGTCATAGTCAAAGATAAACAGATATGAACACTTGGCTCTTTGGTATGAACCAAAACCAATATGCTCGATGTTCCAATTTCTTGAGAAAGGATTGTTTTCTGACTCAAATACAAATCTCATAGCATTACCAACTAACTGATAGTCAAACGACTTATGAACTCTTGCAATAGACTCTAATGTAAGAAACACTTCTTCTTTGTCAGTTGTCTTCAGTTTAATTAAGTATTTATGTTTGTTTATTCGTGTCATGAACGTATTCAAGTTCAAGTCTTCGATTTTTCTTTTGGGCGTTGGTTTCTTTTTATTCACAACCAAGAACCCCAACTGATTGACTCTACGCATTGTCGTCTAACCACTTATGGATGTCGAACTGTTTACGTTCCCTGACAGTTGTATTTGTATTGGCTTTTGCGAATTGAACTGCGTTCAACTCGTTTGCCTGAATGAACAAGTCGGTTAAAGACATCTCTTTGTATTCCAACGAGTTCATGTATTTATGTAACTTCAACATAGAGTTTTCGTCAATCTGCATAAAGAATGAGCGAACCTTAAAGAACTCAGATGTTGGTTTGTTATTTTTGAATGCACCATTTTTGGTACACTTTTTAAAGTATTGCATGGCAAGTGTCCATGCTTTTTTCTTTGGTTCTTGTTTTTCAAAGTCGGTTGCCATGATTTGTTCCTCCTGTCGGTCTAATAGCTTGTTTCTGACTTGTTGTATCATTATAGCATACCTGTATTGCCAAGTCAAGGAAGTTTTTGTCTGACTAAGAAAAAATACAATCGGCTTGCCGATTATTGCGAAGCAATTCATATGGTTTTTCGTGTATCTTATGTAGATCGAACGTAGTGAGAATACATAAGATACCAAACAAGTATTCCACTACTGTATGAAAACCTTAAGTAGAAAAACAGAGAGTGAAAACATATGTATGAGGAACTTGTGGATTAAGACTCTTGTTTTAAAACCAATGTATTCCATACCAATGTTTTAATCCAAAGGTATTCATACACAAGTATACTTAGGTATTAATACACAGGTATATTCTTATGTATTAATACATAGGTTTGATAGGGTATCACAAAAGTTTAAATTTGTCAAGAGCAATTTGCAGATTTTTACATAAAAGTTTTTCATATCTACTGGGTCTAATCTTTTGAACGCCAAAATACCCAAGCCGTATTTGACTTGGGTTGATTTTGGTTCTTAATATTTGGTTTTAATTAGAATGGGATTTCGTCAGATGTTTCCCATGTTTCAGCGGTTGTAGAGCCACCAAAGGATTGAACACTATCGGATGCAGAACCACCGAACGCACCACCAGAACCACCTGTGATTAAGTCGATGATTTGAATACCCTTGAGTTTGAGTGACACACCGTACATCGTTGGTGTTTCATACGGTCTTGCACCTAACCATAAAGCAACTTTAGAACCTTTCCAAATTTGTGTTTTGATGTCCATTGGTTTTTTGTTACCATCTACTAATTGGATGATGTTCTCATGAACTTGACCGTTTTTGTCAGTAAACTCCGTCTTAGTAGTTGCCTTGAGTTGCCATCCGTACTCCTTAGACTTAGTCAATGGGAACTTAGGTCGGTCTGTTTCTTTTTCCTCGTCTGTGCGAGCATCGTAAGTCTCAGAGTTTTCCCAGATACCCATCAATTGTTGTTGTAACGCTTTGGCATCTGCATCGTCTAATTTAATGGTAACTGTGTATTTGTTTTGACCCATATAGTCGTCAACGACACCATTAATCTTACAGAATACAGACTCACCAACAGGAGTCACAACATCCACGATTTTTTCGTTTACTTTTGCCATATGCTTTTGTCCTTCCGTTTGGAAAAATACTTTTGAAGTTCAATCAACTTCACTTGCAATTATACACCACTTGTGATATAATGTCAATAACGAATAAAAATGTTTTCAAACAGGAGGTAAAAATATGGCAGACAACTTTATTCACTTACATCTACACTCACAGTTTTCAAACTATGGGATGAAAGATGCAATTAGTTCTGTGGATGGCATCATCAAGCGTGTACACGAACTTGGACAACGAGGGTTTGCACTTACAGACCACAACGGTTGCTCAGGCTTGATTGAAACATATGTGCATCTACAGAAATACAACAAGAAGCATGGCACAGATTTAAAACTTGTAATGGGTTCTGAACTGTATTATACATATGATGTCCACATCAAAGACAAGTCATATAATCATATCTTGTTTCTTGCGAAAAATCAAGTCGGACTTGAGAACTTATTTAAATTAACCAGCGAGGCACATAAGCATTATTATTACAAGTCAAGATGTGACCTTGACATGATACGCAAGTACTCCGAGGGTTTAATCTGCACGTCTGCATGCATGGGTGGATGGTTAAAGGGTGATAATCGCGAGTCTTTAATTCCGCAGTTTAAAGACATCTTCGGTGACGACTTATATTTTGAAATCCATACGTATCAACATGAAGACCAAAAGCGTTTTAATGCAATGGTTGCAGAAATGGGTGCTAAATATAATGTACCATTGATTGCCGCTTGTGACTCTCATTATGTGTATGAAGAAGACTATGCTTTACACAAGGCGTTCCGTGGTCGTTCTCAAGATGATGATGAAGACCAATATTATGGTTCAAACGACTTCTTTATCCAATCAGAGGCACAAGTGTTTGACCGTCTGTATCCACAATTCGGTGTTGATATGGTTGAAACAATGGTCGAAAATACCAATGTTATTTTCGACAAATGTAATACACAGGTTGATTTCAACTTGGATGTCTACCCCAAGTTTGTTAAAGATGGCGATGTCAAACCTGTGTTTCTTGATGCGTTAAGACAGGGGTACAAACAAAAGATTATCGGCAAGGTCACACCAGAGTTCAAAAAGCGTGTTGACGAACGTGTTCTACACGAGATTGATATTTTGGAACAAGTTGGGTATATGGACTATCTGTTGATTACCAAAGATTTACTCGATGCTTGTCGTGAGCGTGACATCCCTGTATCTAATGTAGGCAGGGGGTCGGTTGGTGGATGTGAGTGTGCATATTTATTAGATATTGTTGGTTTAGATGCCATCAAGAACAACTTGTATTTTGAACGGTTTGCAAACCCAAACCGTGTATCTCCAGCGGATAGATTAGTGTCCGAGTGTATGGTGACATACAACTAAGTTCCTTGTGAACGCTATGGCAAAAGCGGTGTCGTCAATAGACGGCTAACGGTAGAAGTTAAATAAGACTGGCTATATGACAATTATAGCCGTTTCCCATAGGCGAATACGCTTCGTAAGAGAATCTACGGTCTAGTGTATGTGGTACACGAGATAGCAGATAATACCGTGCTAAGATATGGAAACAACCTCTAAAGAGAGGTTATATGAAATCAAAACAAATAAAAGGATATGAGAATTATATCGTATATGAAGATGGTCGCATTTATAGCAGTCATTCTAAACGATTTATTTCTCAATCACCAACAACTACTAGCAATTATATGTATGTTCGGTTAAGCAAAAATAATGTAAATAAGCATTTTTCTGTTCATCGACTGGTCGCAACGGCTTTTATTCCTAATCCGAATAACTTGCCAGAGGTAGACCATATAGATAATAACATTAAAAAT
>OBBP01000045.1_pt1 | contig 19565 bp, 18 predicted proteins | sample 1495851 | NCBI WGS metagenome assembly OBBP01 (sample SAMN01915230, study PRJEB22387) | human oral metagenome | isolation source: saliva | host: Homo sapiens | place: USA
TCCTGATTCCGCTTTGAATCAGCATATTTTCAGACGGCCTTGTCAATCGGCAAGGCCGTCTGAAAATCAATCGCAACCATGAAAATACTAGGAAAACTCCTACTGACCCTTGCCAGCCTCGCCTATCCGCTCCTATGGTATTACGGCAGGGAAAACGGCGCATTTTTCTGGCTTGCCGCGGCCATGTGTATGTTATGGCTGATACGCGCCGCCATGCCGCAAACTGCAGCCCAACGCATTACGGCGCTTATCCTTGCCGCTTTTTTTGCGGCGGTACTGGTTTTCAGACGGCCTGACTCGATGTATTGGTATCCCGTCGCCGTCAACGCGTTGATGCTTGCCGTTTTCGGTGGCAGCCTGTTTGCCAAACAAACGGTTATCGAACGCCTCGCCCGACTGCAACACCCCGACCTGCCGTCCGAAGGTGTGCACCACACTCGGCGCGTTACGCAAATCTGGTGCGCCTTCTTCATTTTCAACGGCGCAACCGCCGCCATTTTGGCAGGCTTGCAATATTACGATTGGTGGGCGGCTTATACGGGCATCGTGTCTTATGTGTTAATGGGAATCTTATTTGCCGGAGAGTGGATTTATCGGAAATTGGTTTTGAAGGTTTAAACCATTAAAAATATTTCATCAATTAGACGAATAACCATAATGAAAAAAATCATCCTACTTACCCTGATTTCCTTCACATTTACCGCATGTTCTTCGACATCTAAAACGCCTTTATCCCCTGAAGAAAAGGCAGAAGCCGAATACAAGAAAAATTATACGGAAGTTGCCAGCCACACCATCAAAACGCGCTCGGGAAACCTGACCGTCATTGACCGAATACACAATCGTTATTCTGACGATACTACAACCAGCAGCATGAATTTGATGATTATTCGGAAATCCAATACGGTAAAAGCAAGGGCTGCGCAAACAGCCGCATTTACAGCAACTTTTGCATTATTCATTCTTGCCGGTAGTAGCGGTCATATTGCATATGAAGGTCCTGACCTGCTGGGCAAACACAGTTTAAGCGGGAAGCCCATTAAACCGAATTTTGCGAATCCTGTTTTTGAACAATTCTCCCCCAAAGTTCGCGATTGGGCGGCAAAACGGTCATTTAAAAGCAATAGTGCCAATAAAAAACTATTTGTCCAACCGGGTCGTTTCTATTTGGTTTATGAAAAATTTAATAAACGAGACCGATTCTTTCTGAACAATGAAGCCAGCCTTTTTTTAGACGGACAAAACGGCAAAACCGATCGGTTACTCCATTGCGTCAAAAGAAGTGAAAGCCATTCATTGGAAGAGTGGCAGGCAAATGATTACGAATTGGTACGCCAAACGACAAACAAACAATACGATGAATGCTTGGCTCAATTCAAAGAAGATACCAAGGCAAATACATCAAAATTATAAAACCTTAGAACCATCATGCACCTAACCCAAATCCTATCCCCCGACCTACCCCAACACGACCTTATCGCCACGCATCCGAATTGGACGCGTGCTGATTTCAACCGTGCGGTTTTTCATCTGTCAGGCCGTCTGAAACAGGCAGGCGTGCAAACGGCCGCGTTGTGGTTTGACGATGCCGCGCTGTTTGCCTGTGCCGTGTTGGCAGTGTGGCATTCTGGCGGAAAGGTTTTATTGCTGCCCAATTTAGCGCAAGACAATTTGGAATGGGGGAAAACAGCAGAGGCGTTTTTAACAGATTCAACAGATAAAAAGCTATCTTCAGACGGCCTGAATATCTGGCACTTGCCTGATGTATTAACTCAAACAGAATCAGAAGGACTGAACACCTATCCTGAAAACCATCTGATTCCCGACCATGCCGAAGCATGGCTGAAAACATCAGGTTCCAGCGGTGAAGCGCAGATTATTGTGAAAACCGCCGCGCAAATGCAGGCAGAAGCCCTGACTTTGGCAAATACGCTGCCATTTGGACAACACGGTGAAACCGCGGTCGGCAGCGTGATTCCGCAGCATCTTTACGGCTTCACATTCCGCTTCGCACTCGCGCTGACAATGGGTTGGACTATGGAGCGACAGCAGGCGGTTTATCCGGAAAACCTGCTTTCCAGCACAGCCGCACATGATAAAGTGGTTTGGATTGCCAGTCCGGCCGTGCTCAACCGCTTGGGCAAAAACCGCAACTGGCAGAGTATCGGCCATAAAATTACAGGCATTGTCTCGGCCGGCGGTGCATTGCCCGCAGCCACGGCGGATTTGCTGCAACAGGCTGCCGTCCGCCCGTTTGAAGTTTATGGTAGTACCGAAACCGGCGTGATTGCCTCACGTTGCGAACGCCAAGAATGGCAGCCTTTCGAAGGCGTGGAAATCGGGCAAAACGAAGAAGGCGCACTGTGGGCTTCTTCGCCTTGGTCGCCCGAGCGCCGCCAAACAGCCGATTTAATCGAGCCGCAAGATGACGGTTTTCTGTTACTCGGTCGCCAAGACCGCATTATTAAATTTGAGGACAAACGCGTGTCGCTGACTCAAATCGAACACGAACTTTTACAACACCCTTGGATTGCCGACGCCCATTGCGGCCGTCATCCGCAACATCAACGCATTGCCATATGGGCGGCATTGAACGCAGACGGTATCACCGCCTTGCGCGAGAAAGGCCGTGCCGCGGTTGCTGATACGCTCAAACGCCATCTGGCCGCCACGCAGGACACCATCGCCCTGCCGCGTTACTGGCGTTTTACTGACAGCCTGCCGCGCAATGCCCAAGCCAAAATCGCCGCGGCAGATTTTCAGATGGCCTTTACCGTTGCCCAAACTTCACCCGTTTGGTCGAAAACATCATCTGACGATAAAACCAATACCGAAACCTTCATTGGCCGCGTGCCTTTGGATTTGGTTTATTTCGGCGGCCATTTTGCCACCTTCCCGCTGGTTCCCGGCGTGGTCGAGCTGCAGTGGGTGCGCAACCTGATCGCGCCCAAGCTATGGGGTAAACAGCGCGTCATCCGCATCGAAAATCTAAAATATCAGCAGTTTATCCGTCCTCATGATGAAGTGTCGGTAGAGCTGAAATACGATGAAGGCAAAAACAAACTGAGCTTTAAAATCAACAACGGAGAGCATCCGTGTGCATCAGGACGGATTGTGTTTGAGGCCGTCTGAATATACTTATTAACTTTTTAGTGGAAAACCAACAATATGCAACTCTTCCCTGCCCTAGAACAACGCTATTCCCACGAACACCAGTCCGCAGGCGAGGCTCAACGTCTGGCTCAAGAAATCGCTTTTGCACCGATTGTGTTCCAAGTTTCCCGCCTGATGGTGAAATTTGGCATTCTGGATTTGCTGAACGACCATCCAGACGGCCTCACTCAAGCCGAAATCGCTGAAAAAGCAAAAATCAGCAACTACGCGGCACAAGTCCTGCTGGAAGCTTCGCTGTCTATCGGCACTGTCTTGACTCGTGACAACCGCTATTTCATCAGCAAGGCCGGTTGGTTTGTCCTCAAAGACAAAATGGCCCGCGTCAACATGGATTTCACGCAGGAAATCTGCTACCAAGGCATGTTTGATTTGGAAAAAACCCTGCAAACCGGCAAGCCCGAAGGCCTGAAAGTATTCGGCGACTGGCCGACCATTTACGAAGGCTTGTCTTCATTGCCAAGCATCGCGCAGGAAAAATGGTTTGCATTCGACCATTATTATTCCGACAACTCCTTCGCCGAAGCACTGAACACCGTGTTCGCCAAACCGGTTAAAAAACTGCTCGATGTCGGCGGCAATACAGGTCGCTGGGCGGAACAATGCGTCAACCACAATGCCGAAGTCGAAGTAACCATCATGGATCTGCCGCAACAAATCGGCTTGATGCGCGAAGCGACCAAAGGCAAAAACGGCGCAGACCGTATCCACGCCCATCCGGCCAATCTGCTTGATCCTGTGATTCCGTTCCCGACCGGTTTTGACGCGATCTGGATGAGCCAATTCCTAGACTGTTTCACCGAAGAACAAGCCACCAGTATTCTTCAACGCGCCGCTGCGTCCATGAGCGAAAACACCAGCCTCTACATCATGGAGCCTTTCTGGGACAGACAACGCTACGAAACCGCTGCCTACTGCCTGACCATGACCAGCCTGTATTTCACTGCCATGGCCAACGGCAACAGCAAAATCTTCCATTCTGAAGACCTGATCCGTTGCGTTGAAAAAGCTGGATTGAAAGTAGCGGAAATTTCAGACGGCATCGGCCGCGGCCACAGCATCTTGCGCTGCGTTAAGGCTGTCTGAACATCATCTTTTAAACCCTAAAAGAAACCGACCCCAACAGCCATTTCGCTATCAGGGTCGGTTTGTTTTAGGTATCAGCCTTAAAACATCAGCCGCGCAACATCCATACTGCGTACACTAACGCAATCGCCACCAACAAAGCGGCAAACAGTTGCCCCACTCCGGCCAATTTAGGCTGCTTGGCATCGATGGTTTTAAAGCCGTTAATCATCGGCGTAATCAAATCCTGTTTTTTCACAAAGCGGTACAGCAAAACAGCCGCGATATGTACGCCCGCCAAAACAGCTAAGACATTAAAGAAATTGACATGGATTTTTCGTGCCAGCGTACCGGCGTGTTCGCTGACCAAATGATTCAAAAAGCCGGAATTGGTAAACGTATTTTCATCGGCGGCAAATAAGCCTGTGGCCGTCTGAAAAACCAAGGCGGCCAATAAAGCGATGACCATCAGCGCGCCCAAAGGATTGTGGCCGACCAATTCGTCTTCAGACATTTGGCCTTGCGTGTAGTGGCGGATTTCGGAAAACGGACGCACAAATCGGCTGAATTTTGCCGTATCGCTACCCCATATCCCCCAGCACAAGCGGAAAACCACCAAAGCCAGCATCAACAAACCGCCGCGCAAATGCCATACCAGCATATCGCCGCCTTGGGTTGCGCTGTACCACATGAATCCCATCAATAACACCAAGAGCCAATGGAACAGGCGCGTAGGTGCGTCCCAAACTTTTATTTTTTGCTTCATTACCTTTTACTTTCTGATTTAAAATTAAATTTCTTATCTTGGAAGGTTACGCCATGCAGCCCATCTACACGCTTCCCGAATCGCTTCAAGCTTTTCAGACGGCCTTAGCATTTCCTGACGTATTCCGCCCCCGCGCCCAAGAGTCGCACAAAGGCACATACGGCACGCTTGCGATTATCGGCGGCGCAACGGGAATGAGCGGTGCAGTGGTTTTGGCAGCTACAGCCGCCATGTATCAAGGATGCGGCAAGGTTTGGGCAGGCTTCAACCAAGCCATGCTGCCTTTTGCCATTATTCCCGAACGCCCTGAAATCATGCTCGCCACTGCAGCCCAACTGATGGAGCGTAACGATGTCAGCGCACGCGTAATCGGTTGTGGCTTTGGCTTGGACGGATTATCAGAGCAGCTGCTGCTCCAAATCCTGTCGACACACCATGACCGGCCTTTATTGCTCGATGCAGATGCTTTGACACTGCTCGCCCGTTCTTCCGAATTAGCCGAACGCCTCAAATCGTACAAACATATCGTCCTGACACCTCATCCGGCTGAAGCCGCCCGCCTACTCGGTACCGATACCCCATCAGTTCAAGCCGACAGGCAAAAAGCCGTAACCGAAATTAGCCGTAAATATAGCGCGACCGTCGTATTGAAAGGCCATCATACATTGGTGGCCACGGCAGACGGCATAGTCTATACCAACACCAGCGGCAATGCCGGTTTGGCCACCGCCGGCAGCGGCGATGTCTTGAGCGGCATTATCGGCAGCCTGCTGGCACAAGGCATTCCGGCATTCCAGGCCGCCTGCGCAGGCGTATGGCTGCACGGAGCGGCAGCCGATGTCATCAAACACAGCAGCCAAATCGAAACCGGGATGCTCGCCGGAGAAATCGCACCTGCCGCCCGATGGCTGCGCAATATTTTATCAAAAGAGTAATACCGCCTATATCATAAATACAAATTGCAGGCCGTCTGAAAATCAATCTCTATTTTCAGACGGCCTGGTTTATTTTTAAGTCATTTTGCAAATTAAGGTTAAGGCGTGTATCCTTGATGTCCCTTAAAAACAACTTCACAACATATTATCATGAGTATCCTCAATAAAATCAGCAACTTTATTGGAAAAACATTTTCCCTTTGGGCGGCGCTCTTTGCCGGCGTCGCTTTTTTCGCACCCGATACCTTCAAATGGGTCGGCCCTTACATTCCTTGGCTACTGGGCGTCATCATGTTCGGCATGGGCTTGACCCTCAAACCCTCCGACTTTGACATTTTGTTCAAACATCCCAAAGCCGTCATTATCGGTGTGATTGCCCAATTCGCCATCATGCCTGCGACTGCCTATCTGCTGGCAAAACTGTTGAACCTGCCTGCCGAAATCGCAGTCGGTGTGATTTTGGTCGGCTGCTGCCCGGGCGGTACGGCTTCCAATGTAATGACTTATCTGGCGCGTGGCAATGTGGCTTTGTCGGTTGCCGTTACATCGGTTTCTACTCTGATTTCCCCATTGCTGACCCCCGCCATCTTCCTGATGCTTGCCGGTGAAATGCTGGAAATCCAAGCGGGCAGTATGTTGATGTCCATCGTCAAAATGGTTTTGTTCCCCATCGTTTTGGGCTTGATTGTCCATAAAGTCTTGGGCAACAAAACTGAAAAACTGACCGACGCGCTGCCACTGGTTTCCGTTGCCGCCATCGTGCTGATTATCGGCGCGGTAGTCGGCGCCAGCAAAGGCAAGATTATTGAAAGCGGCCTGCTGATTTTCGCGGTTGTCGTACTCCACAACGGCATCGGTTATCTGCTCGGCTTCTTTGCCGCCAAATGGACCGGCCTGCCTTATGATGCACAAAAAACGCTGGCCATCGAAGTCGGTATGCAAAACTCAGGCTTAGGCGCCGCGCTTGCCGCCGCACACTTTGCCGCCGCGCCGGTTGTTGCCGTTCCCAGCGCATTGTTCAGCGTGTGGCACAATATCTCCGGCTCACTCCTGGCAACTTATTGGGCAGCCAAAGCCGATAAAAATAAAGAATCCTAAACGTCTTTAATCATAAGGCCGTCTGAACAGGGATAAACGAAATCAACGATTTCTGCCTTACCTGTTCAGACGGCCTTTATTTTGAAATCAAGCAGGATTATTGTTTCACTGCTTCGATTTGGATATTGATGTTAACTTTTTTGCTCATACCGGCACTTACCAAATAATCCAAGCCCCATTTGGTACGGTCGATGGTGGTGCTGAAGTCGCCGCCGCATACTTCTGCTTTTAACATCGGGCTTTGGTAGCAGTTAAATTTGTCGGCTTTGAGTTTTACCGACGCAGTTTTGCCGTTCATGGTCAGGTTGCCGTCAACAGACAGCAGTTTTTTGCCGTTGAAATTGAATTTGGTGGATACAAAACGGATTTCAGGGTATTTGTCTGCATTGAAAATATCGGCAGATTTCAAATGTTGGGTAAAGTGATCAGAACCGGTTTGCAGTTTGGACAAAGGCAATACGATATCGATAGAGCCTTGGCGTTTGGCACGGTCAAATTCCAAATTGCCGGTCAAACCATAAATACCGCCGACGTTGGTGCTGGTGTTGAAATGGTCGATGGCAAAGCGGGCATTGGCATGAAATTCGTCCACTTTATAAACAGCGGCAGACGCAGCAGAAGCCAACATGGCAGAACACAATGCAAACATGATTTTTTTCATCGTCTTATCCTTAGAAATGTGAGAAGTTCCCTATCATATCACTTTTTGATGCCATCATCTTTTGCAACTGAGAAAGACAGCGTTTCATCTTAAGAAAACTTCAGGCCGTCTGAAAGAATGAGCAGCAAATTCAGGTGAAGCAAATACAGTTTAGTTTTATTACAAAATAGCGTGCTTCATCGCTCGTAATTGGTATAAAATACCGAGTTATTTCTACAACGGGCCGCCAATTAACCAGCCTATTTCAGACGGCCTCAGCATAAAACAAAGGAACAAAAATGCCTGAATACCGCTCCAAAACCTCTACCCACGGCCGCAATATGGCAGGCGCGCGTGCATTGTGGCGTGCGACCGGCGTAATGGAAACCGACTTCGGCAAACCGATTATCGCCATTGCCAACTCCTTCACCCAATTCGTCCCGGGCCATGTGCACCTGCACAATATGGGTCAACTGGTTGCCCGTGAAATCGAAAAAGCCGGCGGCATTGCCAAAGAATTCAACACCATCGCCATTGACGACGGTATCGCCATGGGCCACAGCGGCATGCTCTACTCCCTGCCCAGCCGCGACCTGATTGCCGACTCCATCGAATACATGGTCAATGCCCACTGCGCCGACGCGCTGGTGTGCATTTCCAACTGCGACAAAATCACCCCGGGCATGCTGATTGCCGCCATGCGCCTGAACATTCCGACCATCTTCGTTTCCGGCGGCCCGATGGAAGCAGGTAAAGTTATCGGAGTTGCAAACATTCAACCCGAACGCCGTTTGGACTTGATTGACGCCATGATCGAATCGGCTGACGACAACATCAGCGACAAACAAGTCGAAGAAGTCGAACAAAACGCCTGCCCGACTTGCGGTTCCTGTTCCGGCATGTTTACCGCCAACTCCATGAACTGCCTGACCGAAGCACTCGGCCTTTCCCTGCCGGGCAACGGTTCTTATCTGGCTACCCACGCAGGCCGCAAAGAATTGTTCCTCGAAGCCGGCCGCATGATTGTCGAAATCACCAAACGCTACTACGAGCAAGACGACGAAACCGTATTGCCGCGCAGTATTGCCACTAAAAAAGCGTTTGAAAATGCCATGACCATGGACATCGCCATGGGCGGCTCTACCAATACCATTTTGCACCTGTTGGCCGTTGCCAACGAAGCCGGTGTCGATTTCAAAATGGCCGACATCGACCGCCTGAGTCGCGTTGTACCTTGCATCTGCAAAACCGCGCCAAACAATCACGACTACTACATGGAAGACGTGCATCGCGCCGGCGGCATTTTCGCCATCCTGAAAGAATTGGACAAAGCAGGCAAACTACACACCGACGTGTACACCATCCACGCGCCGACCCTGAAAGACGCAATTGAAAAATGGGACGTGACCAACCCTGAAAACACCCATGCCATCGAGCGTTTCAAAGCGGCTCCAGGCGGCGTGCGCACTACTCAGGCGTTCTCGCAAAACCGTATGTGGAAAACCCTCGACCTCGACCGCGAAAAAGGCTGTATCCGCGATGTTGAACATGCCTACTCGCAAGACGGCGGCTTGGCAGTATTGTTCGGCAATATCGCCGAGCGCGGTTGCGTAGTGAAAACCGCAGGCGTGGACGAGAGCATCCTCAAATTTACCGGCCGCGCCCGCGTGTTTGAAAGCCAAGAAGACGCAGTAGAAGGCATTTTGGGCAACCAAATCGTGGCTGGCGATATCGTCATCATCCGCTACGAAGGCCCTAAAGGCGGCCCGGGCATGCAAGAAATGCTGTACCCGACTTCCTACCTGAAATCCAAAGGTTTGGGCAAAGCTTGCGCCCTGCTGACCGACGGTCGCTTCTCCGGCGGTACTTCCGGCCTGTCCATCGGTCACGCTTCGCCTGAAGCGGCAGAAGGCGGCGCAATCGGTTTGGTACACGAAGGCGACACCATCGAAATCGACATTCCAAACCGCAGCATCCACCTTGTCATTTCCGATGAAGAGCTTGCCGCACGCCGCGCCGAAATGGAAGCACGCGGCAGCAAAGCGTGGAAACCGGAAAACCGCGACCGCTACGTCTCCGCAGCCCTGCGTGCCTACGGCGCGATGGCGACTTCCGCCGACAAAGGCGCAGTACGCGACGTATCGCAAATCGAACGTTAATTAACCTGACTTAAGGCCGTCTGAACGCTTTCAAGTGTTTCAGACGGCCTTCATTCAAACGGACAAATATGGACAAATTCATTTTAGCGATGATCGGCATGGCTATTGCCCTGCTGATTATTATTGGCGGCGGATTTATCGCTGTCGAATATTTCAAATCCCATCCTGAAGCATTCCAAGTCAAGCCGCTATCAAAATAATCATTTAACGGCATGAGTTTCAAGGGGAAAGAGCCGTAGCTCGAGGCCGTCTGAACGCAGTACATATAATGAAACACATTCTTTACTGGCTGGGTGGTTTTGCCATCGCCCTCGGCATATTCCAATACTACGAAACCCATCGCTATTCCGAAGACCAGCTCATCTACGCCCAACCGCCGCAAAATCGTACTGCCGTTGCCGATTTTGACGCCTTGGTGTATTTAAACTTCCTCCGCGCCTCAGCCAATCTGCCCGCACTGGCGCACTCAGCCACACTCGAACGCGCCGCGCGCAATCATGCCCGCTATCTGCTGCAAAACCCTGACGATGGCCATGACGAACACAATACGCGCAATCCCTTTTATACAGGCCCACGCCCATCAGACCGCACGCGCAAAGCCGGTTATGCCTATAAAGGCGTGCACGAAAACGTCAGCACCGGCCAGCATCCGCCAAACGAAAAAATCAACGACCATCTACCTGCCCAACATCAGCTGGATAATCTTATGACGGCGATTTACCACCGCCTCTCCTTGCTCGATCAAAATATCGACGAGGCCGGTGCGGCGTTTGAATCACAAGGCAAACAAATCGCGCTGAGCATCAATCAGGGCGACAGCAGATTCAACAGCCTCTGCCAGAAAAACCGTCCCCTCTCCGACCTCAGCCGTTCGTTTTATCAAGATGCCTGTCATGGTCATGCCATTATTTATGCGGATGAAATTTCCAACCGCAAACTCCTGCCTTATATTACCTATCCGCAAGGCAATTTCGCCTCGCCGGTTTTCCACGGCGAACGTCCCGACCCTATGCCGCATTATGAAATGACCGGCAATCCGGTCAGCATCGCGTTCTCAGAGCAATCGCCTCCGGTCAAAATGCGTTCGTTCAAACTGTATCAGGACACAAAAGAAATCAGAGATGTCAAAATCTTAGATAAAGATAATGACCCAAACCGCCTCCTGACCGAACGCCAATTTGCGCTGTTTCCTTTACAGCCATTGGAATACGACACCGACTACCGTACCGTGTTCGAATACCGTCAAAACGGAAAAGATAAAACGGCCGAATGGACATTCAGCACGCAAAAACCCGATTATCCTTACTTCATCGTCAAAGGCGGCGAAACGCTGGCCGTCGAATCCGGACAAAAATATTTTATCCATTGGCAGAATTTCTGGTGCTTGAAGCAATGCGAACGCTACAACTACCGCATGAACCGCGACACCCAACTCGACATTATCGAGCGGCAGGCCGGAGGTATTATTATCCGTGTCAACGGAAGCAAAGGCAGCAGCATCCGCTTAATGCCCGAAGGCGAAGATAGGCGCGCCATTACACTTTATTTATGGAAATAAAGCCGTTTTCAGACGGCATGAAGCACCAAAAAGCTGATAAAATACCGCCTCACCACCCTACGGCAAGCTATCCAACATGACCAAACATCCGCAAACAGCAGCCAATACCCGCTATGCCTTTGCCAGCATTGCCGTCATGTTGGCCGCGTTTTTACTGTTCGTTGCCGTGATGTTGCTGCCCTTGGGGTTGACGGCGGGCACACAAGTAAGCCTGATACGGCTTTCACTCTACGCAATCGTGTTGTTTGCCGTACTTGGCGGTATTTTTTCTGTACGCGTTGCCTATTTGCGTAAAAAGAACGGAGCATGACATGACCCAAGCCGATAAAATCCCACAAGAAATCCGCCTCCAGCAAGAGCGGCGCGTACTGACTTTGGTCTATGTTGACGGTGCCAAAAGCCTTCCTGCCGAATACCTGCGCGTGTACTCACCCAGCGCGGAAGTGCGCGGACACGGTCCAGGTCAAGATGTTTTGCAAACAGGCAAAGCCGAAGTCAGTATTACCGATTTAGACCCCGTCGGCCAATACGCCTTGAAAATTACTTTTTCAGACGGCCACGACAGCGGCCTTTACGATTGGGACTATCTCTACCGACTAGCGAATAATCAAGATGCACTTTGGCAAGACTATCTCGACCGCCTCGAAAAAGCCGGCGCGTCCAGAACGCCAAGTGCCGAAGATTTGAAACCCAAACGCACACATTCCTGCGGTAGCGGCGGTTGCGGCGGAAAGGCCGTCTGAAAAAAGGCGAAGCCGACATTGGACGACGGCAGAATCATTGACAGCAAAACATTCCTCTCCCCGCCTAAAAAAGGACGGGTAGTAGCCATCTTCGGCGATACCAAAGCCTGTCCGCAGGCAGTGCGATCCGTACAAAACGCAGACGTTTTGGCGCATGAAGCAACCTTTGCGGCAGGTGATGAAGAGACAGCGGAACAAGTGTTCCATTCGACCGTATCCGATGCCGCCAAGCTGATTTTGCAAGCCAATGTGAAACAACTTTACCTGACCCACATCAGCGCACGTTATACCGAAGAGGAACAACGCCTGATGCTGGAGCGGCAGGCACAAACTATATTTCCCGCGTCGAAAGTGGTTGGTGATTTCGACGTATTCGATATCTGAATCCGTATTATTTTAAGAAGGCAGACACTATGAGCGACCACAAAACCCATTTCGGCTTCTCTACCGTTGACGAAGACGAAAAAGCAGGCAAAGTTGCCGAAGTCTTCCACTCCGTGGCAAAAAACTACGACATTATGAATGACGTAATGTCCGGCGGTCTGCACCGTGTTTGGAAACATTTCACCATCAATACCGCCCGCCTGAAAAAAGGCGACAAAGTATTGGACATCGCCGGCGGTACTGGCGATTTGTCCCGAGGCTGGGCGAAACGTGTGGGTAAAGAAGGCGAAGTTTGGCTGACAGACATCAACTCCTCCATGCTGACGGTCGGCCGCGACCGCCTGCTTAACGAAGGCATGATTCTGCCCGTATCGTTGGCAGATGCTGAGAAATTGCCGTTCCCCGACAACTATTTCAATCTGGTTTCCGTCGCGTTCGGCCTGCGCAACATGACGCACAAAGATGCCGCGCTGAAAGAAATGTACCGCGTATTGAAACCGGGCGGCACCCTGCTGGTATTGGAATTCTCCAAAGTATATAAACCTTTGGAAGGCGTGTACGACCTCTACTCTTTCAAACTGTTGCCGATTATGGGTAAACTGATTGCCAAAGATGCCGACAGCTACCAATACCTCGCCGAGTCCATCCGCATGCACCCCGACCAAGAAACCTTGAAACAAATGATGCTGGATGCAGGCTTCGACAGCGTGGATTACCACAACATGAGCGCAGGCATCGTTGCCCTGCATAAAGGCGTGAAATTCTAAGGCCGTCTGAAACGAACAAAAGGGCGTGATTGATATACACGCCCTTTGTTTTTAAATCTTCCAAGCCAATCTGACACAAACCAAAGGCCGTCTGAACAGCCGTAAAACGAAATCAAGGATTTCGATTACACCATTCAGACGGCCTTAATACGTTTAAATCAGCTTATGTCCCTGCTTTCACGCTTTGCCATTGACGGACCATAAATTTCAATGCCGCCGGTTGGATAGGCACCATAATAAAGCTGTTTTTCAAATCCTCGTCAGTCGGGAAAATCGTATTGTCGTTTCTAAACTCTTCATCCATCAGCTCTTGAGCCGGTTTGCTGGATGGCGCATAAGTAACAAAATTGCCGTTTTTTGCCGCAACTTCAGGATCTAAGAAATCATTGATATACGCATGGGCATTGGCCACATGTTTGGCATCTTTCGGAATCACAAACGAATCCACCCAAATCCCCACGCCTTCTTTCGGCATCATCACACGGATTTTTTCCTTGCCGCCTGCTTCTTCGGCACGACGTTTGGCAATGTTCAAATCGCCGCCAAAACCAATCGTTACGCAAGTATCGCCGCGCGCCAAATCATCGATAAAACCGGACGAAGTAAAACGCTTGATATATGGACGGTTTTTCTTCAAGACCTCCGTAGCCGCCTTAATATCCGCCGTTTCGCTACTGTTTGGATTTTTACCCATATAGTTCAACACCATAGGATAAATTTCCGCTGCGCTATCCAAATAGCTGATGCCGCATTGCTTGAGTTTGGACGTGTATTCGGGGTTAAACACCAAATCCCATTGATTGTCCGGCAGTTTGTCCGTACCCAAAGCCTTTTTCACACGCTCGGTATTGATAGCGAAGGTGTTAGTACCCCAATAAAACGGAACGGCATATTCGTGGTTCGGATCAACGCCTTCCATCAGTTTCATCAACTGAGGATTCAAGTTTTTATAGTTCGGAATCAGGGATTTGTCAATTTTCTGATACGCACCTGCCTTAATCTGCCTACCGACAAACGCATTGGAAGGACCCACGATGTCGTAACCCGACTTGCCGGTCAATACCTTGCTCTCCAGCGTTTCATCGCTGTCATATACATCATAAGTTACTGCGATACCGTGTTTTTTCTCAAACGCGGCAACCGTCTCGGGATCGACATATTCCGACCAGTTGTAAATGCTCAATACCTTTTGATTATCGGTTTGAGCCGCCTTGTCGGCAGAAGTTTTGTCCGAGCCGCCACAGCCGGCCAATGCCAGCGCAGTCAGTACGATGAGGGGCAGATGTTTGGTCATTATCATTCCTTGCGTATCCGGTTGAAAATAGAGAGGCATTATAAAGCAGGCAAGCCCGAGCGGATAGGCTTCATTGTCAAAAGATATCGTCCTGCTTAAGGCCGTCTGAAAGACGGGTTGCAGCCAACTTAAAACCTTTCTGCCGATAGCTTGAAATATGGTTTTGCGGTAAGATAACGCCCATTCGTTTTTAATCGCAACGCGCCGTCCGGGCCGTCTGAAATCCTTGTAAAAAATTTATCGAGATATTATGAAAACCACCGAACTACGCCAAAAATTCCTGAAATTTTTCGAATCTAAAGGCCACACCATCGTCCGCTCCTCCTCGCTCGTGCCACACGACGACCCGACCCTGCTGTTTACCAACGCAGGCATGAACCAATTTAAAGACGTATTCCTCGGCTTTGACAAACGCCCCTACAACCGCGCCACTACCGCGCAAAAATGCGTACGCGCAGGCGGCAAACACAACGACTTGGAAAACGTCGGCTACACCGCCCGCCACCATACCTTCTTTGAAATGATGGGCAACTTCTCCTTCGGCGACTACTTCAAGCGCGACGCGATCCACTTCGCTTGGGAATTCCTGACTTCCCCTGAATGGTTGAACATCCCTAAAGACAAACTCTTGGCGACCGTTTATGCAGAAGACGACGAAGCCTACAACATTTGGCTGAACGAAATCGGCATGCCTGCCGAGCGCATCGTCCGCATCGGCGACAACAAAGGCGCGAAATACGCATCCGACAACTTCTGGCAAATGGGCGACACCGGCCCTTGCGGCCCTTGCTCCGAAATTTTCTACGACCACGGCGAAGAAATCTGGGGCGGCATTCCGGGCAGCCCTGAAGAAGACGGCGACCGCTGGATTGAAATTTGGAACTGCGTATTCATGCAGTTCAACCGCGACGAACAAGGCAATATGAATCCGCTGCCTAAACCATCCGTTGATACCGGTATGGGCTTGGAACGTATGGCTGCCGTTATGCAGCATGTTCACAGCAACTACGAAATCGACTTGTTCCAAGACCTGCTCAAAGCCGTTGCCCGCGAAACCGGCTCAGCTTTCAGCATGGAAGAACCCAGCCTGAAAGTCATCGCCGACCACATCCGCTCCTGCTCATTCCTGATTGCAGACGGCGTGTTGCCTTCCAACGAAGGCCGCGGCTATGTATTGCGCCGCATTATCCGCCGCGCCGTACGCCACGGTTACAAACTGGGTCAAAGCAAACCATTCTTCCACAAACTGGTGGCCGATTTGGTCAAAGAGATGGGCGATGCTTATCCTGAATTGAAAGAAAAACAAACTCAAATCGAAGAAGCGTTGAAAAACGAAGAAAGCCGTTTTGCCCAAACTCTGGAAACCGGTATGGCTTTGTTGGAAAACGCGCTGGCTAAAGGCAGCAAAAAACTCGACGGCGAAATCATCTTCAAACTCTACGATACTTACGGTTTCCCATACGACTTGACTGCCGACATCTGCCGCGAACGCAATATCGAACTGGATGAAGCAGGCTTCGAGCGCGAAATGGAAGCCCAACGCGCACGCGCACGCGCCGCACAAAGCTTCAAAGCCAACGCCCAACTGCCTTACGATGGTCAAGATACCGAGTTTAAAGGTTATAGCGAACGCCAAACCGAATCCAAAGTTCTCGCCCTCTACAAAGACGGCGAACAAGTTAACGAATTGAACGAAGGCGACGAAGGCGCCATCGTTATCGACTTTACCCCATTCTACGCAGAATCCGGCGGTCAAATCGGCGACGTCGGCTATATCTTCGCAGGCGAAAACCGCTTTGAAGTACACGATACCCAAAAAATCAAAGCGGCCGTATTCGGCCAATTCGGCGTACAAACATCAGGCCGTCTGAAAGTCGGCGACAGCGTTACCGCCAAAGTGGATGACGAAATCCGCAATGCCAATATGCGCAACCACAGCGCCACCCACTTGATGCACAAAGCCCTGCGCGATGTATTGGGCGAACACGTTGAACAAAAAGGCTCTTTGGTTACCGCTGAATCCACCCGTTTCGACATTTCCCATCCTCAAGCGGTAACTGCCGAAGAAATCGCCGAAGTTGAACGCCGAGTTAACGAAGCCATTTTGGCCAACGTTGCCGTCAACGCAGCCATTATGAGCATGGAAGATGCCCAAAAAACCGGCGCCATGATGCTCTTCGGCGAAAAATACGGCGACGAAGTACGCGTACTGCAAATGGGCGGTTTCTCTACCGAATTGTGCGGCGGTACACACGTTTCACGCACCGGCGACATCGGCCTCTTCAAAATCATCAGCGAAGGCGGTATTGCCGCAGGCGTACGCCGTATCGAAGCCATCACCGGCCTGAACGCACTCGAATGGGCGCAAGAACAAGAGCGTTTGGTTAAAGACATCATTGCCGAAACCAAAGCCCAGACCGAAAAAGACGTACTGGCGAAAATCCAAGCAGGCGCAGCACACGCCAAAGCATTGGAAAAAGAATTGGCACGCGCCAAAGCCGAACTCGCCGTCCACGCAGGCGCCAAACTCTTGGACGATGCAAAAGACTTGGGCGCAGCCAAACTCGTTGCCGCACAAATCGAAGCTGATGCCGCAGCCCTGCGCGAAATCGTGACCGACTTGACCGGCAAATCAGAACAAGCCATCGTATTGCTCGCCGCAGTCAACGACGGCAAAGTCTCCCTGTGTGCAGGCGTATCCAAACCGTTGACTGGCAAAGTCAAAGCAGGCGATCTGGTTAAATTTGCAGCCGAACAAGTTGGCGGCAAAGGCGGCGGCAGACCGGACTTGGCACAGGCCGGTGGCACAGATGCTGCGAAACTGCCCGCCGTGCTGGATGGCGTGAAAGACTGGGTCGGCGCGAAGCTGGCTTGATGTAAGAAAGGCAGCCTGAAAGGTTTCAGGCTGCCTTTTGTGCAAAGAGGCCGTCTGAAAAGCTTGGTTTAGCGTAGGTTTGGGTGCGACCCGACCTATTTACTGTTTAAACATAAGAGTTAATTTTATGGAAATTTAAATGAAAATCAAAAACTTAAAACTGCATAATGTTGGTGGAATTCCATTTTTATCACTGGAGAATTTAAATCAAAATTGTAATTTAATATGTGGAGAAAATGGAGTGGGAAAAACAAATATATTAGATTCAATAGCTTCCTTATATTCAAGTTTTAATAATAATATACTTTTAAGTAGATCTGGCTGTGATTCAGGAAATATTGAAGCAGAAATAATGTTTTCTGAAGAGGGTGAAGAAAATAAATCAATTTCCATGTCCATTACAAAAAGAAAACCAGACAACAGCTCATGGGTTGGGTGTGAACTATCTGATTATGATAAAAAATTAATATACTTAAAAGTGAATAGAGTATTTGAATATCAGGAACAAAATAGTATAGAAGCAGATCCTAAAAATATTACTGGAGAGCGCAATCTTTCGGGGTTAAAAAATGAAAAACTAAAATCATGGTTTATCAATAGGTATCTACATTCAGCGCATGAGGGTAATTTAACTAATACACAGAAAGAAAATTTCAAACTTGCTGTAGATTGTTTTGCAAAGCTAAACTCTGATTATTCATTTAAAAAAACTACAACAGAAAACGAAATAATTGTAAGTTCACCAACTGGTGATATATATTTCGAATACCTATCTTCTGGTTTTAAATCAATAATTTTTATTCTACTTGGGATAATAAGAGAATTAGAATTTCGTTTTAATCATGATAATAATGCTATTCTTGCAAAGGATTTTGATGGGATAATCTTAATTGATGAAGTGGAACTTCACTTACATCCTGAATGGCAAGGCCGGATTATTAGCATACTAAAAGAAACTTTTCCTAAGGTTCAGTTTTTTATTACAACTCATAGCCCTCATGTCGTTCAAACAGCAGAAAAAGACGAGGTGATCGCCCTTCAAAGAATACAGGAAAATAATATAACTCGAAGAGAATTGCTTAATTCTAAATATGGCTATCAAGGATGGACTATAGAAGAAATTTTAGAAGACATAATGGGAATGCCCACTTTGCGGACTGATTTATATATGAATCTTAAACAAAAATTTGATAAGGCTTTGGATGAAAAAAATAAAAATTTAGCTGAGTCTGCATATGCTGATTTAAATGAAATGCTTCATCCAGATTTTCCCCTGCGTCCTATTTTGAAACTTCAATTAGATACATTGCTGGATAACTAAAATGATAAAACTAACAAGATTGGACAAACCTGAAACCCTAACAGAAGATATAATGGAGGAGCTGAGGACTAGATTTATAAACGAACAAAAACCTGTTTGGAAAAGAGAGGATATATATAAAACTCTACTTGAAAGCAGTAATAAAAAATGTGCTTATTGTGGATGTGAAATAAACATTGAGGATTCATACATGGAAGTTGAGCATTTCTATCCTAAAAGTTTATATCCTAGTGAGGTAATTAGTTGGGAAAATCTTCTACCAATATGTAAGAGGTGTAATAGTTCAAAAGGAAATTTTGACACTAAAAGTAATCCATTTATAAATCCATATGATAATGATCCAAAAGATCATCTGTGCTTGGAAGCTTATAGATTATACCCAAAGAATAGTTCTATTCATGGAGAAAATACGATAGCAAAACTTAAATTAAATGATCATGAAAAACTAGGGGTATCAATTTATAAATTTTGCAATGAGCTTCTTCAAAAATTGGAACAACTATTAATACAATTAAAAGAAAGCAAGGATATATCTATACGCCATGATGAACTCCTAGTTGCTATTCTTTCCAATTGCCAAGAATCTTCTCCTTTTACCGCTTTTGCTGCATCACAACTACATACATCATCCATTTATAAAGAAATAAAAGAAATATTCATAAATAAAAATAAATGGACTGACGAATTATCATCCCTTGACAGTAATTCTAGGAAATTCACTCTTGATAGTAGAAGCAAGCCGTAGCCTGCATTCCCACCAACCGCGTGCGTGGCTACGCCACACACCCT